>Ga0315284_10002752_pt1 | contig 25063 bp, 24 predicted proteins | sample YL17G09_16_MG_FD_203696 | JGI IMG/M metagenome (GOLD analysis project Ga0315284, IMG submission 203696) | Sediment microbial communities from Yellowstone Lake, YNP, Wyoming, USA - YL17G09_16 | ecosystem: Environmental > Aquatic > Freshwater > Lake > Sediment | place: USA: Wyoming | collected...
AGCCGCAGCCCCGCCCTTCGCGAAGGGCGGGGCGGGGTATTCAAAATAACCCTGTGTTTTCTGCACTCGCTCGGAAATGATCCCGCCGAGGCGGGATCATTTTACTCGCTCGCTTGAAAATAAAATTGTTATAGAAAACAGAAAACCCCGAAATTTCGGGGTTTTCTGTTTTCGGCCGTCGATTCTGACTTGTCAGGTAGTGGAAATTCGACCAGGTAGTAGAGCTTTGCTTCACTACCTGGTTCGACTAATTATCCATCTTTTGATGCGATAATTGTCTTAATGAAATTAGCGAGTTTTTGAGAAGATTATTATTCACCAAGTAGTGGATTTAAACTGTCGAACTTTCACTACCTGGCTTGAAAAGATTGCTTTTTTCTGGCAGAATTAAAAGCAATGAACAAAAATATTTTTTATCGCCAAAAAGGAAAACCGCGCCCCGTTAGAGGTCGCGCCTCTAACGGGGCGCGCCGCCGTCGGAGCTGGCGGTTTTTACTAAAATCGCTTCTGGTAACGGCGGGCTTGACGATTTTTTGCGGCTTAGCGGTTTTTGCTTATTTTGCTAAAGACCTGCCCGACCCGGAAAAAATCAGCCAGCGTCAAATCGTTGAATCCACCAAAATTTTTGACCGCACCGGCCAGGTTTTGCTCTATGACATCCATGGAGAAGAAAAACGAACCGTTGTCGCTTTTGACCAAATCTCGCCTTACATCAAACAGACGACTGTCGTCACCGAGGATGCCAATTTCTATAATCATTTCGGTTTAGATTTTCGGGGGATTTTGCGAGCGATAATCTATAATATTTTGGGCCGTCAAATCTCTCAGGGCGGTTCAACCATCACCCAACAATTCGTTAAAAAATCCATTCTAAGCGATGAACGCACTTGGTCTCGCAAAATTAAAGAGGCGGTGCTGGCCCTAGAATTGGAAAGGAAATACTCCAAGGACCAGATTCTGGCTTTCTATCTAAACCAAATTCCCTATGGTTCCAATGCCTACGGCGTGGAAGCCGCCAGCCAGACGTTTTTCGGCAAGTCGGCCAAGGATTTAGACCTGGCCGAAAGCGCAATTTTGGCCGCCCTGCCTAATGCCCCCAGCCGATTGTCGCCTTTTGGTTCACACCCTGAAGAATTAAAAGCCAGACAAGAATATATTCTGGACCGAATGGTTCAGTTTAATTACGTCAGCCAAGAAGAAACGACCAACGCCAAAGAAGAAAAATTAAATTTTGCCTCGCAAGCACACGATTTAAAAGCTCCACATTTTGTGATGTACGTCAAAGAATATTTAGAAGAAAAATATGGCCAAGATATGATCGAGAAAGGGGGGCTGAAAGTTTATACCACTCTTGACTGGGACCTTCAACGGATGGCTCAGCAAATGGTTGAAGAAACTGCCAAGAGTAATGAAAAAAAATATGGCGCCTACAATGCCGCTTTAACGGCGCTTGACCCAAAAACCGGCCAGATTTTAGTTATGGTTGGCTCTCGAGACTATTTTGCAACAAGCTCCCTGCCTTTGAATTGTAGCCCGGGAAAAACATGCCGTTTCGAACCAAATGTCAACGTAACCATTCGCGAGCGCCAACCCGGCTCTTCTTTCAAGCCCTTCGCCTATGTCACCGCTTTCAAAAATGGCTACACGCCCGACACAGTTCTTTTTGACCTGAAAACCGAGTTCAATCCCAATTGCCCGCCATCGGCCGACCAAGAAAAAGACCAGTACGGTTTGGATTGCTATCACCCGGGCAATTATGATGACAGATTCCGCGGGCCATTGACCGCCCGCCAAGCGCTAGCCCAGTCGGTTAATATTTCTTCTGTCCAAATGCTTTATTTGGCTGGCGTAGAAAATACCATCAAAACCGCCAAGGACATGGGTATCACCACTCTCAACGAACCGCAGCGCTATGGTCTTTCGCTGGTGCTGGGCGGCGGCGAAGTAAAATTATTAGATGAGGTGGCGGCTTACGGCGTCTTTGCGACCGAGGGAATAAAATATGAAAAAACGCCTATTCTAAAAATAGAAGACGCCTCCGGCAGAATTATTGAAGAGTTCAAAAGCGAGCCCAAAAAAGTTTTAGAGCCGCAATTGGCGCGCTTGATTTCCGATATCCTTTCCGACAACGTCAGCCGCTCTCCGATTTTTGGTTCCAGCTCCGCCCTGTATTTTCCGGAACGGCCCGTGGCCGCCAAAACCGGCACCACCCAGGGGTACCGCGACGCCTGGACAGTGGGTTATACTCCTTCGCTGGTCGCCGGCGTCTGGGTGGGCAACAACAACAACTCTCCCATGGCCAAGGCCGGCGCTGGCATCGCCGCGGCCGGTCCGCTCTGGCATGCTTTTATCAAAAAATCCTATGAGCTAAAAAGCAACACCGGCTGCCCGGCCCAGCCACCCCCAACCGACACAAATTCTCCCTTTAACAAGCCGACTGCCGACAACCAGCCAGACAATAAATTTTGTCTTCCGCCGGAGCCGGAACAATTTATTAAACCGGACCCCATTAACACCGACAAAGCTATGCTTAACGGCTCTTTTATCACTGCCAAAAAGATCAAAATTGACAAAATTTCCGGACAATTAGCGACCGACCAGACGCCACCCGAACTGGTTGAAGAAAGGGAACTAAAAGAAGTCCACTCTATTTTATATTACGTGCAAAAGGACAGTCCCCAAAATGAACCGCCAACTAAACCATCGGCAGACCCGCAATTTGCTAATTGGGAAGCGGCTGTGGCCGGCTGGCTAACCAAACAAAACGACAGCTCTTGGAACCAACTTGCCCCCACCCAGTCCGATTCGCTTCACACTCGCGCCAACTTGCCCAAAGTCAAAATCACCTCGCCGGCCCCCAACCAAATCATCGCCCAGCCCAACCTATTTTTTCATGTTGAGGCCTCGGCCCCCCTGGGATTGAAACAAATTGATTATTTTTTAAATGATGATTTTATGGGCACGCTTTTTATGCCGCCTTACGAAACCAACCTAATCTTGCCGGCCGGCCTGTCCAACAATACCGCCATCCTCAAAGTCAGGGCCTACGATTCGGTGCTCAACCGTCAGGAAGACCAGGTATCCATTATTATCAACCGCTGAAAAGAAATCAGATTTGCGCACTTTTGCGCTATAGCGCAAAAGTGCGCAAATCTAACAATGCTAAACAAAAATCCCCTTCGATACCGAAAGGGATTTTACCCCGCACCACAGGCGCGCGCCTGTGGTGCGGGGTTTATGTTAACTGATAAATTTTATTCTTTCAACCACTATGTTCCTGAAGGCTTTTCTAATTTTTTCTAAAATAATTCTTTCTTTCATCTGCAACTCGTTGGCCCAAACCGAATTCAAACAATGCACCAACAAAACCTCATTTTTTATTTTCAGCGGCCGGGATTTTTTCTGCCAGGCCGGGTCAACGGCCGCGCTTAAAATTCCATCCCAGTCATGCCGCATTTTTTCAAACTCCACCGCTTTTTCCAGACCCAAGCGCCGCAACTTCGCCGGTAAAATTTTTTTAATCTGAATCAACACATTGAAAAATTATTTTAATTCTGATAAAAAACGTATTTCCAATTTTTCCCCCCTGCTATTGACACAAGTAGTATTTGTATGTTAAGATAATAAATGTTCTTTTGACGTTAGAAATCTTACTTATGTATAGGAGGTGTCGGATGCAAACTTACACGCATTTGTCGGCCGGCCTGGTGCTAGCCCAGACGCTGTACCCTAGCGACCTGGTTTGCCCTAGACAAACTCCAGGGCCGGCCGCCGTTTAAGAACTGGCGCGAGAAGAAAAGGTTGCGGTTTCTTCTGGCCATTGAGATAACCCATTCATTGGTTATCTGGCTGGCGACCCTGTTTTTTTCCTGGCCAGCGGCCGTTGGTATCTACAGCCACTTGGCTGTAGATATTGCCAGCCACCGGGAAGACCAAGCCCCTCCGGACGCCAGCCCAGATCCTGGCTTGCTCTGGCCCATGGATCTGATTTGGCCATGGTTGAGGTTGCCTGGTCTTCTTGACTATCGCGGGGGCAAAGAGGGCAACCTTTGGACGCCGCTGGATATTCGGCTCTCATCGGCACTCTTCGTCATTTTCGTGGCCTTACGTGTCTGGCAATAAGCCGGGCCTCGACCCATAGAATATCTCCGGACCGTACACTGTCGCCAAACTCAACTTGGCTATCGCGTACGGTTCTTTTTTTATTTCGCCGACCCCTGCCGATTTTAATTTGTTTTAATCGGCATAATCACGTAAACAAAAGTGTCGTCCCCTACCGGCTTGATGATGGCCGGGCTGGACTCCGAATTTAATCCTAAAAAAACCTGCTTGGTAGTAATATTGCCCAACCCCTCCAATAAATAGCGGTAATTAAAAATCACCTGAATACTCTTGCCCTTTATCTCTGCTGACAAATCGGTTTTGTTTTCGCCCAAATCCTGGTCCTGGGCCAGCACCTCCAATTTTCCGCCCTGCAGGGAAAACTTGACGTCGTTGATTTTGCTGCTGAAAAGTCCGGCGATTCTGATGGCATTCATTAATTCCTCTTTGTCAACCGTGGCTTGAATCGCAAAACTGGTCGGGATAATCTGTTGATAATCTGGGTATTGACCGTCAATCAATCGGGAAATTAACTGCGCCTCGCCGCTGTCAAATAAAACCTGGTTGCTCCCCAGGCAAATCCTCAAATCACCCTCTTTTTCGGCTAAAATTCTAATCAGCTCCTGAACCGTGCGCTGCGGAATGATTAGCTGGTTAAATTCAGCTTTTTTGTCAACATCGAAAATTTTCTTTTCGGCCAAACGGAAGCTGTCAGTGGCCACTAATTTTAAATCATTCTTCCCCGGCTTTAATAAAATACCGGCTATTTCCGGACGCGATTCAGAAAGAGAAGCTGCCCCCACCACTTGAGACAAACCCTCTTTAAAAACGCTGTTCTTAATTTCCATTGAAACGGGCTCTTTTATTTGAGGAATAATTGGAAAATCATCAGCCGGCAGTCCCTTTAAATTCGCTTTATAATTCTCACATTTAATTGTTAAAGTATTATTTTTAACCTCTAACTCAACTTTTTTATTTGGCAAACCGTTAACAAAGCCGGCGAGTATCTTAGCCGGACAAGTGACTGCCCCCTCCTTTTCCACCTTACAAGACGTCCAGGTATTAATACCAATTTCCAAATTGGTTGAAGAAACCCTTAATCGTCCTTTTTCTGTTTCCAATAATAAATTATTTAAAATCGGCAGCGTTAAATTCCGGCCGATAATATTTTGGGTAATATTTAAATTATTTTTTAGGTTTTCCTGGAGACAGATAATTTTCATGGTTTTATAATTAGCAGTGAGGCCAGAATGAAAATAAATTTTCATTCTGGCCGAGCGAACTAATTTTCACCCTACGGGTGCTCTCCCGAAGGGACGACGAGCTTCGCTTATAATTATAGTATACCGTATTATATAAAGATTAATTATTATTAATTACCGTGAGTTGTGTGGAAAGGTTGAATTTTTGAGTACGGTATTAAATAAATTTATTTGTTAGGTTGTGGAAGGTGGCTGGGTTTGAGTGGGGATAATTTGCGGCGATGTTTTTTAATAAATTTTATTAAGAGGTTGTTGGGGGTGATTTCCACGGTTAATCAACAGGTTTTTGATAATTGATCAGCTGTAAATTCTTTCTTTAATTAGGCCTATCTCCTGCTGCAGCGATTCATTTTTTTCCATTTCTTTATTTAATTTTTCACAGGCATACATCACGGTAGTGTGGTCGCGCCCACCGAGCTTTTCACCGATAAAGGGAAAAGATTTTTTAAGCTCTCCTCTGATTAAATACATGGCAATTTGGCGCGGATAAACCACCTCTTTCCTGCGGCAGCGGTTAATTAATTCGTGAGTGTTGATATCATAAAATTCGGCCACAGCCTGAATAATGTTTTTATAGGTGGTCATCTTTTTGGGTGAAGAGACAATATTGTTGATAATCTTTTCTATTTGGTCGGTGTCAATTTCGGCACCGTTGAGCCGGACCGAGGCGATAACGCGATTAAGCGCCCCTTCCAATTCCCGGATGTTCTTTTGGACCTTGGTGGCGATATAATTTATCACTGAGTCGGGCACGGCCACTTTTTTCTCCTCGGCTTTGTGTTTGAGAATTGCCATTCTTGTTTCAAGATCTGGTTGGGAGATGTCGGCAGTCATCCCTCCTTCAAACCGAGAGCGGAGTCGTTCTTCAAGCGTTGAGATAGCTTTGGGAGGCCGGTCGGAACTTAGGATAATTTGCTTGTTTTTTTGGTACAAGAAATTGAAAGTATGAAAGAATTCTTCCTGAGTTTTTTCTTTGCCAGCTAAAAATTGGACATCGTCAATGATCAAAATGTCAATTTGCCGATAGTCCTCTTTAAAATTTTCAACCCGGCCATTATGCAGAGCGTTGACCAGTTCGGAGGTGAATTTTTCCGAACTGATGTACTTCACTTTTTTCTTTTTTTTGTATTTTTCAACGATTTCATTCCCCACCGCCTGGAGCAGATGGGTTTTGCCCAGTCCGACCCCGCCGTAAATGAATAAGGGGTTATAAATTTCTCCGGGATTGCCGACCACGGCTTTGGCCGCTGCCTGAGCCAGTTCGTTAAAAGAGCCAACGATGAAATTAGAGAAGGTGTATTTGGGGTTTAGGTTTGTTTCTTTGTCCACTTCAAATTCTTGGAAGGGCTGCCCTGACGGCGGCGATATTTTCTCTTTGGTTCGAGGCGGGTTGAGGCATTCGGCCGGCAAAGACAAGCCGCTGGTGTCCATAACAAATCTCAGTTCTTTTATTTCCGAAGAAGCGTTTCTTAGGGCCCGGAGAATCAATTTATTATATTTATTCTCCAGCCATTCCTTACTGAAGCCGTTAGGTACGCCAATAGTGGCCACCCCGTCTTTATTTTTTAAAATACCGGTCCCGCGAAACCAGGTAACGAAGTTTGCTTTAGAAATGTTTAGTTCTATCTCACCGATGGCGAAACGCCAAAGTTCTTCGTTGGTCATAAGTGTCCCCCCTGAAATTATTTTTTCTCTTTATTATAGTATACCACAAGGTCAAGACGCCAAGACGCGGCAAATCGGGCAAAAAACGAAGGTTTTGTTAATAAGGTGTGGATTGGCGGTGGACAATTTTAACGGGGCAATTTTTTAGAAAATTTGTCCAGGTAATCGGTTTTTCGGATTGACTTTTCGTCTCTTTCATAATACACTTAAACAAATGAAATATTCAAATTTCTATTACATAGTATGAGCATCACTTATCAACCTAAAAAGAAAAAGAGACAAAGAACCCATGGTTTTTTAACGCGTCAGGCGACGTCTTACGGCCGACGAGTGATTGCCCGTCGACGCCGTAAAGGACGCGCCCGCTTGGTAGTTTAAAGAAAAATCCGGCAATTTGAAGGTATGTTATCAAGAATCAACCGATTAAGCAAACAAAAAGATTTTGAAATAATTTTCAGACGAGGCAAAGAATGCCGGAATGACTGGTTGGTTATTAAGTCGTTAATTAACAGGCAGCCTTTTTTCCGTTTTGGCTTAGTCATCAGCGCTAAAGTGTCTAAAAAAGCGGTGCGGCGTAACCGTTTGCGCCGACAGATTAGAGCAATTTTGCACCGGCACTGGGCGGAGATTAAGCCGGGTCTGGATGTTATTATAATCGCCAGACCCAAGCTGCTGGAGCTTGACTATCGTCAGTTAGAGAAAATAATTACGGATTTATTAAAAAAAGCCGACCTTAATGTTTAAAAAATTATTACTTTTAATTATTCGGATTTATCAGCTGGTTTTTTCTCCGGATCAGGGAATTTTAAGGAGACGGCAACCGGTCTGCCGCTTTTATCCGACCTGTTCGCAATACGCTTATCAAGCGGTGCAGCAGTACGGCGTCCTCAAGGGTCTGACCGCCGGGCTCAAAAGAATCTGGCGCTGCCATCCCTGGAGCGAGGGCGGCTACGACCCGGTTAAATGAATATGGTTGATTTTAAAAAACTTCAAAGAGAAGTTTATCAAAACAAAATAAATAAAAACTTCAACGTTACTGATATTGCTATGGAATTTTGTTTGCTCTACGAAGAAGTTTCCGAAGCCTACCGGGCCTGGAGAAAAAAACTTCCTGATTTGGGCGAAGAAATTGCCGATGTGGTAATTTATCTATTGGGTTTGTCGGCGATATTGGGTATTAATTTGGAAGAAGAAGTTTTGAAAAAAATTAAAAAAAACGAAAAACGCCAGTATCAAAAAGTAAAGGGCGCGCTCAAAAGAGAGAAAGATGCCTGAGGGCCCCAAGCCGCCCCACCAAAAGACGCGCCCAACCACGGCTTTTATCCAAACCCTTGATTTTAATTCGCTCGCGCTATGTTTGAGCAAACTTTGTCCATAGATAAACGTTAAGTAAAATATCATGAGCACACTTATTTTTTTATTCAACGAAGTACTTTACCGGCCGTTATTTAACGGGCTTATTTTTTTATATAATATTATCCCCTGGCATGATTTTGGGCTGGCCATAATTTTGCTGACCCTGATTATCCGGCTGATTTTATATCCGCTAAATCAAAAAGCGATCAAATCGCAAAAAGCGCTAGCCGTCCTGCAGCCGCAGATTAAGGAAATTCAAAATAAATTCAAGAACGAGCGGGTGAAACAATCGCAGGCCTTGATGGAGCTTTACAAGACCAACAAAATTAACCCGGCTTCGGGCTGTCTGCCTTTATTGATTCAGTTGCCGATTTTGATTGCCCTTTATCAAGTTTTTTGGAATGGTTTGAAGCCGGAAAGCTTGAAGATGATTTATGCTTTTATCAGTCGGCCCGAAGTCATTAACCCCTGGTTTTTAGGACTGGTAGATTTATCAAAGAGCAATTGGCCGATGGCAATTTTGGCCGGCGCTCTCACTTATGTCCAGTCAAAAATGATGACGCCTCTTCAATCACCAACCAGCCAGCCGGGAGATTTCAGTTCTATGTTTAGCAAACAGATGCTTTATTTTATGCCGCTCTTTACCGTTTTTATCGCCTGGAAACTGCCAGCCGGGCTGACGCTTTACTGGATTGCCATTACGCTTTTTGGCATTTTGCAGCAATATTTAGTGATGAGAAAAACGACGCGAAGCGTCGTCCCGAGCGAGCGTAGCGAGCGAGGGATCCAGTAATATTTTTCACGGGATTGCTTCGTCCCGCTGTGCGGGGCTCGTAATGACATGAAAGAAAAAATAAAACAAATTATTGAGGAATTGCTGAGGGTGATGGATTTTGAGGGCGAGGTTGAATTGGACGAGGCGGATCAAAACTTTCTGCGGGTTAATATTGCCAGCCCCGAGGCCGGATTTTTGATTGGCCGCAGCGGTGAAAATCTAAAAGCGTTGCAGCAAGTTGCCCGCGCTTTAGCTAATAAAAAACTGGGCGAAGGCGAATCGGTGCGTTTTATCATTGACGTTAACGATTATCAGAAAAGCCGGTTGGAGCTTTTGAGGGAAATGGCTAAAGATTTGGCGCGTGAGGCAATTGAACAAAAAACGCCCAAATGGCTGACGCCAATGAATGCTGCCGAGCGACGGGCAGTGCATCTGGCATTGGCTGATTTTAGCGGCATTAAAACCGAGTCGGAAGGCGAGGGCGAGGAAAGACGGGTGATGATCAGACCGACAGCTGATGAGTAATAAATCATATAAATTAAAAGTTAAAAACCAAAAAGTAAAAACAAAAATCAAAAAGGCAAAAATATTTTTTTATTTTTAATATGTGTTTTTGGTTTTTTATTTTTGATTTTTAATTTTTGTTAAATGCTGGCGCGAAAAATCGCTTTAAATACAATTATTTCAGCCGCGGCGCGGGTTTTGGGGACGGCTTTGGCGCTGGTGACGATTGGTTTGATTACCCGGTATTTGACCAAGACCGAATGGGGCGAATACTCCATTATGCTGACCTTTGGCGGGATTTTTGCGGTGCTGGCCGAGGGCGGACTTTACCAGTTGATGGTCCGGGAGATTTCCAAAGACGGCGCCAATGAAGAAGAAGTGGCCAGTAATATTTTTACCATCAGACTGTTATTTGGTCTTTTTATTTTTGCTTTAGCTCCCCTGATTAGTTTTTTGCTTCCCTATTCCAACCAAGCTCGCTGGGGAATTGCGGTGGGCATGGTGGGCTTTTGGTTTCTTTCTGGCAGCCAGGTGACGATGGGTATTTTTCAAAAATATCTGCGCATGGAAAAAGTGGCTTTGGCCGAGCTGGCCGGCCGAGTCGCGCAATTGCTTCTGATTTTTTTATTTATCCGCTGGCGGCTGAATTTTTTTTGGCTGGTGGCTTCTTTAACCTTCGGCGGTCTGGTCAATTTTTTCATTATTTATTGGTTGGCTCAGGGGCATATCGTCATGCATTTGCGCTGGGCTTGGGATTTCTGGAAAAAAATTATCAGGCAGAGCTATCCTTTGGCGCTGGCGGGAATCTTAACGATGATTTATTTTTCTTCTGATTCCCTGATTATTTCCATATTCAAACCGGCGGCGGACGTCGGCATCTACCGCCTCTCTTATAAAATTTTGGAAAGTTTAATCTTTTTTCCGGCGATGTTCGTCGGATTGGTGATGCCGATTCTGGCGCGCACCGCCTTTAGCGACTGGCCGCAGTTTAAGAAAGTTTTGCAACGCAGCCAGGAGGTGCTCTTAATTTTTGCCCTGCCGCTGGTTTTGGGCACCCTGGTACTTTCGCCCCAAATTATCGGGCTGCTGGGCGGACAGAACTATCCCGAATCAATCGGAATTTTGAATATTCTGATTGTGGCGGTGGGCATTATATTTTTTGGGACGCTTTTCTCCTACGCGCTAATCGCCCTGGGGAAACAAAAGACACTCCTTTGGATTTCGGCGGTAGGCGCTGTTTTCAACGTCGGCCTGAATTTAATTTTTATCCCGCGCTACTCTTATTGGGCGGCCGCCTTTACCACGGTTTTAACCGAACTTTTAGTGACGGTTTTAATGATGGCGGTGATCGGCCGGACCGCGCCTTTTCCGCTGGCGGCTAAAACTGCTTTTAAATCTTTGGCGGCCGCGCTCGTCATGGCCGCGGTTTTATGGTGGTGGCGGGATTTGAATCTTTTGGTTTTACTGGTCTTGGCCGGCGCGGTTTACTTTGGCGCTCTTTTTTTGTTGCGCGGCTTTTCCATCAGAGAGCTTTTAGCTTTGGTTAGACAACAAGCATGAATAGTTTAAAAACCGGTTATTGGCTGGCGATGTTTTTAGGAGCCATGGTTTTGGGTCTGGGGATTTTTTGGCTGCCCAAACTAATTTTAGGATTGTTATTTTTGGGCCTGCTGACTCTGTTTTTTTATCGTTGGAGCGAACTTGCCCTGTATTTTCTGGTCGCCTATTTGCCTTTTCAGTTGGCCTTAAATTTGGCGCCCGACATTGATTTGCTTTCCGGCCGGGTCTTGATTTTGCTTTTTGCCTTTGTTTGGCTAATCAAATCATTCAAAGAAAAGAAATGGCCAAATTTTAAAGGGCAAACCAGTGCCAGCCTGATTTTATTTTTTATTATTGCCGGAATTTCTCTTTTGGCTGCAGCCCAGCCCGACTGGGGCGGCCGCAAACTTTTGCTTTTCCTTTCCGTTTTTCCTCTTTTTTTTCTGACGGCTGATTTGATTAACTCGGAGCGAAAGATAAAAAAATTGATTTGGGTGATGGTCGGCGGCGCAACTTTCAGCGCCTTGATAGCTTTGGCGCAATTTTTAGCCCAGTTTGTTTGGGGGTCGCAAAAAATAATTGATTTTTGGGCGCTGAAAGTTGCGCCGCTTTTTTACGGCCAGACCTTCGGTTCGCTGGTGGCTCAAAATCCCAGCTGGCTGGTTGAGATGAACGGCCAGACGCTGATGCGGGCCATTGGTTTGTTTCCCGACCCGCACATGCTGGCTTTTTATTTGGGTTTAATTTCCCCCTTTGTTTTGGTGATGATTTTTTTTGAAAAAAAGCATCGTTTATTGCTATTGGCTATTAGCTGTTTGCTGTTGGCTGTTTTGCTTTTAACTTTTTCCCGCGGCGGCTATTTGGGTCTGGCCGCTAGTTTGATTGGCATGATTTTGTTGGCTTGGCAGAGATTGAAGCGGGAAAGTAAAGTATTTTTGGGCAGCTTGATGGGGTTGGCGCTGGTAGTGGGCATAATCTTTGGCGCGCCGATTATCAGCCGCTTTTTTTCCAGTTTTGATTTGGCCGAGGGTTCAAATTTTGGCCGGCTGCAAATCTGGCAGGAATCACTGGCTATTACTGGTCAGCATCCCCTGTTGGGCGTGGGGCTGGGCAATTATCCGGCGGCGGTTGATTTTAGCGTTAATTATCGCAGCGCCGTCACCAGCCACAATTTATATTTGGACATTTTGGCGGAGATGGGAATTTTCGGCCTGGCGGCTTGGCTTTGGTTTCTGGCTAGCGCCGGGCTGGCCAGCCTGAAAGCCATCAAGCATGGAGCGCTGATTGCCCCGGCCTTGGGAGTTTTGGCTGCCCTGATCTATTTTGCCGTCCATTCGTTTTTTGAAACCGCGATTTTTAATCCGACGGTTTTGGCGTTTTTGATGATAATTTTAGGGTTGAGCGTTTCGTTGGCAAAAGCCAGAAAAATTGATAAATCCCCACACCTATTTTAGGTGTGGGGATAAAAAGGCGGAGATGAGTTAAATTGAAAGTAAGGGAAAGGTTGCAGCAATATACGTAAGAAATAGTGAATGCAGCCCATTTTTAGCAATTAATTCACTATATATTGACAAAAAATAGTGAATGATATATAATGGATGTAGAAAATAACTAAAAAATATGGCCATAACTAATCCGATAAAAAAACGCGTCCAAGCGCTTAAAAGCGAATACGATACTCTTCAAAAAGGCAAAGAGTCTCTTTTAGTCATGCTTGACGAAGCAGAAGTGCCGGAGAGCGTCTATAACTCAAACGCTATAGAAAACTCCACTCTGACGCTTAAGGAAACCGAGAAGATTCTTTTGGATATGAAGGTGTCTCGCAATGTCTCTTTGAGGGAAGTATATGAAGCAAAAAATTTAGCTCGAGTTATCGGCTATATTCGTAATAAATCGCAGGAGACAGAAATAAATAAAGAAGTTATTTTACTTTTGCACCAAATGCTTATCGGCGGAATTAGCGACAATATCGCCGGCCGATTCAGAGGGGCTGGCGAATATGTTCGTGTTGGGACTCACGTTGCTCCGGCGCCGGAACATGTGGAAAGGATGATTGAATCTACTCTTGTTGAATACACCAGTGACCTGTCTGCTTATTTTCTCGATAAGATTGCAAAATTTCATCTTGATTTTGAAACTATTCATCCCTTCTGCGATGGCAACGGCCGGATTGGGCGGGTGCTTACCTGTTTTCAACTTCAGCGGCTTGGTTTCCCTATGATTATTATCCGTGATCGCGAGAAAAAAGATTATTATAAATCCTTTGGCGATTATCGGGACAGCAAAAATACCAAGACAATGGAAAAAGTGATGGCGTTGGCTCTGACGGAGTCGCTTCATAAGAGAATGGCGTATCTTAAGGGAGAAAAGGTTATCACTCTTTCCGATTACACTAAAAAACACGGCAAATCCGCCTCGGCTTTGCTCAATGCCGCCCGCCGTCAAAATATTCCGGCTTTCAGGGAAAAAGGCGTCTGGAAAATTAGCGAAAATTTTAAACTTGCCCGTCCGTAGTCCCGCTTAGCGAGACGAAGGATGGGAATTAAAAATATGGGGAAAGATAAAATAAACCCCGCATCACAGGCTCACGCCCGTAGCGTTCTGTGGTGCGGGGTGAAAGAAATAACTCAAAAAATTAAGAAATTCAGAGACGAACGCGACTGGCTGCAATTTCACGGTCATAAAGATATGGCCATATCATTGGCCTTGGAGGCGGCTGAAGTTTTAGAACATTTTCAGTGGAAATCCCCGGCAGAGATAGCGCAATACGCGAAGAAAAACAAGGAGGAGATAGGAGGGGAATTGGCCGACGTCGCTATGTTTCTTTTTGAATTGACCGATAATTTGGGATTGGATTTGATAGAAATTATGGAGAGAAAAATGGCGAAAAACGCCAAAAAATACCCGGTTGAGAAATCAAAAGGAAAATACACCAAATACACAGAATTATAAAAATCCCCGCCAATTGATGTGGCTGGGGATTAAAAAATAAAAAAATAATATGCACTTGGAAAAATTTGAAGAATTTCTTAAATCAGTAGACCTTTCTGGTTATAGAAACAAATTTAATCCCATAAAGATTGTGGAAATGGATCTTCCTCCCGAGATTCAAGCCATTTCGGCTTTGTACGAAGTTTATTGGGACAAAAAGGAATTTGTTGATTATGAATCTTTTTATCAAAAATACTTGGCAGAGTATAAAAAGAAAATAGAAAAGTTCAGGAAAAAAATTGGTATGTGTAGGAAGTGTTTTTATAAAGGATTACCGGCTAGAATAGAATAGAAGTACTTTCCCCGCGCCTCCGTGCGCGGGGCTAAGCGGGAAGAAAAATGGGAATGTGGTAGACTGAAAATATGTCTACAAATAGATTCAGGACAGCGGCACATTCTTGGTATACCATTTTCTATCATATCGTCATACTCCCCAAATACCGCCGAAAGATATTCCAGCATCAGGATATCGAACAAGCTACCCAGTCGGCATTGGGGGAACTGGCTTTCTATCATGAATGGGTAATAGAGGAGCTGGAAAACGACACGGATCACATTCACATTTTTCTTTCCGCTCCGCCAAGATACAGCCCGTCTGAAATTGTCAGACTGATCAAAACATGGACATACCAAGAGGTTTATCGAAGATTCCCCCAAATTAAGCAATATCTCTGGGGCGGCCAGATGTGGGCGACGGGATTTTATGTTTCCACTGTTTCCGACAACACCACTAAAGATGAAATAAGAAAATATGTCCGAGAGCAGAAATCGAAGGCCGATAAACTTGCCAAACAGCAAAAACTTTTCTAACCGCCGCGGTCGAATGGAGAGAAATCCCCGCCGCTCCGTCGGCGGGGTAGTTTAATAAAAGGAGTATAATATAAAAGTGTCAAATTTGTTCTTAAGAGGAGGTCAATATGGATTATAGGCAAGCAATACGTGATCTGTGGACGACACCGAATAAGTTGTCGGTGTCTCGGTTCCCTTTAGCTTTATTGATCCCGCTGTGCGCTGTTTCTGGCTGGTGGCTGACGGCCCTGGTTTTTGATCTTTGGGGCTTTGCGAGCGACCGGCTGGACGGCTGGTGGGCTCGAAAGCGGAATGCCTGGACATTTTCCGGCGAGCGCTTCTGGGATCCGGCCGGCGACCTGATGCATGCGGTCGGAAAAATCGCCGGCCTGGTTTTCACGGGGCTCATGTCTTGGTGGTGGGTGCTTTATCTTACCATTGGACTCATAATCGTCTGGGCCCCGGCCGTGCTTAAACCGGTCAAGCGGACAAGATGGTTTAGTTTTACCATTGGGTCTGTCGGGCATTGGGTAGTCCAGTTTTTTTTAACCTGGGAATACCTGGTCCAGGCCGGCTTAAGTCCATTATTAGTTATTTTCATTTTGTTCTTTTTAGCTCCCATGGGTGCGAGGGCCGTCTACCAAGTCGGGCGGCGCGACTATCAATAAAAATCCGCCCGAGAAGATAAACTCGAACCCCAGTGGACATAATAGTCTGCCGGGGTTCTTCATTTGTGAAATTAGTACTTATCCACAGCCCTGTGATAGACAGGGCTTTTTTGATGGCTCATAATAAAAGTAATGGATAATTTGGGTGCAGATTGTGTCCATAGTTAGCCCGTAAACTCTCTTTTGGAGAGAGACGGGTTTTTTATTTAAAAGTGGTATTCCTGGTTGGGTTACGAATTAATACAAATTTAGCTCGCCGCCCAGAATCCGTGGTATTCTGAGGATATAGTGGGCGAGCCCGCGAATTTGTACGAATATAAAGAATTCCGCGTAGTTCTGCGTAAAATTCTGCGCAGTTCCGCGGCATGAAAGGGGGTGATATAAATGTTATTACAATCTTGGACCGAAGTGACGGTTAATTCATTTCAGTCGCTCTGGGGAGGGTTTATCGGCTATCTGCCCAATATTTTGGGCGCTTTAATTGTGTTTTTGGTTGGTTGGGCAATTGCGGTCGGGCTACAAAAGTTAGTCACCCAGATTCTGCGCGCTTTGAGAATTGACCCGATATTGGAGAAAGCTGGCACGCACAAATTTTTTGAAAAGGGCGGCGTCAAAATGGATTTTGCCGGCTGGATCGGTATTTTTGTCAAATGGTTTTTGGTTTTGGTGTTCTTGTTAGCCGCCACTGATATTTTACAGCTTGCAGATGTTTCAATTTTCCTGCGCAGCGTTTTGAGTTATATTCCCAATATAATTGTGGCGGTGGTAGTTTTGGCAGTTGCTTTCTGGTTAGCCAATATTTTGCGCAAGATAATTCAGGCCAGCGTGGCTGCCTCTGATATTAAGGCCGCAGCATTTTTGGGAACACTAACCTATTGGTCAGTTCTGATTTTTGGTTTATTCGCCGCCTTGGTACAGTTAGGCATTGCTTTTGCTTTGCTTCAGACATTAATTACTGGTTTGATCGCTATGTTGGCTTTAGCCGGCGGTTTAGCTTTCGGTTTGGGCGGCAAAGAGCAGGCGAGTAATTTTCTGAGTAAAATCCGCAAAGAAATTTCCGAATAAATCCCGCACCTTTTGCTCGCAGCGGAGTTCTAAACTCAGCCATTGCTCGCATGAGGTATCCACCTAACCGCAGCAAGCTGCGGGGTCTTCAAAAAAGGTGCGGGATAAATAGTTTTTGTATTTTGGTACCGGAGTATAAAAACAAAATCCCAGCCAGAATTTACGGCGGGGATTTTGTTTTTATCGCGACGTTCTACGTTCTAATGCGTTCGGATATTTTAAGCAAATACTATCATACTATATAGTATGATAGTATTTGCTTATTGAAAAATATTAATTATTAGAGAAAGGGATTTTTAATTCAGGATTTGGCCGACAATGTCCGGGTGGCCGCGCAAGAAATCTTCGGTTGTCAGCGGTTTGCCGCCCGCCAGCTGAAGTTTTTTGATAATCAGCGCGTCCTCACCGGTTTGGACCGCCAATTCACTATTATCTATCAAAAAGAGCTCACCAATTTTTTTACTGGTATTTTTTTCTAATATGTCGGCTTCAATAATTTTTAATTTTTCATTTTTCATTTTTAATTTTGTAAATGCGCCTGGCCAAGGTTGATAAGCCCGGATTTGGCGCTCAATTTCTTGAGCTGATTTCCGCCAATTAATCAGCCCATCCTCTTTTTTGATAATTTCGGTCCAGCTGGCTTGAAATTCATCTTGAGATTTGGGTGTTATTTTTCCCGCCAGCCAGTCGGGCAGGATTTTGTACAATAATTGTGCACCCAGCTCAGCTAGTATTTTAGAAAGTTCCGGCGTGGTGAGCCGCGGCGGGGATAATTGTATTTTTTGCGACGCGATTATGGGACCGGTGTCTACATTTTCATCCATTTTGAAAATCGTCACGCCAGTTTCGCTGTCGCCGTTTAAAATAGCGGCCTGAATTGGTGAGGGGCCGCGGTATTTGGGTAAAAGAGAAGGATGGATATTGAGGCAACCGTATTTGGGCGAATTCAAAATGTCCTTTGGCAAAATTAAACCGTAAGCGGCGGAAATAATTAAATCCGGTTTTAAGTATGAAGTCTGAAGTCCGAAGTCCGAAGTCCGATTTGGCTGGAAAATCGGAATGTCGTATTTTTGGGCGGCAAGTTTTATCGGCGGGGGAGTTAAAATTTGCTGGCGGCCGACCGGTTTGTCAGGCGCGCAAAAAACCGCGACTGGCTTAAACTCCGATTGTGCCAGTTTTTCCAAAATCGGCACGGCGAATTGGGGAGTGCCTAAAAAAACAATTTTCGGATTACTATCCCCGATAAGATTATTTATTCGGTTTATGATATAAGACATAGACGTAAGATAAAAGGGACTCTGTTCTTAAAAATAAAATAGCAATTAAAGCGAGGCCTTTTTTTATCCTTTTTATTTATAACAAATCGCTCGGGTCAATGTCAATTTCCCAGTTTGACGGAACATATTGGAGCAGCGAATTTCTGCTTTGCAGAAATTCGCTGCTCAGCAAAGAATTTTTTTGGGTTAGCGGAAATTTTATTATAATATTCCAGACATATTTGCCTTTTTCTTTGGAAATGAAAGCGGGCAGGGCATCGGAGATTTCGGTCCAGTTTTCTCCCTTTACAAAAGGGGGATTAAGGGAGATTTTTTTAAATCCTTTCCCAAAAAGGGGCGAGGCCCCCTCGGGGCTTTTTGCCCAACCCTCCTTTTTCAAGGGAGGGGGGATCATAACCTGTTTCAATTTCACCGTCCCGCTCAGTGGGGCGATAGTCAAGCTCAGCTTGGCCGCTAAAATTTTGGCTTCCTGCCCGGCTTTTTTGGGGTCGCGGTGGCGGAAAGTCAGTTTGACGATTTGGGAAAAGGGCGGATAGCCGAGCAATTTTCTCGCTTCAATCTCTTCCTGATAAAATGATTCCCAGTCGTCGGTTGCGGCGTATTTGATAACTGAATTTTCCGGATTGTAGGTTTGAATGATGAGGGTATTTTTTTTGTCATCCTTCGTTGGAGATTCTTCTTCGTCAACTGGCGGATCAGAATGATAAATTAGCGTCTTGAGTGCAGTAATTGTCTGAAAAGTGCGCTCACTGGAATTAAAGTCGGGCAAGTGCAAAAGGGTGTCGGCGGAGACAAGGACAACGGTGGCTGGCGGCGCCGGCTTAATTTCATCCAACCAGGAAAAAATTATCTGGGTGGCGATTAAAATATTAATTTCTTTTTTGGCGAACGCCTCAATTATTTTTTGTTGTTCTTTTTGATTGGGCGCGGCATCGCTGTCCAGCCGCGCGATTTTCGCTTGCGGAAAAAATTTTATCGCTTCCAGTTCCACTTTTTGCGTGCCCACGCCCACGGTCTTAACACGCCAGCTACGGCATTGAGGACAGAGCGAGGGCGGTTCTTTCTGGCGGCCGCAGCGGTGGCAAAGCAGAGTCGGTTTTCGGTTTATTAAGTGATGAGCCAGGGGCGAGTCGCAATTGGGGCATTTGGCCGTATAGCCGCAGTCGCGGCATAAAACAAAATTGGCCGCGCCGCGGCGGTTGATGAATAAAATTATCTGGCCTTTTTGCGCCAGAGAATTTTTGACGGCTTGTTGCAGCGCCAGTCCGAAAATGGAAAAATTGCCGGCTTTGAGTTCGGCGCGCAGGTCAATAATGTTTGTTACTATCTTGTCATTCTGAGACCGTAGGTCGAAGGATCTCCGACGAATGTCGCTTCCTCGGCCCGCATTCCCGCCGTCGCCAAGGCTTTGGCGGGCAGGCGCGGGAGATTCCTTTCCGTCAACTAGCAGAGAGGAATGACTATTATAAAAAAAGTCAACAGAGGGAATTTCGCTTTTTGAAATTAATTTCGCTCTAAAAATTTCTGTCAATTTTTTAGCTACTTCGTGCACCCGATAATGCGGCCACATATCCCAGGAGCGGTGAGCTGGATTGGTTTCGTCTTCAATGACAATTTCTTTCAGGTCGGCAAACGGCAGAAAAACCGCCGAGCGCGTGCCGACAATCATTCGCGCCTCGCCATTTTTTATTTTCCACCATGCCTCGTTTAATTGTTTTTTTGTTAATTCACTGTGCCAGACAGTGCTATTCGGCTGTTCCTTCGCGATTTTATTCGTCACTGATATAGTAGGGGCTAAAATAAGTTTTTGTAATTTCTTAATTTTAGATTTTGAATTGTCATTTTGATTTTTGATTTTTGATTTTTGATTTTTCTTGGGTATCATCATCTTGGCAAAAATTCCCGGAGAAGCAAAATAATATTGTCCCAGCCATACTGTCAGTTCAATTTGTCGGGAGGTTAAAAGCGGTTGGGCAGAAATCACTTTGGCGATATGGCGCAGTTCAAAATCCGCTTTTTTTATTTCCTGTTTATATTCATCAACCGGGTGGCTGTCCAAAACTACGCCCGTCTCTTTTCTTTTGCCCAGCGGTATCTGGACAAGAGCACCGGTGGCGAGCGGCGCGCTAAAAAAATAACTCAAGATTTGAGGTTGGGTATGGGGAATTTTGATGGTGGGGATGACGTCAATTAAATACATAATGTTTCGTTGTAATTTTAGCACTCGGTATGCTATGATAGCAATAAGATGTCGCCGCTTTTTTGGCAGCAAAAAAGCGGCAGAAAAAACTGCGCCCGAGCATAAAATTTTGATAAAATCTGGCTCGCCTCGCTAAATTTGCTATGCCGTCCCGCCTGCGGCGGGACATGCAGCCATAACACGCAAATTTTTGACGCTCGGCTCGCCACGATTTTTTAGCAAAATTTTTGCTATGGGCGGTGGCGATTTTTATGAAACGCCGAGTTTTTATTGCCATAAACTTACCTGAAAAAGTCAAAAAAAAATTGGGCGAATTTCGGGAAAAGTATGACTATCTGTCCGTGCGCTGGACCAAAGAGCCGAGCTTGCATTTGACGCTGGTTTTTATCGGTTATGTGACCGACGAGCAGTTGGTTGAAATTTGTCGCGCGGCGCGCGAGATGACGGCTAAATTTGAGCCGTTTTTTATTAATTTCAAGAAAATTATTCTTGGTCCGTCCAATAAGCCGCCCAGAATGATTTGGCTGGAAGGCGAAGTAAGTAAAGAATTGAGTGGGCTTAAAAATCAATTAGAAGAAGCGCTGTTGAACGTAAATTCCGGTTTTTCTCATCGCGAAAACAGGCCTCTTAGGCCGCACATTACTTTGGCCAGAATCAAAATGGAGCAGTGGTGGCAATTGGAAACAAAGCCAGTGGTGGAAGAAAATTTTGAAGCCCAGGTGCCGGTGGAGAGCATTGAAGTGATGGAGAGCGATTTGAAACGCGACGGGGCGGAGTATGCGGTTTTGGAATCATGTGAATTGGGTGAATAAAAAAGCCCACCAATTGGCTGCCAATTGGTGGGGTACGGCTCTTTGGAGCCCAGTTTGATTAATGTGACCCTACATATCTGAAGGTCGCAAGGAACCAAATTCGGCTTTCTACACCGAAATAGGGTTGCACCGGCCCTATTAGAGCAAAATCGAAATTGGCCATTATTTCGATCGCTCCCACCATTGTGTCGGTATAGTTTGTCTCTACAATGGCGATCTTATCTCCAACTGAAGAACGGGCTATTCCTTTTGTCTTCAGTTGGTTCAGCTCTGACATCAACATTTTTCTCTTGTCTTCATCCATGATTGACCCTCCTTTCGTTTTTGATGACAAAATGAACTTCTAAAGACTCTTAAATATTAAAGATAATATAATAAAATGTCAAGCTTGCATATTCTTGGTGTCCGCATAGACAATGTTTCAATGGCTGAAGTTCTTGATAAAATAAGAGATTTTTTGGGCGATGGTCGGCAGCATTATGTGGTGACGCCCAATCCTGAATTTTTGGTCTTGGCGCAAAAAGATAACGAATTCCGCGATATTTTGAATCAGGCGGATTTGAGCGTAGCGGACGGCGTTGGTTTGATTTTTGCCTCGCGGTTTTTGGGAGAGCCGCTGAGGGAGAGAGTGGCAGGGGTGAATTTGGTACAAAATTTAAGATTTAAGATTCGTGATTTAAGAATTTTTTTATTGGGAGGAAGAAACGGTGCGGCAGAAAAAATAGCTGAAGATTGGCCGCAAATTGCCGGTTTTACGGAAAAAATTGATGAAGCGGTGAATTCAATCAATCGCTGCCAGCCAGAAATTTTGCTGGTGGCTTTAGGCGCGCCGAAACAGGAAAAATGGATTGCCCAAAATTTGGGCAAAATTCCTTCGGTCAAAGTAGCCATCGGCGTCGGCGGCGCGTTTGATTTGCTTTCGGGCCAAATAAAACGAGCGCCCAAAATTTTTCAGGCGCTCGGACTGGAGTGGTTATGGCGGCTGTTTCGCGAGCCGCGGCGGTGGCGCAAGGTTTGGCGGTCGGTGGTAGTGTTTCCAATAATAGTTTTAAGACAGAAATTATTATTCTCAAATTCTCAAGAATATTAGAATAACAAAGGCGGAATAGAATGTGAATACACATTGTCTAATTCGTACGAATGGGTAAATACAAAATGATTAGTATATTCGTAATAAATTCGTAATTAGTAGAAATATGAAAATTCATTTTATCGGTATTGGCGGCATCGGCGTTTCGGCGTTGGCCAGATATTATTTGGCACAGGGATTTGAGGTGAGCGGGTCGGATGTGGCGAAGAGCGGGATAATTGAGGATTTAAGAAAATTGGGCGCAAAAATTTTTATTGGGCCTCACCGCGCAGAAAATATTGATAATTTGGCGACTTGCGATGTCGCCAGGGTTGTTTACAGTGCGGCGGTGCCGGACGATAATCCGGAATTGGTTGAGGCGCGACGGCGCAGGATTAAATGTCAAACCTATGCCCAGGCGCTGGGCGAGTTGACGAAAAAATATTTTACCATCGCGGTTTCCGGCACTCACGGCAAAAGTACGACCACCGCCATGATTGGTTTGATTTTGGAAGCGGCCGGGTTGGATCCGACGGTGATTGTGGGCACAAAAGTGAGATGGGGAAGCGCGGATGCAAAAATCCCCCCCAGCCCCCCTTTTTTAAAGGGGGGAGAGACCGAGGTTCTTTTTTCAAAGAGGGGAGAAAAAGAGAGCAATTTTCGATTAGGGCACAGCCAATATCTGGTGATTGAAGCGGATGAATACCGAGCTTCGTTTTTGAATTACTGGCCCAAAATCATCGTGCTGACCAATATTGAGGAGGACCATTTGGATTATTATCGCGATTTAAATCATATATTAAAGACGTTTACCCAGTATTTGGGGCATTTACCGAAAGATGGGTGGTTGGTGGCAAATGGGGAAGATGACAATATATCAAAAATCAAAAATCCCCGGCCTCGCCAAGCGAAGCGGGGCGGGCAAAAATCAAAATTACAGTGCAAAATTCAAAATTACAACTTAAAACTTAAAATTAAAAACTTAAAATTAAAAATTTATGGCAAGCATAATTTAAGCAACGCGGCGGCGGCGATAACGGTAGCCAGGATATTGGGTATTGCCGATAAAATTGCCGTTAAAACTTTGAATAATTTCACCGGCACCTGGCGGCGGATGGAATATAAGGGCGAAGTGAACGGCGCAAAAATTTATGATGATTACGGCCATCATCCGACCGAAATTAAGGCGACGTTGCAAGGAGCGCGAGAGCTATTAGCTATTAGCCATAAGCCATTAGCTAAATTATGGTGCGTTTTTCAACCCCACCAATACCAGCGGACATATAAATTATTTAACCACTTTATCGGTAGCTTTGCCGATGCCGATAAAGTGATTTTATTGCCGATATACAGCGTGGCGGGCAGAGAAAAAGAGAGTATTAAGAAAAAGGTGAATTCGGAGATATTGGCGGAGACAATAAAAATGCAAAATGCAAAATGCAAAAATCAAAATGACAATGTAAAATGCAAAATTATTAAAAGCCAAGACGTTGTATATTTAGACAGTTTTGAAAAAGCAGCAGAGTATTTAAAGAAAAATTTAAAGAAGGGCGATGTTTGCGTCATGATGGGGGCAGGGGACATTTACAAATTAACCGAAAGATTAATTTGCAAAAATCCCCGGCCTCACCAAACTTGCCTCGCTTAGCGGGACGGGCGGGACGGCAAAAATTAAAAATTTTAGCCAAGATCAGTTTGCATTCGTGAATATTCGTGGAAAATTCGTGTTCGATTCGCGATAGACAGTTATCCACAGGTTCGGCTCTTTTTTACTTTCCAGAAATTGTTATACTAAAAACAAGGGAGGGTACAGAAACAAGAAAATCTCTAATAACGAAATACGACACCACTCCACCAATTAATAAGCAAAGCTTGAAATTGGTTCGCTCGGACAAAATGAAAATAAATTTTCATTTTGTCCTCGCTGCCAATTATAATTTGGTGAGGAATTAATCGTAAGTTCGTCAAAAGATTATGACGTGGGTTTATATCGCTATTGCCGCCGTGATTATTATTGGCGTCATTTGGCTGATGATGAAAAAGAAGGGGTCTGACGGGGAGTCGACCGGTTCGGGAGGAGAACCGCCTTCGCAGCCGACAGAAGGGTCCCAGTCCTAGTTTTTAGAAAGAGGACCTTTGATTGTTTGAAAATTCTGATCGTCAATCAGCTATTTTATTTGCTATTGAGCGAGCGAAATACAAACCGCAGTTTGTATTTCCGAGCGAAGGACGCAAATATAGGGTTTAATACACCCCGAGGCCTCCGCGCTCGGAGAAGCGTCAGGTCGTTCCGCGCCGGGCCTCCGTGCCCGAGGCGATTACCCTATATTTTTTATTGGCAAAAATGTTTTTTGCTTTCAAAAGGCAAATATCAAGAAAAAACCCTTTTTAAAAAGTACTCATTGGATTTCATAAAAAACTTAATTTAAATTGCTAGGCGGCGAAAAATTGCGGCCGCCAGCCGGTAAGTAAAAAAACGGCGGCGAAGTTTTGTTTACGCAAAACTTCGCCGGGCCCATTAACTGAAAATTAAAAACTTAATTTAATTAAGGAAACCGTCAAAAGGTCGAATTCTTTCTTTCAATTGAAGGAAAGGATATAGGTTTTCATCCCGAGACAGTAATTAAAAATTTTAAGCAGAATCAGTATCTGTTAGCTAGAGATGCTGATTTCGCGAAATTTGAAAATTAAAAGATTATGAAAAAAATAAGTAAAACTGCATCAATTGGGCAAATAGTGATGGTTTCATTGTTGTCTTTGTTCGTGGTAGCCACAATGGTGATGGCGGCCACCACCATTGGAACCAACATAAACACCGGCGGCGCCATCTACGCGACCAGTACTCTTTTGGTTGACGGCGCGTCCACCTTCAGAAGCACTGTTACGTTGCAAGGAGCTAATTTGCTTTTGCCGCCGAGCTATAGTTTAGACGTATCTACGGGCGGCGTGTTGAACATCGGCACGACCACAGCCACCGCCATTACCATCGG
>Ga0315284_10002753_pt1 | contig 25063 bp, 31 predicted proteins | sample YL17G09_16_MG_FD_203696 | JGI IMG/M metagenome (GOLD analysis project Ga0315284, IMG submission 203696) | Sediment microbial communities from Yellowstone Lake, YNP, Wyoming, USA - YL17G09_16 | ecosystem: Environmental > Aquatic > Freshwater > Lake > Sediment | place: USA: Wyoming | collected...
AGATAAACGTGTACTGTCCTGTCGAGCCGCGGGTTTTCTCTGGGACTATGTGGCTAAGCTCCTCCAACTTCTTAAAATAAGCTTCAGGAGATGTGAGTCGCAATTTTCTGAGCAAACAGAAATTACCATGCATAACCTTACTATGAAGCACGGGGGTCTTGCGCTGGAGATCGATTACCAGAGGGTTATGGAACTCGAAAAGTCGTAATTGATCGACAATATCGTTGATCTTTTTAATATAATCCTTCACGACCTCAAGTTTACGCCTGCCAATACACCCTGCGCTTTTCTTAAAGTCTTTGACCGCTTTTTTTCCGTTCTCTAATATGTGAAAGATATTCTCATCAGACCCATCTACTAAATGATGATAATACTCGCCAAGATCAAGAACTTCGTCATGGTCACCGACTAACGCCTTGCCGCATATTTCACACATAGGGGCTCCAGATTTCTTATCTACTGGAGGTATTACGAAATTGCCTGTATTGTAAGCGGCCTCAATTTCTGCGACCTTAAGGTCCAAAACAGATATTTCATCGAGCATCTCGACGGTAGCCTCTGGCTTGACGTTAGCACATGCCCCGAAATCAAGAGGGGACTGTGATTGGAAAATCTTCTCCTGCAGTAATTTTCGGTCTACGGGGAAATCTTTTTCAATAAGATAAGTTCTAGAGGACGATTTATTGTAGTCATCCATAAAGACATAATCAGTTACGGTGGCGGTTTGCGACAGAACCAATTCGTGAATTGCTGGCTTTGCGCTCTCGATATTTGCTTGTTGTGATGCCTCTTTTTTAGATAAGCCACTATCCACTAGCTCTTGAATTTTATTTTTGATCTGCTGCTTGTGCAGCTTTTCGGCCTCAGACTTGGGACTGCGACGAATATTATAAGTTCTCCAAGTATCTGGGTTTGCATCAGGTTTTGGCTTGAGGATTACTCGATAGAAATATTCTACGTCTTGAGCCGCGAAATCAACGTTGACGTCCGTCAGCAGCAAGGAGGAATTAGTGGTCCCCGTCGCGATTTCCTGATAAGAAGCCTCAGGGTCCAACTTAATTTCACCTCCGTAAGAGGTGAAAGGTTTAATACCATAAGATTGACTAAACTCGCTAAAAAATTCAGTATAGTCAAGGACTTTCATCTCACAAATATACTGATTACCCTCTTGATCGGGGTTTTCTTGCGGCAGCATCAACGCTCTCTGGAAGAGAGGAATAACCCCCGCTTGTGGACCGGCTTCATAGAAGACAATATAGTCTTTAGGGACAGTTTTACCGGGTCGAACACGAAGAATACGCCCCAAGGATTGAAGATTAGGGATAGAGTTTCGATTCGACGCGGGGGATAGGGCGATGCCAATATCTACGTTGGGAACGTCAACCCCTTCGATCAAGCTTCTGCCTGACAGCATAACTTGGACCGCACTATTGGCTCCTCGGAATTCCTCAATATAGGAGTTCATTAATTTCTGAATGTCGATCTCTTTAACTTGAGAAAGAGCGACACTGTAATCGGGGGGATAATCCTTCTTAAGGGGCTTCTCTAACTCTAGAGTGTAGACCTTCTTAAATGGGATACCTCCGTTTGGCGTCTCCTGCGCCTCAACTTTAGTATAGTCAAGTTTTTCCGGGCTAAGCTCTTTAAGCTTAGCTGCATAGAGCTTATCAGCAATAACGCTCAAGGTCTTCTTCTTAGCGGCATCGATCTTAATCCCCTTGGAAGCCTCTTTTTCGATCAGCTCGTTTAGATAAGTATTGTAGATTGCATTCTTAGCGGCTGACGTCAAGACATTTCCAAATGTAATGGAGTGATTTCTTCGATGTTTTTTGTCTTGAAGAGGGACGGGCACCGCTGGATAGTAAACACCACTCTCAATTTTTGGATGAATGGTCAGGCGCACATTCCATTCCAAATTAGTCCCACAAGGTAGGGCTCTGTCCAAAGAAACCGCCTCTAAGACATCGCCTACTGATAACATAGCAGAAGTTGGAACACTAAAAACTAGAGGAACGCCCTCTTTACCGGGGATCTCGATAAGATGCGTCATCTTCCAATGCTGAAACTGCTCTGCTGTCAATTTTTGACGGTAAATCTTCTTAATGTAGGCGTATTCATTGTTTTGTGGGTTGCCCGCACCAATCATGTCGCCCTTTTCTGCTATTGTATCAAGAGGTACCGTCAATCCATTCAATCGATGGTTGACCATTAAGAGATGTTTATCTTGACACATCAACCACTTAAAATTGATAGCAGTAGTAGCCGAAGCGGAGTTCTTGATATCATCGAGAACAATCTTGATAGCGGAATCCCCCGCCAAAACTCCTTCGTGCCATCCATCAGAATTAAGGCCGCCTATTAACTTTGCTTCAATACGCGGCGCGGGAATATCCACGAATTTAGTTCCTGAGGCATTCACCATATTTTTGGCGGCGGAATCCGCTACAACTATCCTTTGAATTACTGGAATTTCCCCGAAATAGGGAGATAGAGCACTATGATGAGCGCCGATCAGCTTTCGAACGTCTAAATTCTCGTGCTTCTTAAAGCTGTCAATCAGATAACGATGAACAACCTTAAGGGCAGCAGTTCTATCATTAAAAGTCAATACCTTAAGATTCTGTTGAAGCGCAAAATGGATAATTCTAACGAGTTCGTGGGCTCTCCGCTCAGAAACGTCACGACTAAAGTTTTGAAGACTGGCCTCCAATTCTTGGGTGGCGTTCATTTCCTCTATCCCATTCAACAAAGTCGTACTCTTTTCAGAGTCCAACTCCGCCTGAGTCCTAGGGGTGTTAACGAACCACACACGAAAAGGGGAGATGTTCTTAGAATTCAACGCTTCCGGATAAGTAAAGAAGGCGAGGGACGGCCCGGCCTTTTTTTGGTAATAATCTAGAAAGGTGCCTTGCTCAGGGAATATGACTTGATGATTAGCGTTTTCGTTTCCGCTGAGTTCGTTTCGACACTTAATAATGAGTTCATCGGCGTCCTTAACTTTTGTTGCTAAGAATAATTCTGCAGTTTTGAAGGTTTTATTTGTGATAAGCTCGGACTTAGGGATTGACTTATTTGTTTCGGGATCGACTTGCTTGCACACCGTACACTGGGCTCGTATGTAATAACCATCGATCATAGTTCCAGTAAGCAAAAGAGCGTAATCTATCTTGTTATTAAAAATCTTGGTGAATTGGCGGGCCGTCGGTGACGGACGATGAGTTTCATCAACCAGCAAGAAATGTTTCTTACCGTTCTTTTCCTCTTTTTGTAATTGAAACTTGAGATTCTCGATCTCAAAGTAATCTATGGCTTCTTTTTTTTCTTCTGATTGTTCCGTTCCGGAAGCAGTATTGACTACATACAGATTTATCAATCTTCTCGGGGACTCCCTCACCAACTCTCCGAATTCTCCTCCGAATAAGGCGATATCCTCTGCATTAAAGCCGGGCTCACCCTCTAAGGTCTCCTGTAGCTCACAAAACCACTGCATTTGGACTTCTTTAAGAGGGGGGCAGACGATAGTCACAGTTACATTATCCTTACCCTTATCTTTAAATAAGCGCTTAAGGCACTTGATGGCGAATTTCGTCTTGCCTGAGCCGGTACAAGCTTCTACAATACCGTTATAAGGAGCGGGTCTTTCGTTAGAAGTGCCAACAGACACCTTCTTGAACTTACACCATCCATTATCACCAGTAGCCCATCTCTCTAACGCTTCTTTTTGCCATTCATAACGAGATTCAACATTTCCTTTGGGATCTGGAGTAGGCTCTTTGACCCTGACCCAGCCACTTTTTGTGGGTTCTCCATCAATGATAATAAGTGCTGGATCTATCCCACGATTACCGTAGAAATCTACCGGGTCTTTAACGAATCGAGTCCGATAAATTGGCTTCCCGGATTCTGGATCTACTTTAATGTTACCTTGGGCTATATCCCATAGACCGGTGTGCAACTGAACTGTGACGGCTCCGAAGTAATTTCTAGCTAAGGTCGTAGCTTCATCAGAAAGCGCGGCGCCAGGCCCTCGATACTGCTCCCGAGTACAGCCATCAAAAGGTGTCCGCGCATCTGGGGTTCCAACTAAAGGTAATTTCAACCATCTAATATCAGTAGCTGTTAAGGTCTCATTACTTTCTACAATGTCAGCTAATTCGACTCCAGACTTAGCAGGACCAAATCCAAAAGGGGAGCTAAAAATAGCATCAGTATACCCAGCGGTTAGATCATCATCAGCTCCGACTTGGGACGTTGGCAGGTTGGGCAGGCTAGGCAGATCTTCATCTCCTGCGGGCAGTATACCTCCCCCGCTACCCGCACTCTCAACGGGGGCAGGCCCCTCGGAGTTGGGAGCAGGCCCAACTTGTGGATCGCTGGGTAAATTGGCCCCAGGGATAGTCAAAACCGGTAGATCGTCTTCACCCGCGGCTTCAATTTCTATGGGAGGATCCAAAGTTTGGACTTTAGTAACTACGATGGTTCCTTCAGGAATATCCTGCAATCCCAAATATTCAAATTTATCCATCCCATTGCTCGTTTGCCAATAATGAATGACTTCTGCGAGGGGGCTCGGAAGAGGGAAGGGGCAAGGAATTTGAGGGCTGCTACTCATAAGATCCAACGCCTTAGCGTGGGTCATTTTTACTCCGCAGGTGCTACCGTCTTCTTGAACGTAATCACAAACCCAACGAGGAGCGACAACCTTAAACTTAGGAGAAGGATCGAGAGGGGAGAAAAATTTGAATTTGGCAGGAGTATGCGGGAAATCTTCGTCTCCGGAACAACTAGGGGATTGATCAATGAAGATTAATTTAATAGCGTCCAAAACGGTTTGTGGGTTAGTATTAGTTTCCGCGACTTTGTAATACTTACAAATATTTTCCCAGTGCGCAGTTAACGCTTCGGTTAGGTAGGCGGTTAAGGCGTCACCTTTACCGGAGCCCATTTGCTGGTCGATGCTATTAAACCATCCCATCCCTTGAAGGAAGAATAGCATTTGCGCTACTTGCTCAGAAACGAAGGGGTTTCTTCGAAGTAGAGAAGACTCTCTATCAGAAAAACGTTGAGCATAGTAGCCCCTAACTAGTAGTAATTCCAAGGGGTTAGTTGTAGTGAGCAGGTGGATGTAGGTCTTACGTGTCAGCATGTAATAATTATATCATACGAGGGACCTAAATCCAAACTTTGACTTCCGCAGGTCGAAGAATCTAAATCCAAACTTTGACTTCCGCAGGTCGGATGACCTGCCCTAAAGCCGAGTAGCCATTCCGCATAACTTCAGCTACGGTGTTTACATTTTTATAAGGATCGTTGGATCTTTCAGCACTGATAGCGGAGTGCATGGTTGGATTAAAAGGCTCGCCTACTTGGGGTATGATCACTTGCCCATCGCGCTTGCTTAAAATCTTTCCTAGTTGTTCAACTATAAATTCAACCGCAATAGACAAGGTAGAAGATGGATCCAGATAGCGAGTTAGCTGTTCTGCGGAATCAATAATGGGAATAATCTCTTTGAGTAGGGAAACGGAGAGCGATTTAGTAAGCTGCTGAGCGTCTCGCTCCAAGCGCTTAGAAAGTTCCTCAATCTTAACGAGGGCATCTTCGTAAGGCTTCTTCACATCCCATTTTTTGGCAAAGGCGGTAATAAGCTGAATGTCCTTTGCCGCGTCTTCTTCTTGAGAAGAAAACGGATTGACAGAACTTCTAGCGTTTTGCAACAACCGAAACAGCTCTTCTTCAAAGGGTGTCACGACGGCAGCCCTTCCGTGACGTAAACGATCTGATCATTTGGATCCGTAACCGTGCATTTAACATTATCTCTTTGTTCTCTTTCTTTAGCGATTTCGATAGCTTTTTCAAGGGATCCGGCCTTTAAAGTTTTGTCGTTACTCATTTGTACTTTAAAAACAGCCCTAGGTTTCTTTGCTTTCTTTGGTTTCTTGGCTTTGGGAATTTTGGGAATTGGTATATCTGAATTCTTAAATAGACTGAGCCCCGGACCCGAGTAATCTTGGGTCTCAATTGAGAGAATTGCATGTTCTGGAATCCAATTGATATCGCTAAGCCCCAACTCCTTGAGAGAAATACCGTATACAGTTGTATCCGTTTTAATGTGTTGAACCCAGTCAGGCGACCCAAACCAGGAAACAACTAAAATAACCCCACCAGCTAAGAAGTAATCTGGCGAGAGATTAGTTGTCACAAGTATCTGGAACTTCCCATTAGCTAAGGCTTTAAGCTGAGACTCTACTTTCTTAGGTATAACCATTTTGCAACTATAGCCTCGCTGGGTTAAAACCTCTAAGAGTTTATCCGCCCACTTTTGTCGAGGTTGCACTACAACAACGGGTTGATCGGTGTGCTGCTGTAGCACAGACATGACCGCACCCAAGCGTCCGCTAGCGTTGCCCAGTAAAGTTACTCGATTGACAGCAGCAAGTAACCAGTCTTCTGCTCTTTTAACTATAGCAGGATCTGTATTTTTGCGTAAAGATTCTGCTTCCGCCTTAGACGTAATACCTAGCCCATCGAGAACATCTTCCAAGGACTTGAGCTTCTGTTTCTCAGGCTCAGAAAGTTCAGCGATTATGTTGATATATTTAAGGGTTGACGGCGTGCCCTCTTCACTAGGTTCGTCCAGATCTACATCTTCCGCTTGCTCAGACTCGGGCTCAGACTCTTCCTCCAGAGTTTCGAAGTCATCATCAGAATCTGATGATGGCTCAGAATCTACGTCTTGCAAGGTCGAATCCAAAGATTTCTTAAGTTGATCCAGAGTGGAAGAGTCGATTACGGGCTCTTCCTGCTCGCTCTCCCCATTAACCGCTGCGACGGTAGCCGTCATCTCCGATATCATTTTATCGAAATCATCAATAGGTGGGGGTAAAAGTTTAGTGCGATCTAGTTCCAGAGACCGGTACCAAGGCAAACGATTAATTGCTAGCACATTGACTGGGGGATCTTCTTCTATCTTAACCAGTTCGATCACTCCTTCCGCCATAAAAACCTGAGCGATGGGATGATCGGAAAATACTTCAGGTAAGAAGGGCACCGGCCAAATGGCCTGCCGATCTCCGCCAAAGTATTCTCGCAAAGCTCGTTCATCGTAAGACTGAGTTTCTTGAGAACAGACAATTCTAGTTCCGCGGGTCTTGATAAGAAATCTTTTTTCTCCTCTTTGCAGGTAGGGACGCCCCTGTTTATCCACTAACAGATGACATCTCCAAAGCAGATCATTAGCTGGGGTGGTACCCCCTACCATTCGAATGGAAACCTTTTTCTCGTTCTCCAAAGAGACACTGACAATAGGAGAGATATCTACGAGAATCTTGGCCTGGTTCTCAAAAATATGATCTACCGCCTCTGGAGATAAATCTTGGAAAGGTTCTGGAATCTCGTCTCCAAAACGCGGGATTCTCCACCCCAAAAGTCTAGCGTTATCTAAAATTTGGTTGAAACGAGCAAAATAAGTATCACGACCATAAACTTTTTCAGCCAAATCTGCCAATCGAAGGATATAGTCCCTCACTTGTTCCGAGGTGCTCTGGTAGCTAAAAACATATCGATTACAACGATCTAAATTCATACAGTTTAAATCTTAACAGGATTTAAGTGTGAATCCAGTATCGGAACTTATTGCCCAGGCTTGAAGAAGCGATTGATCATCCCATAGATGTCATCCCGATCAGCGACACGGGCAGTGACAACTCGGGTATCCGCAATAAAAATAGAATTGAGCATTTCAATAAACCCAGTAGAGTTCTTGACTTGGCAGTAAGACCACTGGTTAATCCAAGGCAGCATATCCTTTAGCAAATCCATCGCGAGATTAGAGCTTTCCGTACTCCAATCCTCGCCATCAGAATACTGATAAACATATACGTTCCAATCCTGGATCGGAATCTCCTGATTGAGAATGCTTTTTAACAATTGATAAGCACTAGCGATCTTAGTCCCACCAGCTTCGCGCAGCTTGTAGAAACTCTCTTGGTCCACCTCTCTGGCTTCAGAATCATGGACAATGTACCTAGAAACAACGTTATTGTTGAAATTCTTCCGAAGCCAAATATCAATCCAGAAACTCCCCATTCGGGCTAGTGCTTTTTCTTCGACTCCCATGGAGCCGGAAATATCCATCATATAGATGATAAGTGCCTGAGTGCGGGGCACCCAAACTTTTTGCGATGATCGATATCGCTTGTCCTCTTTGATAGGAACTATGATCGGATTATCAGGATCATAAGCATCCGACATAATAAGCCGTTTGAGTGCCGACTTATAGGTCTGTTTAAAATTTCTCAGCGATTCCGGCCCAGTTTTCCGGAGACTTTTATATTTATGGGACTCCTCGGACATTTTCTTGCCCTTAGGCTCAATCCTGGGCAATTGTAACGCCTCTCCCATAAGATCTGCGAGTTCATCAATAGAAACATCAACCTCTAGTTGATGATCTTTGGTCTCGTCTCCTGCTTTATCCCCGCCCTCACCTTGTCCCACGCCGGTTGCTCCGTTGTCAGAGAACTTAAATCGAGGGAGATTTATCTGAGGAAGGGGAATACTTACCAGATCTTTCCCTTTTCTCCCTATAAGCTCTTCAGAAGAGATGTACTTTTTAAGATTGTCTTTAACCCGACCCTTAACGATATCACGAAATCTTTGAAGGTCTTTGTCCATCATAAGATGCTATTTCTTCCTTAGAGCAACATCCACTTTATCAGTTTTCTTAGCTTTTTGGAGGAGTTGCTTATAGTTAGTATACCACCGACAAGCTTTCCAGGAAACAAACGCACCGACGCCCCCCGACAATACCATCCAAATAAGATGGGCGCGTAACCCGGTGGTAGGAGCAGCTACCGGAGCGGGTGGAGGGGTTGCCTGCCCTAAAGTTTTGGGAATGAATTCACCGAAGAGATCTTTCATAGTTCATTTATTGTATCAGATCTGACTAGAAAGAACACCAAAATGTGAAATATAGAGCTTGAACAGTTGCTCAAGGGTCTCAATGCGCGCTTTGATAGCTGGTAACGAATTACCCCATACTAGCAATCCTCTACCCTTAAGAAGCGCCGCGTCTAGTTTAGAATCCCTTCTCATTTCCTTAGTTAAACACTCTCGAAGAGCGACTACGTCCCTAATCTCCAGCACGGGGATAATAAGATCCTCTGAAGGAGCCCCCAACTGCTGAAAAGCGGAAAGTCGAACCCGATCAGGAAATGAATCCGCATTTTTTTCCCAAATTTTGAGGGCAACACGGGCGGCAAGAATACTAGGTAAAGAACAAATCTCTACCGCGCACCTAATCCCGGTTCCAGTCGAGAAGAGATGCAGAAAGATTTCGGTGAATCCAGCAATGACATGAGGAGAGTCCTCATTACTCCTAGCGGGTGGGATCAATAGTTGAGAATCATAGTCAGATCGAAATTCAAATAGATCTCCCGATTTAATCTCGTCCCTGGGTATATTTTCTGGGGTGACTATGACACTGCTACGAACAGGGGAACTCTCGATCTGAAGAGCGATGGACCCTGACATCCCAGGACACCAGCCATTCCGATGAAATATCTGTGAGTAATGACAGATTAGTTCTTTAGGGGTCATTAAATCAATAAACCATTCAAAGATGAAGAATTTAGCCCATCCAAATTAATGGGCGGGGGCGCTGAACGTTCTTCTTTAGCCGCGGGTCTTTCCCGAGTAATAGGCTCGTAACTAACAATATTTTCCTTGAGAGTGTATAGTTTGACTACGAAATTTCGATCAGAAACGCTACGATTACCAAAATCGATGGCGTCTTTTTCTGAACGGGCAGTGTGGAGAATGTGGGGCGTTTCGTTCCGAACAACCCAAACTGTATAAAGATCGTGAAAATTCATGATTTCCGGGGTCTTCCTCTCTTTTTTTTCTTTTCTTTTGCTTTCGATTCAACAACTTGAATCGTTTCATTTTTAGCAGGTAGGTCTAACGCGCTTCTGATGTCTTCCATATCTCTAATAACCACGTCAGCACACGTCTCTTGCGAGACTTGCGTGACCTGTGAGACCTGCGAGACCTCAACTTGTTCTTGTGATGGAATAGGGCTAGAGAGCGGTTCTTCCATAGGGGATTCTAGCGCAGGGTTGTAAATATCCTTAACCCCTAATTCCCCGCTCCAATATCCTTTGAGGTGCTTAAGGATTTTTCCAAGGTAATCATCTGATGGCTGAAGTTTAGCGGCGCTGTCCTCCATAACATAGGTATTACAGACAACGACATCCTTGGTTAGAGGTATGGTAACTTTGACTGTAGTCTTGGCGTAAGGCAGATAGAGACGATCTACGATAGTAGCGTCATCTGCGGTAACTAGGGTAATTGAACCGTGGACAGCCCTACCCTTAAATCTCTGAAGGGTCGCTAAAGAGCTACCGCGCTTTCGGCTGTAGCCCCTATACGTTAAACTGTAACCTGGCAAAGTAGCAGGTAACGCCATAAGCGGTGGCTTATTTAACGCTTTGCAAAGATCTAAGTAGTTGACATCAGTATAGTGGAATACAAATGGCATTATCGATCCAGTCTCTGTAGGATTTTAGCAATAAGTGGGTTACGGATGATATCCTGAGACGACAATTTAACGAGACTGACACCCTCGATATCTTGCATCTTCTCCATCAAGCGAACTAGACCGCTATCGTCAATATCACTCTGGGTGGAATCTCCTTCAACCACAACTTTAGAATATCGCCCTATTCTAGTCAGGAATAGCTTGAAGTCTCCCATTGTGCAGTTTTGGGCCTCATCAAGAATGACGAAAGAATTATTAAAAGTGCGCCCTCGAATGAAAGCGAGGGGGACGACTTCAATATCCAATCGCGATAAGATGGAAGCGTAAGGATCGAATCGAACCTTAGAATTGAAATTTCTATAACCCTCTGGTTTAAGGAGCAGCGGAGCAGAATCTTTGATGATAGGGGCTAAGAACGGACTCATCTTCTCATTTAGGTCTCCGGGTAAATAACCTAAATCATCGTCGTCTCCTGCTCGAACGGTGGGTCGAACAATGACGATCTTTTTAATCGCCTCATCTTTAAAGTAGTGTTGTAAGCTACATCCAAAGGCAATAAGAGTCTTACCGGATCCGGCAGGACCGTCACAAATGGTAATCTCGTTATGTTGAATTGAATCTAAAAATCTTTCTTGCCCGGCACTTTTAGGGACAACAGGAGTAACTTTGGGGGTAGGAACAGACGGCGAAGACTTCTTAGGAGATTCTTTAGAGCGTTTTGCCAAAATATGACCCTTTCTAGATTTTACGCCAACCATTCTGAATCATAAACTCAGCAATGGTTTGTAAACTTTCCTTGTTAAGGAGACCTTGGCAGGTTGCAGGACAGCCAGCCATCATGTCACCCATAAAAGCTGATTTTTCTTTTTGCGGATCAGCATCCATCGCGAGTTTTAATTGGTCATTTCTAGAAGAGCCTCCTATTTGGCGGGGTCTATCATCATCGACGAGCCCAGGAATTGAAGCAGAGAGGAGTAAATTTTGAAGCGGCTTTGGAAGAGTTGTAAGCATACCGAGCCCTTGAGGAAACCTAGATCGAATGGTCTCCATGCCAGCGCTCAACATTTTCTCATCAACTAAATCAATGGCAGCTTCTGCCATTGCAAGCTCACCTTTTTTTTCTTCGGAGAGCATAATGTAGCCAAGCTGTTCTTTTAGCGAAGGCATCTCCGCCCCCTCTTTGGGACGAACAAGCACTCCAGTTAAGAAAAACTCTACCTTGAGCTGCATATTATTTCCAAGAGTATTATTCTTAACTCTAAAATTGATGTGATTTTTGATGGGCTTAGGAGAGACGAAGGGTGGGTAAGGTGTCGTATCCCCTTTTAAAATATCATTAAGCCAAACTTCGATTGGCTTAACTTTGATCTCTTTGGCGAGGGGCATATTAACGTCAAAATATCCAAATTTCCAATCAATATGCTTGATCCAATAAACGCTGTCAGGTCCAATCTCTATTGAGTTGCCGCCTTCATAGAGGTGGGGTGCCATAATTACCTGATGGCGAATCTGTTTATCATCGAACACCGCGCGATTGAGTATATTGAAGTCGATCATATCTAAATAATACTTCTAAACCCTAATAAGTCAATCTGTGAGACGCCCTTAAAAAGGAAGCCTGCTAGATCACCTCTTAAAAGCGATCTAACAGGCTTGGTTGTCTGCACAGCTTTGGAGAATGCTACTTCTTTTCAGACGAAGTATCTTCCTTCGCCTTGATCAAGGGGCGCGCAAGTCCGGGGCGATCAATGGCTCCGACTGTATAGGCCCATTGCGTCCCGCCAACTAAAGTCTTACCGACTGGATTGATGAAAACATCGTTACGAACCGACGACGAACTCGCCTGATTCTTGAGGCTGACCGGAATCATCATAGGGGTCAGCCCACCGGGGCGCCCACCACCAATATCAAGACGCGAACCCTTAAACCGAGGAAGTTGAATTTGCATTGTGTTCTCCAATTAACTTCATAATAGCAAATAAAACCAGAAAGGCAATATATTTGTTAAAATGTGAGGGATGGCGAATCCTCCTTTAACAAGTGCGACGAACGCGGTGCAACAGATCGCCGTAGATCGAGTAACGGAGCCCTTCAAACCGGCAGCTAACCCTCTGTCCGCTATTACGGATTTTATCGGTGGCGTCGGACTGGCGATCTATTCTTTCCTCAAGAATCAAAGTGCGGCTAAGAAAGCGGAAAAAAAACAAAAATCAATTCAATCGATGAGAGATTATATTTCGGGGCTTCTTATAACCCTGGAAGAAACAGGCAACTCCATCGTAGATGAGACGGACTTAAAGCCTAAAACTCCAGATTTTGAAAAAGTTCTCCATGAAGTATTAGGTTCGAAAATAGGCTACATTGATAACTGCAACATGGATATTCCGGTAGCTCAAGGGACAGCCATTTTACTCAAAATCAGAAATGGGCAAATTGTTTGGGTCCAACCTAACACCTTGTTACCACCAGATGTTGGTCCAAGCTGGATGGTGCAATGTCAAAATATTCATGATAACTGGGAATCCCGTTACTACAAAAAACAAACGGGACAATTCCGAGCTAAACAAACACAAACTTTACTCACAGATATTTCTAGCGGTAACAAAATTCTGTTCTTAGCTTTCGGCGGAGTTGCTGCCATAATTCTAGGCTTAATGATTAAGAATGCACTGGGAGGTAAAAATGTTAAATAGCGCCCCAGAAGTCTCCGCAACTACAACTGGTGCAATGGTCGGGTCCATTGTCCCAATAATCGGGACCGCTCTTGGTGCAGGAATTGGCGCAGTTGTAGACGTGGTTCGTAGTATTCTGGGCGGGGACAAACAAATACGAAAACTTAAAAAGCAATTTAACCGTCAACTCCTAGATCGATATAATAAAACGGTTTTTAATGCAGTACTACAGCGCATGGCACCAGCAATGGCGCGTTTTGTAGCCCTCGGATTGAGACCTGGGACTTCTGCTTATGAAAATGCCCTAGTTAAGGAGCTAACAGCCATGGGTTACAAAGGGGATTGCTATCTAACCCTCTACGCGCCCGCCTTTCCCGGGCAAACCCCTTCTGTGCTCGCTAGAATCGATAAGAATGGCATTGTAACGGACAACAACCCGTCTATCAACGCAGAGCACGGAAAACAATGGTCAGAGGCTTGTAAAAATTTCTATGTAGAAGCATTAACTGTTTGGGCGGCAGATCAAAAGGATCAGGCGGAGTTTAATCGCTCCCTAGAGCAACAACGGGTAGAAAATGAACGTGAAGTCGTCACTCAAATACTTGTTGCTAGTGGAATCGCTCTACTTATATTTGGGTACATCTATCAGCAAAAAAGACGAATTTCTAAGAGGGGACAAAAATGATGTTCGGGCAAGTAGAATCATTACCCGGGGCAGTAGCAAATACTGCCATTAACACCGCTGTCGCGCTGACGAACGCCGGAAAAGTCAGCAGTTTGCAAAAACAATTTGCTTCTAAGATGGAGCGAGACGCAACGGCCCTTGATTACATCACAAATATGGTATTACGCCTGAAGGCGAGCGGTAAAAATTTAGTAGCATCGGGAACGGCACAACCAGGAACCGCGAATTTTGAAAAGCAACTTCAGCAACGCCTGCTCAATTATTTAGTATATCGCGGAGACTGTAACGCAAGTATTTATGTGGCTCCTCGTCCCGAAGATGCCATAAATCAACCACGTCCCATTCTAGCGGTGTGTCTAAACACAGGAGCCGTTCAAGGGGTTGCTAATGTTCCGCCTGAAGTAGGAGTAGTATGGGCGACGGGCTGTAGAAACGCTCAAGACGAATTCCGAGTGGACTATATCAATAAATGGAAAGATACTAGAAAGTATACTATACAAACCCTATTAACGGGAGATTTAGGAGGTTTAGGAGTTTTCCTAAAATACGGACTAAGTCTATTTTTAGTTATGCTGCTAATTACCGCGTTACGGTACCAAACTAAGTGATATATGGAAGATACGAACGTCTTAGTTGTAAATGCGCAAAAACAATTACAACAAGTAGAAAAACAATTGAGAAACGCTAAGCTAATTCTGGCGTTGGAGACCTTGATTGTTGTATGGATTGTGCTACTGAATACTAAGAGATAATGCACACACCCACTTTAGATAGACACGTTCTAGTGTTAAATAAGTCATGGCGAGCACTGGGGACCACAACAGTCAGAGAAGCTATTGTGTTACTAATGCGAGGGAGTGCGGTCGGGTTATGTGTTTCAAAATACAAAACTTATAATTGGGAACAATGGATCGATCCAAGCAGTGATCAATTACCTGAAGTCAGCCACTATATCCAAAGTGTAAATCAAAAAATCCCAGCGCCAGAAGCGATTGTGCTTAGAAAATATGATGATGTCTATCAATACAGCGTAAAATTCACCAAAAAGGAAATTTACCGGCGGGATGATTGGACCTGCCAATATTGTAGCTCCAAGAAAAATGAAGGAGACCTCTCCATCGATCATGTTATCCCTAGATCTAAAAAAGGAAAAAACTCCTGGGCAAACTGCGTTACTTGCTGCTTGCCTTGTAATGCACAAAAATCTAACAAAATGCTTAAGGATAGCGGGATGTCCCTAATTAGGGAACCAGAAAAACCAATCTGGAATCCCTTTATTAGGATCAAGCCAGAATCCAGATTGGCTTCTTGGGGTAGCTTTGTTAAGAAAGAATGGTGGGAAGGCTAGCTCTGAAGACGCCGACGCTTCTGAATTCCCGAACCACGACGACTGTGTAGTCGTGAATCGGTCAGTTTAGGCAGTCGCTTATTCACAAGCTCCTGATAGCATTCATAACAATAGCTATGTTTTTGCAACACGGCGAACGGCCAGAAATGATGCTTGATCTCCCTAAACAATACGGCGGGGTCTCCACAGTAGTCACATATTTGTGATGTAGACATAGTATCTCCTTAGGTTTAAAACCTAAGAAGATATTGAACTAGAAAAGTTTACCCATTAGTTCCTACGATTGGATCGGTCGCTTTAACCTTATTTTCTGTCTTGGCAGAAGTCTGGGCGCTTCGATACAAAACAATAGTAATCTTACCCATCTGCTTGGTGGGGCGCTCTTGTGGGAAACCCGTTATTTCCTGAATTTTCTTAAGATGTGCTAAAGCTATTTCTGGATGCGCGTTCTGCCGCCCAGACATTTTGACCGAGACTAAAACTTTGTTACCCTTGTCCAGGAACTTTTTGATCTCTTCAATTTTACGATTGAGATCATTATCGCCAATGTTAGGGGTTAAATTGACGCATTTAGTAGTTATCTCATGTTGATTTTTTCTAGACTGCTTCTCTCTCTTAGAGATTTCAAATTTGAACTTCCCGAAATCTGCGATCTTACAGACGGGCGGATTTACCGTGGGAGCGATCTCGATCAGATCGAGCGACAACTCTTTTGCCTTAAAGAGGGCATCTTTTAAAGGAAGGACACCGAGCTGCTGTCCATCAGGGAGAATAACTCTAACTAGACGACTCCTAATGCCGTCATTGATTCGATAAAATTGCATTATTTTAGTGTGTCCACCAACTGTAAAATCAAAGGCAAATTCTCCTTAAGGTACCGCTGATAAAAGGATACCAAACTTATGGGCAAGCACAAGGGCCAGAAAAGCACGGACAAAATATTTTTGGTAAAGGTAGATGGTCGAAAACAGGCATATAAGAAAGCTATAATAGCCCCCTCCAAATACATGACGGAGGCGAAGCAAAATAATACTGTGATAATAAGGGGGTAGTTCATCGCTCAGTGACCTCTAAGAAGAGAAGTATACCGGATTTGAATCGACACGCAATAGCCACTTAAACAGTATCAAACAGATTGTAAACCGCGACGTCGGTCGTATCTTGATCAAATGATTTTTTTAAAAGCGTTTTCAAATCCTTAAGGATATTCTCCTGAAGTAAAGTATCACACTCTATTTTTTTGGTGTGCCGCATCTCTTTAAAGAGTGCGTCTAGTTCATTGTAAATGACCACCATGACACCTGACATCTGTTTACGAGTTAACTTAATTTTAGCCATGATTTAATGGTTAACATCTGTTAATCAAAAATACAAGCTATGACCGCTTCTTTTTAGCGTGGGCTTTTTGAAAAACTTGCTGATGTTCCGTTGAAATCGGAGCGATAATTTGCTTATCTGAGATCCATTTATCTGAAACCTTCAGATCTTTTGCGCAAGCATCGAAATCCGCAAAAAATATGCAACTTCCCGGAACCCGTTTGTCTCCGATAGACCAGGCAATATGTCGATTATAGGTATTTGCTGAACGAATATGATCTTTTATGGAGACTATATCTTGCAGATTCCACCTTTTGATCAAAAAGACAGTTCTTTTTTCGCAATCATACTCCGAATAACTGACGAATTTCCTCGCGATTTCTCGTTCCTCTGGGGTAACCTCAATACCATCTAAGATTTTCCCATAGATAAGATTACCTTGATCGTCTTTCCTCCCCAAGAACCCAGTTTTCCACTGCCAATAATGACAAAACTCGTGGAGTAGTAAAACTAGACTCTTCTTAAGCGGGCGCCCTTTAAGCCCCATAGAAATACTTGGCTTTGGCTCTGCCGAGAAATATCCATTACTATCGTTGACCGTCTTCTTATCCCAATAACAGTTTATCTGACATCCTTGTTCCTGAGCCCAAGCAACGATCTGATTAAAGACTTTTTTTAATTCCTTGGAAGTAGGCTTAAGTTTCATAGTTTGGTATGATTCTATTATAGAATATATGCGAGATAATTTAATAGAACTACTCCAGTTTATTGCGGACAACTCAAGTATGAGCTATGGGGTGGACCAGAGCAAAATCCCCCCACACCTTGCGCAATTTATCTCCCCTCTTCTTAAGACTAAAATATCCTTCGAAGACCAAAGGCTATCCCCTATAAGGTATAAAAAGTTAGGACGGGCGACCTACTGGATGCTAACTAGATCCGGGAGGTCGGTAATCGAAGGAGAGACGCCTTTCCCGGAACACGAAGAAACTTCTCAACCCAGCATAACTACTCAGGAACTAGAAGAGATAGTTACGACTTCAGTCGTGTCCTCACTAGAAAACAAAATTACTTTTTGGCTCGATCCTAAATATACAGCGCCCTACTTGAATTCCAAAGGGCTTCAATCCTATGCCTCAACTTGGGAGAAAGCACTAGAATCTCAAAAGCGAGGACAAGAACAAGGGATAATAACCTACCTTATTCAACTTTCTGGGCACCCATACACTTTATGGCAAGATCCAGATTTTACCAAACCTTACCCAGTTAGAAAGCCGGATGGAAAGATTATCCAAGCAGGCAGCCCGGATAGAGATAAAGCGCATCTAACTGCGCAGGCGGTTAAAGCCTTTCTTGGTCCACCTCTCTGGCTTACATCAGCCCCACAAAAAATGGATTAGCGCTAAGCTAGCGCTTCCAATAATTCTCGGAGCGCCTGCGACTTTTCTTCCCTAGGTTGAAAAAGCATTGGAGTAAAGCTAACCCATTCGATTTTATAAGCATAATGCTCCTGAATAGCTCTTAGAGTTTCTTCTTTTCCTTCCGAAAGGAGCCTGCTCTTAAGTTCCAAAAGAAGAATCGCAAACTTTTTACATAGTGCGTTTTTGGATCTCCTACTAGAAGTCTCACGAATAGCTTGTATTTGAGACAAACAATGTTCAATCAGAGAAAGCGTTTGGGGGTTCATTTCTTCCTAGCTTGGGGATAGTTTCCGAGATGATGATCTAGTATCTTAAACATAAAGTAACCTACGATGCTACCTAGAAACGTTGAAACAATTAGATCTCGTGCCATGGAAGCATTGGATGCCGCCAAGGAATGCCTTGTAGAAGCGTTATGCCACTCTTGGAGTAAACATATTAGGTAGTCAACTTTAGCTTCAAGCTGATTTGGCTGATTTTTTGTCATGATAATCGTCCATTAAATTCTTTGGCATACAATACAGGGGCAAATCCTTAACTTGTCCGGGCAGAACCAAGAGTCGATGCGTCTCTTTGTGAAAATACTGGGGGGAAGGCAGATAAAAAGATTTGACGATCAAACCTCCGTTGTCATTAAAACATGTCGCACAAACCATGTGCATAGCAAAAGGTCGAGAGTATTTCGAATCTAGAAAAACAAACCTAACCAGCGCCTCCTGGGAGCCGGTTTTCTCAATTTTTTGTAACCAATTTTTGAAAGATAATAACCGCTTATTGGACATAATCTTATCCCAAGCGCCTGTCCCCAAATCATTGAAAAATTGAGATTTGTTCATTTATTATCATTATAGCAATAACCATTGCTAGGTAGCAGCCTTTTTGAGCCAGGCTTGGACTTTTGTTTTCCTCTGAACCGGAGAAGCTAAATCTATGAACAATTTTCCGTTTAGATGATCGATTTCATGCTGAACAGCTTTCGCGAAATACCCCTTATCTTCTTGAAGATGTTCAGCACCAGAAAGATCTGTATATGACCACCTAACCCGAGAGGGCCTTTCAATTTTAAGAAATAGGTCTTTGAAACTTAGGCATCCTTCAACTTCTTTTTCTGGCTTACAACCTTCAAGAATAGCCGGATTAAGATAAACTGTCGGAGCGCACTCGATCATATTAGAATCGACGACTAGAATAAAAAGTTTAACGCCCCAGCCCACTTGAGTGGCGGCTACTCCAATTCCATCTTCTAAAGAAAGTTTCTTCAATGAGTCTAATTTTTGAAGAAAATCTTGGTTCTTAAAATCATCTTCATTAACCATCCGCCCCGGGATTCGAAGCTGGCTTTCATATTTGGGGTAGGCTAGAATTTTCATTTAGCTGTCTCCATGCCTGTAAGCAGTCCCTCGTTGTGCAAGATGTCTCATTAGGAAAAATCATTCGGAGCAATCCCCGCGGGCATAGACCGCAAGCCCAAGGGTATCGCTGCCCCTGATAAAGTATACAGGAGCCGGGATTAAGCGCAAACTCCTTATTCGTTTTAAGGAGGAAATCCTCTGTTAGGACAACTGGGTATCTTTCTCCACTGGAGAGTTGAATCTCTAACCCAGACAAACGTGCTGCCCCCATTCAACGGGTTTAGAATATTTCTGCGGGTAAGCCCAGATAACCGGGAAACTAGGTTTATAAACAAACTCTTCGGAGGTCTCCCCATCAGTAAAATAAATAAGACATCCAATATTCAGGATACGAGATAGCTTCTGAGCTTCCTTAAGAGCGGGAGAGAGCTTTGTCTCGTTGCCACATTGAATGTTTAGGGTATCTTTCTCTCTAAGAGAGTAAGTTTTTTGAACGCAAGAGTCCGCCTCTATAACGAGAATCTGACATGCCATTTTCTGACAAAGATTCTTGATGTTACTCACGAAGCTATCAATAGCTTGTGCTTGGATTGATGCAGAAGTGTCAATAGCAATAATAAGGGTTGCCTCTTCTCTTTTCCGCGCTTTCCCGGCTGCTGCTGGATTTCGTCTAGATAATTTCCGCTTAGATCTAACCTTATTTGCTGACAAGCTACTTCGAATGAAACGAGATACTAGGCGCGGTAACGCTTCTTTCGCCAAAACTGGCGTAATAGCGTCAAAAGAATTAGGAGATTGTGGTTCAGCCCAATATGAATGGGATGGAATTGATCCTAAATCAAATTTGATATTTTGGATATTTTGATAATACCACTCGGCGGCCTTTCCAAAAGGGAGTCCATAGGTATCGGGTAACATTAAATTGTCCCGGATCTCAGGAGGAATTTTGGGGAGCAGAAGACTATTAACACAAAAATCGGTAGCTATGTTCCAGAGAAGAGGAGTCCGTCCCTCACAACGTACATGATGCCGATTAACTACGTGTATAATCTCGTGTAACAGTAAAAATACTTGCTGTGCTAAAGGTTTTTCTAACAAGAGTTTAGGATTATAGACTAAACGCTCTTCAGTAACACAAACTGGGTGAATCAATCGATTATCTGGCATTTTATTTAATTTAGCCATTACCGGAAAAAAATGGGGCTCTTGTAACCAACAGTGGTTGATCAAATCCTTAAATGAATTATTCTGCAAGCGGGCTTCCAAAAAGATGGGACATTAAAGCAAGGGTCTGCTCTTCCTTAGAGAGACGTTCTAATAATTTCTTAGCGACAACTGGTGAAGTCTTTTTGAGGTTTGAAAGCCAGGCTAAGACGCAATCAGGAGGAATTTGTAGTAATAGCTTTTGAACTAAACTCAAATTCTTTGTGACTAATTCTCCGCGAACCACGTAACCAGTGAGTTTCTCTAAGAATTGATCGATTGCCGAAGGAGACTGCTGAATCTGCGCCAACAGGATTGTCAACTCTGCGGTTGAAAGGGTCTCCAAGTCTGGAATTAGATCTTTATCTAGAGAATTTAAAAAGAGGGCGCATACTTCCTCCCCTAAAAGGGGGGAGAGCGCGGCTTGAAGGGAAGGGATAGATCCTTCTTCATTTACATAAATCTTGTTTGCTAAAAACCAATGCCGCGGAGTTATTCCCTTGTAGTGTAAATAAGAAGGATGGGCTTCAATAAATTTGACGATTGGTAAAGCGACCTCGTTAACTAGCGCCCAGGCGATCCAAGTACTAACTGAAACTTCGATGGGTAAAACTATCAAGCGACTCAGGAGCGCGGGGTCTAAAGGCACCGCCTCATAATCCTCTCCTGGTGGATTCCAGGTCGCGACAGGTAGCCAACCTTTGGGTAATTCCCAGTGCAAACATTTTCGATCCCACAAGATTTGAAGGGCGGGTTGCCGAACGAGGCGATCACAACGATTCAGCTCTTCTAAGCAAAGAATGCCCTTTGCTCTCCCGGTAGCGTGTATCATGTTTAGCCAGACTGGCTGCGTATAGGCTGTTTGAGTGCTGTTCTCTGGCTTGTAGAGGGCTCCGATTAGGTCGCCCTCGTCACAGAGGGATAGACTCAGAGCGACGTGACCGATATCTAAAGATACAGCTAAGCTTTCTAAGCTTTGGGATTTCCCGATGCCGTGGGTGCCTTCGAGAGCAAAAGGTATATCACACTTATAGTAAAGCTTGGCGAGATGGGCGGCCTGTGTCAGATCCATACTCTGACCCTACAGCGAAAGAGCCCCGGGTCAAGCTCCGGTCCTTCGTTTTCTAGGCTTATGCTTTGTTTTTCTACTGTCTGTATCTTTGTATCTCTGAATGATCTCTTTTTGATCGGCGGACATTTTAAAGGGAAGAACTACATCCAATCTCACGATCAGGTCGCCCACTCTCTCACTATTCTTTAAACCATAACCCTTAAGACGGATTTCGTCACCGGGTTGAGATCCCTCTTCTACCTTGAAGGTAGCGCAGCCCTTCAAGGTGTCGATCTGAATAAGATCCCCCAGCATCGCCTGATAGAAATTAATGGGAAGATCCACCAGTAAATCATAACCACAGATCTCAAAATAAGGATGTGACAGAGCCTCGATCTTAATAACCAAGTCTCCTCCCCCCTCCCCCTCACCTTGAACAATAAGCCTATCTGGCAAACACAAATCAGGTGGAACAGGAATAGTGAGCTGAACTTCCTTCCGACACAAGCCAGCCCCCTTACATTCTTCACATTTTTTAATGATGATCTTTCCAGTGCCGTCACAAGTTGGGCATGGCTTCTTTTTAAAGAGAGAAGATATGGAGGGGCTAGAGCCAAGACCAAAACAGGAATTACAGACTCGGAAATCGTCTCGCGACTTAGCTCCCTTACCCTGGCACGCATCGCAAGAATCTTTTCTCTTAAAGGTAACCTCTTTATCTGCTCCGTGATAAAGTTCCTCTAAGGTTATCCGAACTACTAACTCAATATCTTGGCGCTCAGGGACACGTCCTAAAATTTTGTCGATTCGATCAAATATCTTCTCATCCAGAATATCATTAACTACGTTTGCAGCAGAAACTGCAGCGTTCGAAAATTTCTCCGATAAGAACACGGCGGCATTCTGCCGTCGATCATAAATTCTCCTAGAGTCCGGGTCTCCAATTATCTTGTAAGCCTCTGCAACCTTAATAAAATTGGCCTCTGCTATAGGGTTATTCGGATTCTTATCAGGATGTAACTCGAATGCCTTCTTTCTAAAAGCTTTTTTAATCTCTTCTTGAGAAGAAGAAAAGGGGACGTCCAATACTTTATAGTAATCTTCTTCTTCCATCTCTAAAATTATAACGCCTCCTCTTAAAAAACTGAAACGACGGACTGCTCTTTGTTTGCTACAATAACAACATGTATACTTACGGGAATCTTAGTGGCTTTGGACAATCAGACAAGGGCTTAGACACCTGGGGTCGCCCAATTAAATCATTTCAAGATGTTAAAAATCTTATCAACGAATGGCAGGAAACGGTGTCTCGTGTCCCGGCTGGCGCAGAATCCAAACTCAAAAATATACTAACGCGGCAAACATCCAACAACCCCCCTACCGCAAACACCATTGAAGGGGTAATCCACTATTACAATACCAGCTCAGATGCGTCCCAGGGCTATATTGACAGGGATTATGAAGCGATGATGCAAGCATTATCAGACTTAAAGAATCTTACGCCGAGCCCATCAACAATGGGCCCGATTCCGAGTGATCTAGAGATGACCGGGATATCCCCAGGATCCAACAACCAAACACTGCTTATTGCGGGCGCTGGATTAGTGGCCCTTGTTTCGGTGTATATAATATATCGGAGTATGACATCATGAGCTATTACAGCAATCTAAGCGGCACTCTGGGAATGAGTGGAGCCGCGAAATGGTACTTTGGGCAACACGCCAAAATTCAGGATGCGATCAAAAAGGGGGATCTTAAGGCTGCGATTGAATTTGCGACAGCCGGAGCCCTAGGAGGAGATTTTCTAGGAATTGCTAACAAAAAATATGACGAAGTAATCAACAGCCCAGAATTATTACAGAAATTCAAGGAGAGCTGCTTAGCTCAATATGGGGAGCAGGGCAATAAAAAAAATAAAGAAGTCGCAGATAAAGTAGTCGCACTGGTAGACGCTAAAATTGCGTCTGCAGTAGCCCTTACTGCGCCCTTGCCAACTTTAGCACCAGGGGACACTTCATCATTCATGATGCCAACTACTCCCGCCGTCTCAACTGCTGGATCCACAAGCGGAGTTGGGGCTCTAATGGCAGTAGGGGCGGCAGGGCTGGCTTTATTAGCGATTGTTGCGGTTATGCGCGGTCGCAGCAAAGCAAAAGCAGCACAGCTAGCGGCAACTAAACGCCGAAAACGCTAGGACTTCTTAGTCCCGATCAAAAGTGCTTTCTTAAAAGCGGAAAGAAACTCTTTGTTCTTGACCGCGATACACAAATTTCTATTAAAAGGGTTATCCTCAATTTGAGTGATAGTCGTTGTAATCTTTTTTTCTAACTTGGGAGAATATAACTCTAAGTAAACTTGATCGCCAACTGCAAGCTGGCCCGAGGCATTGAGAACCAGGAGATACATCCCATATTTGCCTCGATTATAAATCCAAGGGACTTCATGACTGGACTTAGCGGTTGGCTTCCGAATGATGATCATTACGTATAGTATATCAAGTATCGGTATCTTCGTCCAGTTCGCTAAACCATTGCTGGAGAGAAGATTGCTGCGATGAAATCTCCTTAAAGATATCCAATTTTTTGGATTCCTCTAAAAGCCAGTCTCCTTTTGCAGCGAAATCTTTCGATTCCCAATCGTATTCTGGTTTAGGATTAAATAGGTCGTAAATAAAATTTAGTCTCATCTGATCTCCTAACGATCACAATCCGGGCATACCGCGTAGAATTTTTCAGCGCCACCAATCTCTACCGCGGGACCATTTGTATGATCGAGTCTTTTAGTTCTGGTGGCGACATCAATAGTATTACACTCGTTACAGATAGCTTTGAGATGGACGATATCATCTGCTTCAGCTAAAAGGTAATGCGTCATACCAAACAAGGACCGCCTTGCATCTGTTTTAAGTCCATTAACTATAACAAGGACTCCTTTCTTTAGTAGTTGATGAACTACATATAAGATTCTATTACTATAGAACTGGATCTCATCAAAAGCAACAATGGGAAAGGACTCCAGTTCCGTCAAATGTTTGTCGGGGCGAACGGCACTAATTACTTTAGCCTGGAAGTTCTCCTGATTATGAGTTGTAACCCCGGCGCCACGGGTATCGATGTCTGGTTTAACCCAAGTATAAGCCCCTAAAACACGAGTGTATTTATCCAATAGCGACCGTGTGGAAGTAGATTTCCCTCCAAACATGGGACCAGAAATAACGATCAACCTCCCAGGAACTGCTGATAAGGGAAAGTTAGGCACTCCAGTGGGAGTGCAAGGTTTTTCACAAGTAACGATAAGGTTATCGTAAGAATCATCGGTTCGTTTAGGCTCGATTTTTGATATTTTATAGGACTGATCTTGTAAATCTGTGTGGCAGAATACGCAAGAGTGATTATCACGACCGAGAATATAGATATGATCTATCATCAGGTTTTAAGGAAAAGTAACTGATCGCCAACCTTTAACTTTTGTCCAGCG
>Ga0315284_10002755_pt1 | contig 25063 bp, 22 predicted proteins | sample YL17G09_16_MG_FD_203696 | JGI IMG/M metagenome (GOLD analysis project Ga0315284, IMG submission 203696) | Sediment microbial communities from Yellowstone Lake, YNP, Wyoming, USA - YL17G09_16 | ecosystem: Environmental > Aquatic > Freshwater > Lake > Sediment | place: USA: Wyoming | collected...
TATATGTTACGGTGAGTGAGTAATTCCCGCTGCCATCCGAAATGGCGGTTTTGGGTGTGCCATCTATGTAGCTTAGGGTTACTCCACTCTCCCAAGCATTGCCAGAAATGGAAACGACGACTGGGGCGACGCCAATAGTGTATGTCTCGCCGCCGGTGAAATTACCGTTGCCTAAGCCAGTGCCGCCTAGCGGAGTGTGGACCATGTCCCAGATGCTGTCGTTATCGGTCACATCCAGACGCAGAGTGCCGAAACCAGAGCCGGTGTTGACGGTGATTGTATAGGTTGTACCACTACCACTGACGCTGACTACGGATGCAAAGGAGATACCAGTGGTCGTCAGGTTAAAGTCGGTCGTGTCCACGCCGGTAACGGGTTCGGAGAATGTGACAATAAAGTAAACGGTGGTTGCAGTGGTGGGGTTCGGATTTACCCGTAAGCTCGAAAGGACTGTTGGAGAGATTCTGTCAATCGTATAGAATTGCCCCGAATTGTAACTGCCGTTGCCCGCGCCCGTTCCACCCAGCGGGTTGGAGGCGCTATCCAAGATGGTGTCGTTATCAACCACATTCAACTGTAAGGTCCCGGTCCCAGAGCCTGTGTTGAGCGTAACAGTATAGGTCATCCCGGAGCCGCTGACTTCCGTCACCGCCACGCCGGTGAGACCGACTGCGGTGAAGCTGAAGTCAGTCATATCCACGCCGGTGACTGCTTCTGAGAAGGTTACAGTGAAACGGACGCTGGCGGCTTTGTTGGGGTTCGGGTCAGTACGCAGGCTGGAGACAACGCTCGGCGCGGTTTTTTCTATTGTGTATATCTCACCTCTGGTGTAGTTGCCATTGCCTGCACCCGCCCCGCCCAGGGGAGTTCCTGAAATATCTTTAATGCTGTCGTCATCGGTTACATCCGGGCGGATTGTCCCGTTGCCTGTTCCAGTGCTGACAGTAACAGTATAGGTACTTCCTGAGCCGCTCAGGCCCGTGACCGATGCGCCGGTGAGACCAGTCGCGGTGAGAGTGAAGTCGGATGTATCCACACCTGTCACGGATTCTGAAAACGTGACCGTAAAGTTCACGTTGGAGGCATTGGTGGGGTTGGCGTTCAGGCGCACGCTTGAAAAAACCGTGGGAAAATCAGATTCAAACGAACCAATGTCACAATGCACACCTCGTGGACGAGTGACGCCGTTTTGCGATGTGTTGTTCACAGGTGCGGCTGCACAAGTTGCATCATCACCTGCATCAATAGCGAGGGAGCCGCCATTGAGGGAAAAGTAAGCCGGTGTACCGGTCAGCGTGCCAAGGTTGGGATCATAGCCGATGATATTGCCATCGGCACCGTTAATAAGGCCGCAGGCGTTGTCACCAGTGCCTTCGATAAGGTTGTTCTTGAATAATGTTGATAGTCCCATAGAACTAAAGCAGTCTCCACCGCTCTTACTGTTGGCCAGTATGCTGTTCGTGATGGTCAGATTGCTTCCGTTGTTATAGACGTTGCCGCCATCATAGACGCCGCCGCCATCCTCGGTGGCGCTATTGCCGGAGAAGGTACTGTTAGTGATTGTCAGTCTATTAGTAAATCCAGCGCTGTTGTAGACGCCGCCGCCATCCTCGGTGGCGCTATTGTCGGAGAAGGTACTGTTAATGATTGTCAGATAACCATAATCACTGTTGCAGGAGCCTCCGCCAGAAACAGTGGCACTATTGCCAGAGAAGGTGCTGTTCGTGATGGTCAGAAAGCTACGAGTATGGAGGGTGCCCGAAATGGAGGTTCCGCCACCATAATTAGCGCTATTGCCGGAGAAGATACTGTTCGTGATGGTCAACGTAGACCTGCCACTGACTCCGCCACCATTAGTAGCGACATTGCCAGAGAAAGTGCTATTCGTGATGGTAAGTTCACCACCATAGCTGAGAACACCGCCACCACTTACATCAGCGCTATTGCCGGAGAAAGTACTTTTCGTGATGGTCAGTTCGCCACCACCACCTGTCATAAAACCCCTGTTGAAGGCGCCGCCACCCCCAGTAGCGCTATTGTCGGAGAAGGTACTGTTTGTGATGTTCAGTGTACCATTGTCATTGTAGACGCCGCCACCCTCAGTAGCACTGTAACCATTCGCAACAGTCAGGCTATCCAGCGTGAGCGGGACGTCTTCATTTACGTAAAACACTTGATATAAATTATTTCCGCTGAGGGTGATATCCGCGCCGCCATGTATGGTTAACCCGTCAAAGTCCGTGATGTTTGGTAAGGACGAAGTCAACGAAATGGTGCCGGTGCCAAGAGTGTCGCTAAAGGAGATAATATCGGCGCCAGTACCAGCAGGGCAATCAGCGTAAGTTGCGCTGTCGTTGTTGGCATTGGTGATGGCTTCTCTCAAGGAACATTGGCCATCCTGTGTGGCGTTATCCGCGAGGGTAGTGACGGTTATGCTGGCGGCATGGGCACTTGTTGGGAACGCGGCGCTACCGATCAGCACACTCAGCGTCATCATAACGGTGAGCAAAGTAGAAAATCTGCGGGAAATTAACGCTTTTGCTGTCATAAGATACACCCTAAGCAAAATGAATGTGACAATCTATTGTGAATTATTATTTTACTACACTTGTCCTCCATTGGTTGCCACATATAAAGGCAAATTTCGTATAAGAGCCGATTTTCGCCCCCCTACCTGGGCGGTATTACGGCAACCCCCAAAGAGCCTACATTATCCAAGTTTTATCTACCCTAAGAAGTCAAACAATACGAGCCGTAAATAAAACCTGCCCGCCTTGCGCCAGATGCTCATCCATCTGTACCCAGATGACAACTCCACTGGCCAAGACCAGCAAGACCAGAAACCTTTTCCAGCCAGCCTCCTCCAGGCTTTTTCCTGCCCAATCTGTGGTCAGCCCATGAGACGCTTACACACCATTCAGCCCTTCGACAGGGCTTCGACAGGCTCAGCCTGGCAGCTCAGTGCACCTCCCACCGGACATTGTCCACCCTGATAGCCCTATCTACCCCCTACCCGACCTTCGGTGTACTGCTCATCTTCGCAGCATCCCTGTTTCCGTTTTCCCTCGAGCGCAAAGTCCGATGAAATCCTCATCGCCATATCCTTCCAAGATCGACTCCTCCGACCTTTTTTCTTGTATAATCTCTTTATCAGGATCGACTCCGGGGACTATCTTGGACTTGCGTTCACACATCATAACCAAGCAATTCCTTGACTTCCCCAAAATGGCTTAATTCAACTCGGATCGATTTGGCTGCATCATGAACCGGAGCCTCGACTTTCTCTCTTCCCGCCACATCAATCCTTAATCGTTAGGCGGTTCGGGACAGCAGTTTTGCAGCTCATCTTTCATGGGTGGTTGCATGGTGCGCTCTGCAAGGCCTCAGGCCTTGCCAAATGGTCACCGCCAAGTGTAGTGATATTTTTCTGCAGATGGCTTTCAGGAGGTCTTTATGGACAGACCAGACCGGCAAGCAACATTACTCAAAGAGTATGAGATATGTGAAGCTATCATAGAACAGAATGAGACAGCCATTTGGACGACCGCAACGATTTTCTTTTCCGCTTCACTCGGAGCGATCGCATTTGTAGCCTCCAGAGACACACACGATCTATCTTCTCTGCTTCTTATTCTCGCAGTAGCCGTGGGGGCGACTGGCATACTTGCTGGATGGTATCGAGCTTTCATGCGCTGGCGCCAGTTCCAGCACATGGCATATCATCGAATGAGAGAGATCGAGGAGGAATTGGGAAGCTATATAGTTCGATATGGATACTATCTTGACAATCTTAAACGATTGCAGCCGCTGTACGAAGACGAGAGCCGCGCGGATGCAAAACAATTTCGACAAGTGCGTTCGGCTCTTGCCCCACATTGGACGACGTTCACGCGGTCACGTGCCTTCCTTATTATTGTTGGAACTTTGGTCACATTGTGGGCGGCGCTCTTAATCAGAGAAGTTATTGTGGTCCTTATCATGCAACCCAATCCTGTGAAGCCTTGACGAACGTCCGGTTGTCCTGTAGGCTTCTTGCACCGGTGTACCGATGAAGATTGACGAGGAACTATGGAACCACGCGACAATTGGTACGGTCGTTAGGCAGAGACTTGTCCTGCCCATGCTCGATCCCCATCCTGGAGAAACCGTAGTCGACGCAGCCTGTGGAAACGGTTGGTATTCCCTTTGGCTGGCACTAAAAGGCTGCCGAACTCTGGGCTTTGATGTCCGCAGTGAATCGATTAGAAGCGCCTCTGCAGTTAGAGATCGCTTGGCTTTAGATCGAGCTGCATTCATCCAGGCGGATATGCGTGCAATACCTCTGCCCAACGCTACGTTTGATAAAGCCCTTTGCGTCACTTCTATTGAGCATGTTGTGGAGGACCGGCTAGCCTTGGCGGAGCTGCGGCGCATACTGAAAAATCGAGGAAAGCTTGTCTTAACCACTCCACTTGTTGGAAGATCATTCTTGTTTCGAAGTTTTGTGCCGGGGGAACTTGACCAGGCCCGAGACGGATATAGGCCGAACGATATCTCCGAGAAACTTACAAGGGCAGGGTTCAAGGTGCTGACCCAGGATTATGTATTCAGGCTATTCGGACAAACGGCCTGGGAGCTTGGCCAGCTACTGAGGAATCAAAGGGTTACTTTCAGACTTATGAGGACGATTCTATTTCGCCTCGCATTGATGGATGGCGCATCGCCCAAGAGCCGCTTTAAGAACGAGATCGTATTATCGGCGGAGAGTGTGAGTGATCTTGCTCTGCCAAACTGAAGGCATTAAGCATTGGAGTGGTAACTATTATTAGTAGATCACGAAAGAGCAAAACACGGTTGATGTTGGAGCACCTCGGCAATGCCCCAGGGACGTTCAATGGTGCGTCCAGGCAAGAGCGCCAGACGGCGCAAGGATAGCCAAAACCGCTTCGGAGATTCTAACGGCTTTTTGAGTGCGGATGCCAGGTTTTGGCGCAAGGCAATGTACAGGTTGAATAAGACAAACACCAACCCGACCAACAACAAGCGAATGACGGGATTGCGGGTTGAGGTACGAGCACGGACCAGGTTCATTTGGCGATAACTGGACTCGATGTCGAAACGTTGACGATAGAGTTCAAAGACTTGAGCCGGTAAGATGCCCACAGGCAGGCCAGCCACTGCGTAGGCAAACCACTTGCTTTGATATCGTCCATACCGTCCTTTTGAGTAACGCTTCACCGCCTCCGCCGAAACTCACCTCCCGCTTACCCGCGCCCCGCGCCCTCCCTCCCCCCGTTTGGGGGAGGTGCCCCTCAGGGGATGGAGGGGGTCATTACCCCTTTCCCCACAAAATGCTATACTTTAGCATATAAGCCGGTATTTAAACCCAGCCATCAACTGTAAACCCGCCAAATTTCTGTTGAACATATCGTTGAACTTCTGCATTACTACTTAGAAACAGATGAACTCTAGTACATTACTTATAACGCATCCGGAATCGAAACCCCCCTCATTTTCGAAAGACACAATGTGAGATTCATGTCTAACAATATTCAATTTATTCCAATGACTTGTCCAAACTGCGGTGGTCAGTTGATGATCTCGGAAAAACAGGAAAAAGCGATTTGTAGTTATTGCCGTAATCCATTTTTATTGTCTAAAAATACAGGCTTGCCGCGTGTGAGCACTGAAAATTATATGTTCTGTTCAGGATGTGGAACACAAATACTAAACGACGCAAACTTCTGCCAAAAGTGTGGCAAACAGTTGTCTGCTAGTACGGTAAGAACCGGAGAACATTGGGAATCATGTGAAATAGATATCGTATCTGTTGCTAAGAGCGGTTTGCTCACCGGGGGATTGGCTAAATGGGTAGCAAGAGCTAGTGGGCCGAATGGAAACTATTTTGCCAGGGAGTCTTCAGTATTTATTGCATATGTAGGTAAGAAAATAGAGATTAATTTGTCACATGGGAGTTCATGTGTTCAATCTCTAGACATCCTAACTAGCAAACTAACGTCAGATGGCTGGGAGTATATAGGCACGAAGGGAGAATACTGGCAACAAACATTTAGACGACAAGTCAAATAGCCGCAACCAAATGATACCTATCAATAAATACGTCGCCCACCGCGTGCTCCCTCCCGCTGACCTTCCCCGCGCGTCCACCGCTCCCAGCGGATAGCGGCGCCACCGCTCGTGATCGGCGCACGTTTTGCCAGAAATAGCGGATAATTGAGAAGGAGCCTCGCCAGTTCCGCCGCTGCCGCAGAGCCCTTCCGTTCGGCGGCAGCTTATGGACAATCATTACTCATCAATAGTGGATAGCATTATTCAGGGCGTCGGAAACCACAGCATTGTTATAATTCTGTTACCCAACAATCAACCTATCCCTACTTCAGAGAAAGGATTTTCAGAAATGACAGACTATGATGCTCTTGGAAAATATACGGAGGGCAGAGACCTCTTGGCTAATCACATGGAAGAGCGCGACAAGGCATTACGCGAACTCGAGTCTCTAATAAGTAACTATATGGGATCGCATTCTGGCCTTATAATCAGACTTGATATTGCCAAAGCGCAAGACATTATCTCAAAACTGGCAGACATAGAAGTAAAAATACATTCAACGATAACGGCAATAAACACCAATGCAGATAAATGTGGAAAACCGCAAATGATTATTAGAGATATTCCCCCAAAACGATAGTTCTTTGCTTCAAAGAGGCGGTAGCTGCATTGCTAAAGGTCAAGCCGACACCCCAAGAAAAGCCGAAAGAACAAGAGAAGCAGAAACAGAAAAAGCCCAACGATTAGGCTGGGCTTTTTCTGTTGGGATATCCTAGAATACGGTAGTTAAAAACCTTGACGAGAGAAAAACAGAAAAAGGCCAAGGAATAAAAAGTCAGGCGCTCTTTTATTTCTTTGTTGGATAAATCTGATGATCAGGATCCCACCATATAGCTATGAAATATTGTTCATCTCTTACTCCCCACAACCTCTGAGTTCCTGTTAATCGAAGACTCCATATTTCTTCATAATCATCAATTTTGAGATCGCCAGCAACTTTTTGTGCATCTCTAATTATCTTGTAAAATGGAACGGAATGATGGTTTTCTTGATCTGCGGCGAGATGCTTCCATTGCATTTGCTCAAAACTTTTAAGCTTTTCTCCAATTTCCCAAAAATCGTGTGTATGATCTTTCTCGGCTAAATACCATTTACTTTGACCATCAAATTTCAAGAAAGAGAAAATAACCGATCCATCTTCTCTTGGAAATTTCCCTAATTTTGGCGTTTTACTAATAAATGGCTCAACTTTGAAAGATGGCTGTTTTTTATTCTTTGTCATAGAGAGCCATAGTATTCGGCCATTGACGCAAGTGATATTTCACGATTTCCGCGCTCCCCCATTTGTAGACCCTCTCTCGCGTTTTTCCAGGGTTCTTCGATGTGAGTAAGGTCGCTCAACCACTGAGAAGGCTTATCGCCATAGGTTTTTATGACCGCATCTATGGTTTCTTTCTCATCCTTTGTTAGATTCTTGGGTTCACCCCCAAACATGGCTTCATTAACTGCAAATGCACCCTTGTGAACTTGATATAACTCTGGAACAACGGGGCCATTAGCCCAAGCCTCAATTCTTTCGGGAAATAGTGGTTTTTCATCCCAAACCAAAGACCAAGCTTGCGAGTAGTATACAAGCTTTTGAAGCTTTATTGCTGTTATTTCACCCGTTTGTTGCAGGATGTACTTGGCTACATCAAACACATTCGCCATCGCGCCCTCATAATAATACGACTTTACTTAATCATTATACACTAAATTATCGCTGGTGTTTGACAAATTGGCTTATAATTTACTTACCAAAGGGCGTTTCCAAGTGAATACTGGCGCAAATGTTCTGTTCTGTCAACTGCGTTTGTGAAGTATATCATTCCCTACGGCAAATATTCAATAGAACAAACATCCTGTGTCCCGGATGAGGCTTGAACTCACGACCTAAAGCTTAGCAGGCAATCGCTCTTTCCTTTTGAGTTATCGGGACACATAGATATTGTATAACCATTTTTGCCAATGTACAAGTAAATTTCGCCCCCGCCGAACACGCGCTTGCTCCTGACGGGCTACAGGCTGGGCGCGCAAAGCGTATCGAGAAAGAAAAATTACTTTATGGGTTTGTCGCCTTGTCAAAACGCCCGCGGATAAAGCGCAAACCGTTAGGCGCCTTAAAAACAAGGATATACAATGGCGAAAGAACCGAAAGTTTTTATCTCATATTCTCATGATACAGAACAACATAAGGCATGGGTGATCAAACTTGCCACTGACCTCCGTGCACGGGGAGTGGATGCGAGCCTTGACACTTGGGATCTTCAACCAGGCCAAGATATCGCACGGTTCATGGAGGCCGCTATATTACAATCAGATCGGGTTCTGCTTGTATGCTCGACCCAGTATGTTGAAAAAGCCAATAAAGGAACTGGTGGGGTCGGTTATGAGAGATTAATTGTTACTGGTGAGCTCATTGGAAATATTGACACGAAGAAATTCATTCCCATTCTCCGCAACAACACTTCCGCTATCAAGACACCAACATTCATGGGGCCTCGCTACTATCTCGATTTTTCTCAAGATGCTGCTTATGAGACTGAACTAGAGAAGCTAATTCGGGAAATTTATCAATCCCCAGCGCTCGAGAAACCTCCACTCGGACCCTTTCCCTACAGCGAGACTCCTATGAAAACCGAGGACAAAGCTCCACCAAGATCTGCCTTCAACCCAGGTGAACCTGCTCCACAAATAATGGTTGATCCATGGTTTGTCACCCAACGCAAACAAGCCGATTCTGGCCTCGCAAATATTGGCCTTACAGGTGCTATGGAGGTAGCCTTCACACTTAGCAGACCAATTTCAAGAAGACAAGGCGAGCTACTTGACGCAGTATACAAATCACAGGTCCATACCTTTGGCTGGCCTATCGGTGTTGTTTTGGCAAACCGTGATGAATACAGACCGAAACCTAGAGTTGATGGCATCACTGCTGAAATAGCAATCCCTGACCAACAATCGTACGATTTTTGGTCATTGCGTTCTACTGGTGATTTCTACCTCCTCCAAAGCCTGTTTGAAGATATGAGGATACCCAACACATTGTTCTTCAATACTCGTATTGTTCGCATTACTGAAGCATTAATGTTCTGCAAAAACCTATATACAAACCTGGATCTGAGCGATGATGCCACCATAGCTCTTCACATTGCACATCTGGGACTCAAAGATCGTATTCTCTCAGCATCTAATTCCGCTCGTAGACTTTACCCAAGTAAGACTACTATAGAAAATATTGTCGAGACAGAAATAACAGTCCGTCTCGGCGATATGCCTACCCGCTTGGTCGACGATGTCGTTCGACTTACTGGGCCTCTATTCATGGTATTCGATTTCCAGGAATTCCAAAGACAGATTTACGAAGGGCTCGTCTCCGATTTCTTAGCAGGTATGGTTACCTAGCCAGAAAGGCGTCTACCGATTAACCTCAGTGTCAAGGGGGGAAGAGGAAAGTGATTGAGAATTGTCTGAGGACGAGAAACCAGTTGTGAGAGCATCCCCTTTCGCGGCCGGTTTTTTCTTTCCAGGGAAGTTTTTTTCAGCAACGCTTCGCCACCCCCGTTGCCATTCTCGCACCGGGGTTGTTTCTTTCTTCCAGAGAGAAGACTATCGTTTACTCAGGTGGCCGCAACTCCGGCCCGAGCGCCAAGACTTCTTCCACGGAAGCCAGCCGGTACGGGAATTGTGGGTTCAAGGCCACACGTTTCAACTCGTCGCCAATACCCAGCCGCATTAGGCTCACGCCGAAGGCTCAGCTGAACGATAGTAACGCGCAAACCCTGGCCTTGCCCGCCACCTGTGCCTGCGTCAGGTGAAGGCAGGGTAGGCAGCGCAACTCCCGCCGCCCTTCCTTGGTGATTCCTTTGCCGCGGACCTTCACCCCACTCTGCTTCAACCCGGGCGTCAAACCGGAATTATTCGCCAGGGACTTCGGGCATATTGGGGATGGCCACTAGCACTTGCTTGCATCGAACACACCGCTACTACGCTCCGTCACCGCTGAAGCAACTCGCTGGTGCCGCCGCTGAAGTCAAGCTAGATCTTATTGGTTATGTCACGGCAAAGATGCAGGGACTCGAAGGAGGACTTTCCTCGCTTTTCCTGCACATTCGTGATCTCCAACTTGGAGGAAAATCACACATTTTCACACATTTTCTCGTGTTTTGGGCACTTTTTAGGTTTCCTCCTACATAGAAATTCTTCTGTCTTGACCGTAACAGCGAGGATAGGCTGGAACTGGATGAACTTGGACTAGATAGGTCTAGGAGCAGATAGGCATATAAAGGGACCTTACCCTGCACAACTCACGAAATAAGACCGCGCTGGTCTTCGTTCCCTTACCGGATGAAGGACTAGAAGACAGCCAACAGCGATCGTTTAGCCACCCATAGATATATTCATCCTGCGTACATGACATATGAGGATATTGGTGATCCCCTGCTGATACATACCCATGCGTGTGGGGAATATGATCGAACCTCCAGGTTGGAGGTAGTTCCAGACGGTTCATCCGAACGCATGTAGGGAAAATGGTATCACCACGTACCCGCCGATATAGCTTCAAAGTTCACTTCGACACGAGAAGGATCCTTGGAGTTTGTATACGGGGGTAATAATTGTGTCACCTCACGCACCTGAAAATTCATGAAAGTTTCGTTCATGAAACGGGAATGCCCTTTCTAGGAACGACTTAGAAAATAACTTGGAAAGTTAGGCTACGAACGCGGGAACATGGGTTACCGTTTTAGGGGATGCACAGCGTCGACGTATCCTGCGGTTCATCCCCACGTGTGTGGGGACAGTGGGATCACCCTCGAAACCGGTTATACCGGATACGGTTCACCCCCACGCGTGTGGGGACAGTGTAATCCGCACCACGCCGCCCACCCCATCCGTAGGTTCACCCCCACGCGTGTGGGGACAGTATAGACGTGGCCGTTGCTTCGCGAGCAGTCATAGGTTCACCCCCACGCGTGTGGGGACAGTCCACCAACGAGCACGGTGAGATACGCCCTTATAGGTTCACCCCCACGCGTGTGGGGACAGTACATTCTTCCGGCCCGAGGGTTTGCGGCGGGTAGGTTCACCCCCACGCGTGTGGGGACAGTATTTGAGCAATGAAATCAGCGATGCTCGCTTCAGGTTCACCCCCACGCGTGTGGGGACAGTGCGGCGCGGTCGCGTTTGCATGGTTTGCCATCAGGTTCACCCCCACGCGTGTGGGGACAGTTGGGGACTGGTATGGTGGCAGTGAACGGAGTGCGGTTCACCCCCACGCGTGTGGGGACAGTCTTTTTGATGGCATCAAGTTTTTCAATCCAGAAGGTTCACCCCCACGCGTGTGGGGACAGTAATAATCGATGTGCTTGCTCATCAATTCGAATAGGTTCACCCCCACGCGTGTGGGGACAGTTCAGAGGGCATGGAATAAATATGGTGAAGAGAAGGTTCACCCCCACGCGTGTGGGGACAGTCGGGGATACCTTCTTCGGCTGCCAGCGCTAGAAGGTTCACCCCCACGCGTGTGGGGACAGTGGAGGAGCGAAGCGCAGTAATGCCTCCCGTATAGGTTCACCCCCACGCGTGTGGGGACAGTTCACAGAGATCAATGACATCGCGTTTGCCAACGGGTTCACCCCCACGCGTGTGGGGACAGTTCGCCAGACGCCGGACTCGGCAATGATTTTATCGGTTCACCCCCACGCGTGTGGGGACAGTGATTAACTTGCGCTATATCGGCATTGTCTGGAAGGTTCACCCCCACGCGTGTGGGGACAGTAAACTCCTTCCAGGCGGCGAACCCGCGTGGTTAGGTTCACCCCCACGCGTGTGGGGACAGTCATTCTAATTGACTGGAACGCAAGCCCGATGGCGGTTCACCCCCACGCGTGTGGGGACAGTAAGGATTCAATGTTCTTGAAAAGAGCAGACAAAGGTTCACCCCCACGCGTGTGGGGACAGTCTTATTCGTCAGGTTTTTCATGGGTCACTCCTCGGTTCACCCCCACGCGTGTGGGGACAGTAAATTGTGGAGGTTATCAAGATCATGGGTTGCAGGTTCACCCCCACGCGTGTGGGGACAGTCAATCCTGTGTTCTTCCACTCGAATATTGAACAGGTTCACCCCCACGCGTGTGGGGACAGTGAATTTAACATGCCAGATATTATCCCGCCTCCAGGTTCACCCCCACGCGTGTGGGGACAGTGATGTACCATCACGTTCGTCTTGACTGAGCCAGGTTCACCCCCACGCGTGTGGGGACAGTACTATATTTTGGTCTATTCGGCGATTTTAAGCCGATTCCGCCATATCTGGGGGGTGGCCTGTCCTGAATTTAACCTTCTTCTGCACCTTCTCCGGTACGTCAGGGGCACATACCAGTTGTATCCCTTCCAGTTCAAGAACACTTCGTTGAGTCATACCATACATCCGCATGGCAAAGTGCTGCTCAGTGTTTGTAGTCCAGACCTGCACTACGCCGCCAACCGATCCGGTAAATTTACAGCATTTTAACCACAAGCGTTCCCGCACCATAGCGTTGACGTGCCCCACGAACACACCGGTATGGGGCTCGATCAGCCAACGGGTCAATTCGCCGCGCAGGGCCGGGGTCATCCTTTCGAGGATCATCACGATCATGGAGCATCCTCCTCTTCCGCCAAGTCCTCCTCGGCGGCATCCCATAAAGGCGCAGGCAAAGACGTTTCACTGTCAGGGTCGCCCTCAGGCGGGACAAACGTGTTGTCTATTCCCAGCAGGTCGTCAATATCCGGCAGAATGCGATCCAGTAGCTTTACGTCTTTGAACCTCTGCCGACAGGCTAGGCGTACGCGGCCATCCACGTGCTCGTCGGACTCAGCCACGGTTTGAAAGGCCAGCGGGATGGTGATCTCAGCCTTGTACAGGTCGGCAATGTCATAGACGAACGAGGTTTGCCGCCCTGTATGGATGAAGCCCAGTCCCGGCGAGTAACCACCCGAGACGACGGCTGCATGGCAGATGCCGTTGAGCAGAGCGTTGCCGGCCGAGAGGGCGCGGTTGACCGGGTCGGCATGACTCCAATTGCTGCGGTCGTAGCGCCGCCCCTTCCAGGGCACGCCATAGGTCTTGCTGGCCTGGTAATAGGCGCTGCGTACGCGTGACCCCTCCATGCCGCGGATCTGCTCGAGGGTCAAATCTGGCGCGAGAGGTTCTGCGAAACGTTTCTGGTACATGCAGCGGATGACGCCCAGGCGCAGGGCGGGGTCGCAGACCAGTTCCGCCTGACGGATCAGGTGATAGCCCTTGCGCGTTTCGCCGAGTCCCTGGGCGTAACAGCGGGTTGCGTCTTCGCCGGTCCACACCAACAGGCAGCCGCTTTCGGCTAGCACCTTGACGGCCGCGTGGCTTATGCTGGTGCCGGGTCCGAGCATCAACACGCACAGCGCGGCCACCGGTGCCTGCGTACGCCCGGCTTTTTGGATGAACTCGATGGACGAGTCTTTGCGGTCCACGATGGCGTGTTCGATATACAGGTAAGACAGGCTGTCCCGCAGCTTGGGAAGTTCGTGTAAATCTTGCATACTACCTCCAATGTCATTGCGAACGAGTGTTCTCCGAGCGAAGCAATCTCCTCGTTATAAGGGGACTGCTTCGTGCCTCGGTTTCGATACACTGCATTACTCGACCATCGGCGCTCGCAGTGACAGAACCAAAACTGTTCGGTTGTTAAGGTGCGGATGGAGACCGAGCCTGCCTGCGGACGGTTCCCGCGTCTCCGGCGGGGCGCGCCCTTCGGCAGACTCCCAGTACGGAATATACTACCCGCGCGCCGGAGCCAGCGAGAGCAGGCCGAAGCCTAACCCTTTGCCGCTGCCGATCCCCGCCTGCAACGCAGTATTGAGCGCGGCGGGGTCTTTCACCTGCAACACGCCGTCGAACTGCGCCGAGATGAAACTCATGCGTCGTTCGTCGTCTTTCTCGGTGAACAGTTTACCGCGCAAATTGGCTTTACCGGCCACATGGGCCGAGACCAGCGCCCCGCCGGCTGCTTCAATTTTGCGCTTCAGCCAAGCCAACTGGTCTTCTTCACGGACAATGCCCACGCGCTGCCCCTGCTTCTTCCCTTCCCGGTCTTTCTTGACCGTGGGATTGGCGCGCAGGCGAAAGGCCAATACCTGGCCGGGCTTGAGCGATAAACTTATCGGTTTCACTGCCGGGTTATCCACATCCAGCCGCAGGCTGTCTGCTGGAAGCAGGTAATTCTTCTCCGGTGGGAGCAGGAACGACCAGTCGGGCATTTCTTGTGACTGCACTAACAGCGTCGGCACACCCGTGTGCGGGTGAATATCCACCCGGAAGAGAATACCCGACGTTTGGTTGTCTTTGAATATTTCACTCGGAAAGGCCCGGCAAATCGTGCGATGCATTTCATACGGGTCCGCCAGTTCGTGCTGCACCTGGCGCGAGCGGGGATTGAGGATGAGACGGGAGAGGTACATCAGGGCACCTCCGGTTGAACCTTGACAGTGAGCAGAACATCGAACGTATAACGCGGTAAGAATGTGCGCCGGGAACGAGAATCAATCTCATCTCTGCGCCGCGTGCCTTCATCGGGTGTACACTCCATGACTGCACGGATCTGAACCGTATTGCTTTCCCGTAGGGTAATTACGGGTACAGATTCAAGAGCGGTCTTCATGGTCGGGTAATCGCCGGTCCCGGCAAATGGCGGACGACATGGTGGGCAGGATTTGCGTCCCAGAAAGATCGGCCAGACCGGGTTTTTTACCGCCTTCGCCAACTGTTCAACGAGCGCCGCATCATCGGACTGCACCGCAATCAGGAAGGTTGCGTCGCACAGGTAATAGCGGTCAGAGAGTTGCGTGCCTCCCAACCACGGCCCTTGGATAGTCTGATAATCTTTCAGAAGCATTCCGGGCCGGTCGCAACGTGCTCCCACGTGAAGCCGTTGAGATAATGCTCGGATATCTTCGTCCTGATCCAGACCCATGGCGCAGGCAAGCAATCCCACTACGCCCGATTTGGTGGGCTCGGTGGCTGAATCACGCATACTCCATCGGGCGCGTTCACCCCAGGATTGCAGAGGGCCTTCCAGCCATAAAAAGAGTGTGTTGGTCATGGCTTTACCTCGGCAAATCGGCGTCCAACCATGTCTTGAGGTCATCCAGGGAGGGTTTGGCTTCAGCATCCGGCAAGGAATAGGCTTGGGTAGCAATGAAAGCGCGCTTGCCATCCAGGTTGAAGGTCTTGCTCAGGCGCTGGAGGTAATCTCCCAATTTCTCAACGGACACATCCAGCATCGATTGGTCGCCGCTGGCACGTACTGGCTTGATGAAAGCATTGGCGTAACTGACTGGAAGGTTTTTCTGTGTGACTTCAATCAAAACTAAGTCGGGTAAATTGAATGCGGCGAAGGAATTCTGCTTGCCGGTGGGCTGGGAGGTGGCCGCCGCCTCCACCAACGCCAAAACCGCCTGGCGTGCAACTTCAAGATCGCCGCCAAGATTATTCACCAGTCCTTCCCAATGCACGTTAAGGTACTTGTAGTAGGTCGAACTGTTGAACTCAATATCGCCAATCATACCCGCGCCCGATTCGCCGGATATGTCATCCACAGCAGTGTAGTAATCGAATTCCTGCGTCAGCGCGTTGGTGGAAATGGCGTGGGCCACCTGCGCGGCGGCCTGCACATTTTCAAAGGCAGCGGAGGTCGTCATCCGGCCAAACAAGGCAATATCCACCGAGCGTGGTAGGCTGCTGCCCAACTCTTTCTCTAATTCGACCTTGTCCCATTTCTTGGGGTCCACTTGATATAAAGCCAACAACTTTTCAGCCAATGGGCGAAGTTCATTTTGTCCGATAAAAATCAACTGGCGCGTGGTGGTCTCTGCTGGCCCCTTTTCTGTCTCGGTTTCTTCTGATTCCTCGGTTTTCCCCTTATGCCCAATTTGTGGCACTTGCCCCACAATGGCTTGAATGACATCGTTTTTCGCGTTCAGTGCTTTCAATTCTTTGCCAATCAAATCAGGCAACAGTTTCGTGCGCATGCCGAGCAAGCCGTTTTCCTCGAATGCTTCCGCAAAGGCCACTGACTTGCGGATGTTGCGCTTGAGGCACTGGCTGGATATGCGCCCGCGGCGGGCGCCGCCAAAGTAGGTATCCTTGGGCGAACCGGTATCATCGCGGTTCAGGTTGGCGGGAGCATAGTTTTGCAGGATGTGAATCTGGATTAACATGGTAGTCTCCTTATCTTGTAATTGGTGAAAGCGGATATTTCGCGAAGTAGGACTGCGCCCAGCGGCGTTGCACAAAACGGCTGGGGTGTGTCCAGTAGAGCAGGTCTTCCAGCAATTGCGACCAATTGACCCTAACGCGGTCCGACTGCAATAAATGAATTACTTGACGTAAGCGATGAGGCAATTGTGCTTCGTCAGCATCCAATAGGATTTCCATGCGCCGATCCAACCCTTTTGCTTTGTTGGGTTTGCGCGTCTGGCGCAGAGAGTCTCCCAGGTTGCCGGAACCGCCCGTTTCGGTCATGGGGTAGAGGCTGGCAACCAGGAAGTAAATATCATGCTGGAAAGCCGCGACATTGTGCGGCAGGACGCTATAGAATAACCCCAACGCTTCATGCCGGGCTTCAGCCAATGTTTGCCCGGCGCAGCGTTTCAGCCGCGCCCGTTCTCCGGCGTCTAGTTTTCCCAATCGACTGAAAAATGTGGTAATTCGCGGGTCGAATTCATGTTCGTTCATGCAACTACTCCTTCCTCAAGGTAGTTCTTTCGTTTATTTGCCAGGCGAATACGGCAAACTTGCTTACCCTCCTCTTGTTGGCGAAGACATGCAGCATCGTCTCCAACTTGCGAAATTGCATCTTCAAAAGTGGCTTGCGCTTGTTGGGTGACAGTGGCTGCCCAATGTTCTCTGGCTTTCGGAAGGCCTTCCTTTTCAACCAACCGTAATATGAGGGTACGAAAGGAAATCGCCAGCGCCTTCCAATACTGGTTAAGCATTTGATCCTTCACAACCTTATGCCTATCGCCGAGCCTGGATGTATTAACGGATGATCGAAATACACCGGCAATTACCTCGGCGCAGCCATCGGCGAATTGGGTGGCGTCACGCACCCGATAAGTTATTTCACTATCGTTCATCAGCGCTGCGGGCACCCCAAAACTGGCATCCACCCATTCCAACACTTTGGCTTGATCCATTCGCGCTCCGATGCAGCGAAAATTCAACTCAGGCAGATCATCTTCGTATTCTTCGGCAATGCGGTCCAATATCGCTGGACGATGGACGCGCTTTTTGCCTTTTTCGGATGGGGATAGGAATAGTCCAGCATACTCACGCCATAAGGCTTTGCCTTTTTCCGGTCGAATAGCCCACGGTTTGCCAGTTTTCCCTTCGTCAGGCAAGTGGTAGGCAACAAAGGGGTCTGACCAGGGGGCGGTATCTTTTGGGCGGCATTCACCCATCTCAAAGAGCATTGTGTTCGCACCCCAGGCTGATAACTGCCCGCAACGGGTGCAAACCGAGTCGAGTTTTACCGGATGCAGGCGCACCTGCCGAGCCGGGAAGGTTAGGCTGTGCAGATAGCCGACCTTGATCACCTCTTTCCCGCGCTCTACCACCGGCGGATGTTCCCACCAGGGCAAATCCTGCTCCCGCGAGGCCGCAAAAGGCCAATATTGTTCTTTCTCCGTGAGTAAGAGCAATGATAGAGTTAGGCTTTCAAACAAGTTTCGACCAACGGGCAGCACATAGAGCGGCGGGATACCATTGATTGAGGGCCGGTAGCCGCGCCCTCCAATGCCTGTAAACGGGGGAATCGTTACCAAACCCGCTGCCAAACAGGACGGGCAAAAATACTCTTTGCCTTCATAACCATGTCGGTAGTGGTCAATGGCTGTGAGTGGAGATGTTTCGGCAGTCAGGTAGGCCACAGTTTTGGAATTATCGCCTTTGATAGGTGCGAGCGATAAGTCACCGCTTTGCATGAACGGCTTGTCCTCCGAGAACAGGTCAAAGCGTTCAGCATACTTTTCCCCAAAATCCTTGATCCGTTCGGTGGGGAATTGACTAGCCATCCACAGATTGCGCAAGTCTGATTTTGTTTGGGGATTGAGGCTGGCTTGCAGGATGGCTACCAGCAGCCGGTGAATGCCCGCCACTGCCAGCGGAGACGAATTGTAAATCGCCGAAAAATGGTGTGCTTCCGTCAATGCTTGTTCGATACTTGTCCACATAGGCGGCCCATCGGAGCGTTCCAGTATCAGCCAGGTCTCTCTCCATAGGTTGAAAGTGGGTTTAGAGTTCGATTGGGTCATTCATTTACCTCCTTTTCCTTCTCAATCATCAGGCCTAATTGCGGGTTTAGAGTGATAGACAAAGTGCCTTTCTTGATAGTGATCTGGGTTGCACCATCAATCAGCCAAAGTGGATAGCACTCTTTCAATAATGCCGAATCGGTAAATAGGTGCGGCCTTTGATTTTCTTGCTCTTTTAGTACAGCCATGAGATAACGATTGCTGGTGCGAATACTACGGCGCATAAGTTTCTTTTGCATCTCTCGTAGCGCTTCGGAATCAAGTGAAACAATTTCATTGCCCGGCCAAAGCTGAGCTGAATTTCCCTTGCGTTCCAATGGAATAATGGTCAGGCTTTCGTCGCTCAAGCGGGTTTGCGCTACGAACCAGCTTGCCCTGCTCTCGCTCTCTTCAAAAGTAAGTCGCGCTAATTGCCCACAGAACGACGATTCGGGGTCTGGTTCTGGCAACACTCGTAATCTGGCTTCGCCACGCGCTTTTTCCTGTTTCTTCTGTAGTTTTTCCCATACTTCCCGTAGTGAACTATCCGGCGCAGGCTCACTGTCATTATAGACTGTTTCCACCAATGGGCGATAGTCGGCGGGTAATTGGATCTCATCGCGTCCGTCGAGCGCCAGCCAGGTTTGGCGCAGGATGAATTCGTCATAAATGAGCGCATCCACACCGATAGAGAGACTACCAACATCGGATTGATGTAGATTTATCCATAGGCGCGGTTGGGCATGGGCAGCCGGACGAGCATGGTGAGCATGACGGTGCAACCGCCCGGCGCGCTGGAGCATGAAATCTATTGGCGCGAGGTCAGATACCATCACATCAAAGTCCAAATCCAGGCTTTGCTCCAACACCTGTGTTCCGATGACAATTCCCCTTGAGGGTCGTTTGCCCTCCGGTCCATATTTCGATGTCAACTCGGTTTCCAACTTCTGCCGTTCATCAAGTGGAAAACGAGCGTGCAGTAACATGCGCTCCACATCCGTAGAGGCGAGACGATCCACCTGTTCAAAGATTTTCTGAGCGCGTTCTACAGTGTTGGTGATCCAGCAGGCGCATCCCCCTTCGGCGACAGATTCTAATAACCAACGAGCCTTGGCCTCTGGCGCGTTATCGTCCAATTGCAGTGTGCCAACACCAATCCTCCGTCCAGGTTGGATAGCAGGAGGTGATGAGACATGTTGAATACCAGCGCGGCTGATGACACAAAGCTTTGGATAAGCCATTGGGTTATCGTCAACATTTGAGTTCTCTGCTCCATAAGCGCGCATCAATGCTTCGCGGCGGGAAGTCGGCAATGTTGCCGAAAGCAAAATTACCGAAGTTCCAAGCGCTGAAAGCCAATTCAATAAACGTTCAACGATGGTGGTCATGTATGTGTCGTAGGCGTGCACTTCATCCAGAATGACAACTTTCCCAGCCAGGCCAATCAGCCGCAATACAGTAAACCGCACGTTCAGAGCAGCCAATTCAGCCTGATCTATCGTCCCCACGCCAAAAGGCATGAGCAGGGATTTGCGCTTATCCGAGCCAAACCAGTCGGGGGCGACGTTACGTTCCTTGCCATTTTGCAAAGGTGTCACCAGAAAATCGTCATCCAGCAAGAACGCCTGACCATGTACGAGGCCTATACGGCTGGAAAGCCCTAATCGTTCTTCTACATGTTTCTGTAGGCGGGTAAACATCTGGTTGCTGGTGGCGGTGGTCGGCAGGGCATAGTACAACTCGTCGCTGCCGTTTGCCTGTGCCAAACGATGGGCAAGTGCCAAAGCCGCTTCGGTTTTACCCTCGCCCGTGGGGGCTTCGATAATTGCCAGACAAGGTGCGGTCAGTATGTTGTCGGGAATGGCATCTATTGCTAGTTGCAAGGGACGCGGTTCTGCCAAACTGGAAAACAGCGCCGCAAATTCTTTGGGAGCAACACTCACTGCTGACTGGAAGAAGCCAGCAGCTTCGACAGCTTTCGCAGCGCGGGAGGCGCTTTTGGCGGCGTATTCCTGCCAACCATCACTTGATGCCGGACGGAAGAATTTTTCATCAGAACCAATCCAGTCACACAGAATTGTAAAGCCGGTGAGGGCCATGGCTACAGCCGATAGATTAGCTGGAGAAGGCCAGGGATTGGGAGACTGGCGCAATAAAGCGCTTTTGGTAATTTCAACTGCCTGATGGCGAAGCTCTGTCCATTCGGGCGGCTCTACCTTTAATAAATATCGAGTCTCCCTCCGTGCCTCCCTGCCCGAAAACTCGCCATGATGTCCGGCCAGCGCGTCTCGCCATCCCTGCCGTAGCGAATCCGGTAAATTCAATTTGTCTTCTTCGCTGTCTGTAAACACAGAGCTTATAAGCGCATGGTAAGGATTGTTATTCCACTGACGATTTCCAAAGGTAAATCCATCTGTTTCTAATCGTTTTCGTTGCTCATCGTTAGCTTGCTGAAATGCTGCTGAAACTTTTCCAATATCGTGCATTGCCACCAGCCACGGCAGCCAATCGGTCAGCATGTCCGCTTCCGCGCCCATTACATCGGCCATTACTTTTCGCCAGCGCGGAGAAGCCTTGTCGCTGAGAAGTTCCCCCGCCACATTTCCCACATCCAGCATATGGAACAGCGCCGGGTGGAAGGCTTCGGGGTTTGGGTTGTTTCGCTCAGTTTTTCCCCATAAGCGCAGGAGTTTGCTTATTGTCGGATCTTGTTCATTTTTCTCACTTGCCAATCCATATACTCGCGCCAATGATCTGGTTTCTTTCACGAGTGACTCCCTCAACCCCTCCGGCTCCAGCGCTTCCACGTCCGCGCCCCAGCCACGGATCCAGGGTAGTAAATCCAGCGTATCGGCCACATCCACCTGCCAGCGCAACCAGCCGGGGCAATCGGGGTCATCATCAGTAATTTGCGAAGGGTGCCAGAGCGTCTCCAACACGCGCGCCTTCACCTGCGGGCTGAAGCGCAGCACCACGCGCAAGGTCTGCTCACCCATCACGATGCTCCAAGCGTTGCGCAAAATGTCCAGACCGGGGAAATCGGGCGGTATGGCGTACGGCTCGCTGGTCAGGCACACCGCTTCGATGCGCTCTAGTTTGTAGGCGCGCAGGGCATTGACTATCGAACTATGCCCAATCAAATAGGTTGAGAAACCGATGGGGGATGGCTCCAGAAGGTAAGTTGAGAAAACAGTGGTGAAGGATTTGTTCGCGTTCAGCGGGAGGTAGGAAAGTTCGACTTTTTTACGGTAAATGTAACCTCGCACCACGTCACGAAAAATCGGCTGGTAGCCCTTCTGCACCGGGCGGTTGGCCAGTTCGCGCGCAGCCTGCTCGATCTCGTCCCCCACCCCGGCGTCAGCCTTGAGCACGAAGGCTAGTTTGAGCAGGGCCGTCTCGGCCGGTTCGTTGCGCTTGTCGTGCTGCTTCGAGAGCAGCCTGGCCCCCAGATAGAGCGTGACCGCCTCCTCCGGCGAAAGGTCGAATGGGCGCAGGCGGGACTCCTTGAGCACCAGTGGATACCAGTAGAGGCCATCCTTGATTGCCTTGCCCTGGAATTCCAATTCACGCAGGTAATTATTTACAGTGCGACGCTCAAGACGGATTTCATCTGCGATCTCAGCCTCGGTGATGCCGCGCGCATTGCGCGCCAGCAGTAAATGGATACGGTCGAGTCGCTGTTGTTTGGTAGCCTCGTCAATTTTCGGCATGGTGTATATCCTCACTCTGCCTTTATTCTAGGCCGCAGTTGGAAAAACATAAAGGTGTTGTTTTCCGGCTCTTTTGTGCAAACCACGACCTTTCCTCCCGATGCTCTTTCCTCTCTACCTTGAGTCTGTTCAGATAATTGCTGAAGGTACACCGCTGCCGGCCCAATTCCTCGGCGATTTCCGATTCCCTGGCGCCCCAACGCAAGCGCCGGAGCAACCGCAAAAATAAATTTTCACATTCTTCCCGTTCCCCTTTCTGCAACCGGGCCATGCCGCCTCCTGTAAGTAGATCATCTACTTTTAGGATAACGACCGGTTGGAAACTATTCTTCCAGATCGTGAGGAATTGTACGAGTTATTTTGCCTTCTTCGAATGCCGGGCGGCGATGAAGTCGGAATGTTTACCCGGGTGCGCCTCAATTGTACGACAAATCCTTTCAAGATGGTTACCGCTTTTCCGACAAGCTAAAATGCACCTTTTGTCTCCATACCCGACTTGCAAAATGACAGAGGCCGATAATATGGGGACCTCCACCGCGATGACCGGTTTCGTACTCAAATCTGGAGATAATAAAGCCTTTTTAGCTGCGCTCGAGGCTATCTATCCGGTAGAGGCTATTGGTCCGATCCTCATCGTGGACGACGAGGCGCAGATGCGCACTGCCTATCAGGCCCTGGTGGAAAACGCCCTGCCACGCAAGACTCTATCTCCCCTCCTTTTCCTGCTATAATCCCTCTGCTCCTTGCCTCACTGAACACGGTTCCGGCGGTTGCCCACTGCCGGTTGCTGGCGGCAAGGAGCATTTCATTTCTTTCTCTTGACTTTCTAACACAAATGTTCTAAAATAGACTCCAACACGGCAAGGGCGATCGCCTCCCTACGGCTAATCCCGCGGGGAGGCTTTCGCATTCCATCCCGCCTGCCCCCGCTTTTTGGGGTCGTGCTAGGAAACAGAAATGCAGAAAAAACCGGTTTATATTCCAGCGCATTTCCCCTGGAGGAACGTATCCGCCTGGAAAAAAAAGACAGCAGCCTGGAAAGCGAGATCAAGGCTTATCGCCCTTGCCCACCATATGTAGCAGGCCATGCTCCTTGTCCACATCCTTGCCTTTCAAACCGACCAACTCCGAGATCCGCAGCCCGCACCCCAGAGCAAATTCGGCCAACGGGGCGAAAGAAGATCCCTTTTCTTTCAGGAATTCCATGATCTTTACAGCATCTTCTTCCTCGTAACCGAAGCGTGGCTGGTCTACGTCGCCGTTGTCACGGTAGTCTTTTACATGCTCGCGTAGTTCGAGATAGTGTTTAAAAATCCCTCCAAGTTGGAGACAACCTTTTGCCTGTGAATTGCAAAGGAGTTCTTTGATTCTTACTACAGCTACCCATGTATCCACCCAGGCCATCACCCAACCCTACCGCATTCGGTGCAACTATTTCTTGGTAATCTCAAGCGCATTTGGATTGTTATCTGCACGGACAGACATTCCTCATATTACAACATAAGACCCTCGCCATATTAGTGGCTCAACAGATTAGGGTGGATTGACAGGATGAATGAGACACGAGAAGCGGAGCCGCTGAGACACGTTGTTATACACCCCCTGCATCTTTGATCCACCCTACTTCTACTGTATTATCTGCTTTTACACCCGCATGTAAATTTTTCATTTTTCAGGATAGAAATAAATTACAATATTGTTACGTTTTTGTATTTATGTTATACTTTTTACAGGTGAGATATATTTTTTTGTGGAGCCTAAGCCCTATATTTACTTTGGTGATTAGACCATAACGCCTAATATATTATTAAGCACCTCCTGACCGCTCAACATATAGTCTAATTGCAAAGAAAAAATGAGATTGTTATGTTGTAAAATTATTCAACCTTTTACTGCCAGAAAATGTGTATCAGGATGAGTGTATGAGACGCCTATTATTTGGATCCCTTGCAATTTTCGTTAGTTTTTCAATGGCTGCTTGTAGACCAGGTAAATTATTTGGTCCCACTTTTACTCCTACGACAACAACCACCCCTACTTTCACGCCGACCTACACATCAACAAATACCCCTACGGCAACGCTTACCCATACACCTACAAACACACCCACCATTACTAACACACCCACAATTACTAACACACCCACAATTACTAACACACCATTACCTACTCTTACCCCAAGACCTACAATAGATATGAGGCTGTATTTATCTGGGCGAGAATTTGTTAATTACTATGCAAGTCTAACAGAAATTCAAAGACAAGAATTTATAGCAAGTGTTCTTGGAAAGACTATTGATTGGAGATGTCGTGTTTTTAACGTAAAAGCTGATGGAACCATCCTTTTTGATTGTACAGATATTTTGGATCCAATGCTATCTCTGACTTATTTGAAAAATGTGCCATTGGGGATAAGCAAACTCCTTAATAAAAACGATATTATTAGATTTACAGGATCATTAGAGTCAGTTGAAGAAATTTCTTCGGGACTCGTAGTATATATTATTGATGGAAAGATAATAAAATAACATTTTCACCTTTTTTATGAAGGAAAAACAAGAATCTAATCCAATAATCGCATAATGTCGACAATATGTATGATGATTGTTCATACTTTCCTCTTCGCTTTTAAAGCATTTCAATTAGCTGGTATATAAAAAAATTACGACAGTTAACCACCATTAATTGCCACCACGTTTATTGAGGGATGTGGTTTCTTAACAAAACTAATGAGGTTATAAGATGTTGCTTCTGTTCCTTTTCCAACTGGGAGGCAACCAATTTCTGCTAATCTCAAGCGCGTTATGATTGTTATCTGCACGGACAGGGGTTCATCGCCGCCACCAGTTGAAAATTAGCCGGGAAGGTCAGCGATCCCTGGGCGCGGCTGATGGTCACAACCTTGTCTTCGATTGGCTGGCGCAGCACTTCCAGCACGCGCATCCCGAATT
>Ga0315284_10002756_pt1 | contig 25056 bp, 28 predicted proteins | sample YL17G09_16_MG_FD_203696 | JGI IMG/M metagenome (GOLD analysis project Ga0315284, IMG submission 203696) | Sediment microbial communities from Yellowstone Lake, YNP, Wyoming, USA - YL17G09_16 | ecosystem: Environmental > Aquatic > Freshwater > Lake > Sediment | place: USA: Wyoming | collected...
CTATCGGTCGTCGAGACACAGAGTCTTCATGCCCTGGCGGTACTTTTTCGTGAAGGTGCCGTCCCGGGGCGTCATCCGCGGCGCGGAGAACCTCTATGTCTTCTTCGCCGACGAGCGCGCCGAGACATTCGACAGTCCCGTTCTGCGGCACAGCTACCTGCCCAACATCTACAATTCCGGCGGCATCTGCATGGGCAACAGCGTGAGCTATGCCTCGGGGAGCCCGCTTCGGAGCATCATCCGTTTTCTCCGGGAGTTCTACAGGATGCGGGGCAATTACTGGTTGACGTACGCGATACCGAAACCGTTCACCGGGTACTCTAAGGCCTGCCCGTCATGCCCCGGTTCCGACTCCGACGTGTCTCCCATATGCGCCTGGAGCCAGCAGTCTCCGGACAACCTGAAGGGCATCTGGTTCTCATGCAACTATCCGTCCATCAATGCAGCCCTGGATAATCTCGGGTTCAACTACGCCCAGAGAACCGTCTGGAACGACAACACGGTGGACAGGCGGTTGCAGATATTAGGAGTCCAAGATGCCTCCAATCGCTGACCTGAGAGTGAAAAAGAGGAGATTTCCAGACCCTGTCTGGGACGGGCCGGGGAAGAGGATACGGCACGTCGTGATCCACGAAAAAGAACGATATGCCGTCTATGCCGTCGAGATGCCCGAAGGGCCGAGAACGATCTCGTACGCCCATACGCCCTACAGGCTCTTCTTTCCTTGGCATTACTTCTTCATCAAGGTCCGCTGGCTCGAGGCTCCGGTCGTCCCGAGCGACGCGGGCGCCTACGTGTTCTTCGCCAAGAGGCAAGCCGCGTCGATCGACGACAAGGTGCTCCGCCGTCCGTTCCTCCCGAACCTCTTTGCCGAGACGGGCATCTGCCTCGACCACATGCGACTCTTTTCCCGGAGGACCGCAAAGGAGACGCTCGGGGATTTCGTCCGCTGGTTCTATCGATCGAACGGAAGCTCCTTCTTCGAGAAATACGAGCCCAAAGGACATGAGCAGAATTTTTCCTTCAATCGATGGGCCGCCATGTCCGAGAAGGAGGCAAAGGCCTTGCAATGGCCGAAGGCGACATACCCTTCGATCCGGGAAGCGGCGGAGAACCTGAACTTCAAGTACTGGGAGAGGAGCAAGCCCTGGCAACGAGTCGATTTTTAGATCGGAGGACGTCTTGGAACTTTCGCTCTACAGGGTAATACGGATACCCAAAGGAGATGGGCGTCTTCGGATCATCCACGCCCCGAATGACGCTCTCAAGGAGAAACAGAGGACTTACCTCGAAAACGAGAGGAGGACGGGCATACGCTTCCCGAGAAGGATCACCGCGTTCCTCAGGAAACGGGGGATCCGGGAGGCGGCGGCGCCGCACGTCGGCAAGTCCTTCGTGGTGGGGATCGACATCAAGGATTTCTTCCATCACGTGACCCCGGGACATGTCCTGCGGGCCATGCAGTTCGACAGGCTTCTCCCGGGGGAGATCGAGACCCGTACAGAATCCCTGAAGGAGCGCGACTGGAAGCGCGCCGTCCCCCCGATCGGGCTCATGGACCTTGCGTTCATTCCTTCTCCGCGGGAGCCTGGAGAGTATTGTCTTCCCCAAGGAAGCCCGCTCTCCCCGTTCCTGGCGGCATGGGTCTCGAAGGCGATCGACTTCAAGATCGCCAAGATGATCCGGAACCAGAAGATCGACGCGGTCCATACGATCTACGCCGACGGGATCTTCGTCTCTTCGGACGACCGGCGAGTCATCCCCATGGCGATCCACGGCGTCGAGCGGATCCTGGCCTCGGAAGGGTTCCAGGTGAACCGGAAGAAACTCAAGGTCATGAGGAGGAGCGTGTCCCAGCGGGTCTGTGGAGTTGTAGTGAACGAGCATCTCACGGTGCCGAAGGCGAAACGGCATGAGATCCGCGGACGGCTCCACAACCTCTACATGGATGCCAAGGCCGACAAGGGAGTCGACATCAAGGAGTTCAACTACGTCCAGGGCTACATGGCCTTCGCCGGCCATCTGGATCCGCCCTGGGCGGAACGTCTGGAACCGCAGCTCAGATACGTCCGACTGTATCTCTTTCAACACACATCCCTCCCGAAGGAGGAATGAAGAACGCTCTCCCCTACGGGTTTTACCCGGACGGGAATTCGTCCGGAACCAGGTAACCTTGTTGTCAGAGAGCGAGTAAATTGTACCACTCGTCTGTTGGAAATCAAAGTGGTACACATTCCGAACGAGGATTTAGAGAGTGGTCGGGATGGCTGGGTGCGTGTTCCTAGGAATGACAACCTTAGGAGAAAGGCGGGCGGAACGTTCGCCAGAACAATAAGTACCCCCGGGTGATGATACGGCCTACCGGACCTTGGAGTCCGATGACCTCACTCGGATGTCGCTGGGCCATCGGACTCCAGGGTCCTATCGGCCTTGCTCGGGCACCCAGCCTCCCAACCCTCTTTTTATCAGAGGAGAATTTTATGGAAGACAAGGCGATCGTGTTTTACCAGGGACGCGCCTACAACGTGCGCATCTCGATCGAGGCTTCGACCCCGGTCGAAGAGGCCGTCAAGATCTTCGACGAGATGTCGGAGACGCGGCTCACGATCATTCCGCACGGCGAGGTCTTCTGCGCCGGGTTCGCGAAGTTCGAGGACAGGAAGTTCTTCCTCATGTACTTCCCGCCCAAGCGGCGGCGGCTGCTCTGGAAGAACAAGCTCACCCAGGAGAAGAAGGAGTTCATCGTCTTCTGGCCGCACTTCTACATCGGGATCTTCTTCCGTGGAGGCGCCATCGAGAACGGATACGGCATGGTCTCCAGGAAGAGGCTCGAGAAGCCCAGCGACAAACTGGGGCGGCTTCCCATGCCCAACCTCTCGAAGAAGTTCGGGCACATTTGTGAGGGCCGCGAAGGGAAGTGGGATATCCGGTCCCGCGCCGAAGACACGGCCGTGAAGTATGCGGAGTACTTCATGAACTCCGAGTTCATCTCGGACATCAACGACCACTTCCCTTCCGTGCCGAAGCAGTTCTGGCCGCCCAGCTGGGACCTCAAGCGTCCCATCGGCGAGAGTTCCATCGAGGACGTCAACCAGTCCGTCATCGCGCTCTGGCAGGCCCTTTCGGAGAAGGATCCCAAGGCGATCGAAGAGACGGTCGAATGGCCTGAGACGTTCACGATCGGCGACCTCGTGCTCAACGAATGGAAGGGCAAGGTGTCGGTCGGCGGCAACCCGATCTCGAATGCCGACCTCGGGGACGTGGTCATGAACCAGATCCTCGCCCCGATCCAGCCGCAGGTCGTCCAGTTCAATCCTGCTCACCTACACCAATAGGAGGTGCCCATGGACACCACGCACCCGCCATACATCGTGGAGAAACCTGACGCCTCCGCGACGAATCAGCAGATCTTTTCGAGCCTCTGGAGCGGCATCCGGGCGAAGACGGGAACGGCCAAAAGCCCCATCGTTGCCGGCATCCTCCAGAACCCGGAGATCGTGACGAACAGCGGTCTCCGGCAGGAGGTGATGAGCCTCGTCTTCCGCTCGCTCGTGAAACTCGGATTCGCGGGGACCGGTAAGGGGGCAAGAATGGAGAGCCTCTTCGCGAGGTTGCTCAAGGAAAAACAGGAAGGAGGAGACATCTGATGGCTAGATTCATCGTCGCGCCGAACGGCATCTTCGAGTACCACAAGAGCGACCTCTTCGAAGGTCTTCTCAAGATCGAGTTCCCTTTTCCCATCCAGAAGGAGATCGATACTTTCGATCCGCCGAGCGAAAAAGAGCTCGATCAGGAGTTGGGCCTGATCTTCAACAGGATGCCGCTCTCGGTCTTCCAGCAGGCGCTCACTTTCATGGAGGCGGTCTGGAAGAAGGACAAGGTGGAAGTGGTCGTCCTTTTCCGCTACATCGACGGGAAATGGGAGAACTTCGTCCCCCTCCAGTGGAATGGGATGGCCAGCACCTGCTACCATCCCGAGCTCTCCCCCAAGGAGGCGACCCGGGTCGCCGGAGACATGCATCTCCACCCCATCAAGGACGACGGCAAAAAGAGCGGGAGCTTCCACTCCTCCACAGATCACCACGACGAGAAGAAGAACGAAGGGATCTTCGTGGTAGTGTCGGGCTTCACCCCTTTCACGTGCTACCCGGACGTCATCGGCGTCGTCCGCGGCAAGCGCTTCCCGCTCAAGTTCGAGAGTCTTGTCGATGCGACGAAGTACGATCCGAAGCCGACCTTCCCTCCCGAGTGGATGGAGCGGGTCAAGTTCCTTCCCTGCGACGGCTGTCGTCCGAAGGTCATCACCACCACGACCACCTATGCGGGCGGATCCGCTTCGAAGAGCGAGAATGGCTCTCGGCTCGTTCCCGTGAAGGACATCGCCGAGTGGCGTTCGAAGCTGCCTAAAGACAAGACGCCGAACAGCCAGCGCTTCAAGGACTTCTACACCCTGTGGAAGGACAAGACCCACCAGGGCACCCTCTTCAAGTGCGACAACAATGGGTGCCTTGCGCACTTCGAAATGCCCGAGTGCCCGAAGTGCCACAAGGTCATTCTCCAGACGGTCATCGTCGAATCGATCGCGCTCATGATCGACGAGATCGACTGCTGGAGGAGCATGGAAAGGGAGAAGGTCCAGAAGCAGGACGAGACGGCAACGGCGCCCATGGCGGCAATTCCAGGGCCCGTGGAGGCCGCTTCCAGTACGACGCCCGAGGCGAACGCCTCCGACAAGGAGGGCGACTTCCTCCTCGTGTACACAGGAGGAGGCACCTGCAATGAGGACTGCCCCTACAAGGCGTTCGTCCACAACCATGTGGGCGGGACGGAGGCCCTCGAAAAGATCCTCAAGGATTTCTCCGGTCCCAGGCCCCAGATCCTGTGCAAGATGAAGGAGGGCTGCCTCTGCCCTGGATCAGAGAAGTGCAAGAACAAGTGCGCTCTCGAGGGTCTCAAGGCCGAAGAGATCCCCATCTGTCCCAGCGGCTCGTGCGCGGCAGGCGGGCACAAGTGGATGAACTGCAAGGTCAGGGAGCTCCGCGAGAAGGTCTTCTTTCCTCCATCCACGGGAAGCGACTTGATCAGGAGCTCGCTTCCCGAAGGCGTGAAGTCCGTCCTGTACTGCGGCGACGCCGAATGCGAGAAGGCGAATCACGATCCGTTGACCTGCCCGATCAAGGGACTCGGGATGAAGAACCTCCCGATCGTCATCTCGGCCATCCACAGCACCTGCTACGAGACGTGCGTCTTCAAGGGAAGGCCCCACGAACACTGCGAGTTCCACGAGTCTCTGGTTCCGCTCATCGAAGGCATGAAAGACGCCCATGTGGGCTGAAAGGAGGCGCTTTAATGGAAGGACGTCTTCCCTTCGAGCAGACGGTGATCGTCGGGCTCGGGGGGATCACGGCCCATCTCTATGTTCCCATCGGGGAGCTTCTCGTCCATTCGGGGGTTCTTCCGAAGAGCGTCGTGCTCATCGACGGGGACGACTTCTCGGAGCGGAACCTGGGCCGGCAGGGGATAAGCCGTCAGGACCTGGGCAAGAAGAAAGCCGAGGTCTATGCCCAGAGGATGGGAAAACGCTTCCCGGATCTCTCCGTGAGAAGCTATCCCGAGTTCCTCGTTCCGAAGAACGTGGAGGAGTTCATTCCACCGGGGTCGATCGTCATCTCGGCCGTCGACAACCACGCGACGCGCCTCCTCATCTCGAAGAGGATCCAGACGTTCAAGGACACCCTCCTCGTTTCTGGAGGCAATGAGATCTGGGACGGGAATGCCCAGATCTATGTGAAGGCGGATGGACGCCCCAGGACGAAGCCCATCGAAGCCGTCCATTCCGAGATCGCCGAGCCCAAGGACAAGAATCCCGGCGAGATGAGCTGCGAGGAGCGGCTCGCGATGCCGGGGGGCGAGCAGGTTCTCGCCACGAACATGATGGTGGCCGCCTACATGGTGGCCCTGTTCCAGGACGTGGTCGGGGCCTGGCCCGACTGGTCAAACGGAAAGGAGGTGAGGAAAGTCGGGGAAGTGATGTTCGACACCCGTGAGTATATCGCGGCCGGCTATGTCCGTTCCGTGTGACTCTCGGGCGCAGTTTTCCTGAGAAACGTTTCTTAGGTCCCTATTTTTTGTGGAGGCACCATGGAAGCGCAGGTTCGTTGCGGTCCGCGCGCCGTCGCCGCCGGCCCTCAGTGGGTCGGCAAGACCGTGAGTGAGCTGCGGAAGCTCCTCGCCCGGGATCTCCAGATCCCGGCGGGGACGGCGGCCGTCATCTCGCGGTTCGGGGCCCCGGGCGACCCGGTGAGCGATGACTATCGTCTCACCGACGGGGACCTGCTGGAGTTCACCCGCCCCGCGGGGGCCAAGGGCTTCTAGTCTCGTAGAAGTCCGCAACGAATGATGGGGAAGGGGGGCCGGAATGATCCCGTAGATCTTCCGGCCCCCTCTTCACCTAAGAGGGGGCGAAAAATTTAACTTTGAAAACGAGGAGGTTCCCATGAGCGAGGAAATGACCGCGAAAGAAACGAAGGAAGCGATGCTGAACGATCTGAAGGTGGTTGAAGAGCGGGTAAAGGTGAACGAGGAAAAGCCGGTTGAAGAGCCGAAGGTGGAGAAGCCGCCCGAGAAGGGTTTCAACGAGCTCGTCGTCGGCAAGCACGTCGGGCTCGCCTGCTTGTGCGAGGGGTTCGTCTCCCATGTCCAGATGACGGAAAACGAGGAGGATCGCTGGTTCGCCATGGTCTTCACCACGGGGGGCTGTGGGAAGAAGAACTACCGCCACTTCTACGGGGAGAGGTTCCCGCTCCAGAAGAGCATATTCCGGGCGGACGTCTTCTATCGCACCTTCCCGTTCAAGGAGACCCCGGCGCCCGAGTGGTTCCGTAACCTCGAAGAGGGACCCGTGAATGCCGATGACCGGCGCTATATCGCGGTCTCGGTCAAGAGCGCGGCAGCAGTGATGGAGATGAACTTCGTCATCCCGGGCCGAGGCCTGGAGCCCAACGTCTATGCCGTGGCGACGGAGCTCCGCGAGGAGTTCGGACCCGAGCGTATCACCGTCCAGGTCTTCGATCGTTCAAGCTTCGAGGAGGCGATCCAGCACGCCAGGGCTTGCCGGAGTGCGGGCTCCTTATTGTCGAAAAGGCTATCCATTGAGGAGCGGAACTCGGAGGCGCTTGCGGACTGGATCATCGCCATGTTTCTCCAGCTTCCGCCGGCATGCTCGATATCCCCGCAGGGGAAAAGCCCGCTTTCGGCCGATGCGCTTACCCTCGTCCTCAAGAGGGTTCAGACCCACCCGGCCTACAGGGGCCACACCGTCAAAGTCACCTCGTGCGATGGGAAAACCATTACGCTGTGAATGGGGAGATACGTTGATGGAATACAGGATCGGAACCCAGAAGTTCAAGAAGCCCGTTCCGCTCAAGGGCCCGAAAGACGCGATCGAGCTGGTCAAAGGACTCGGCCAGGCGGAGATCGAGGTCATGACGGTCCTTCATGTCACGCCCGATCTCAAGGCGATCGAAGCGGAAACCGTCGGGCTTGGATCGATGATGTCCGTCGCCGTGGAGTCGAGAAGCATCTTTCGCAGCGCCGTCCTGAGCGACCAGGAGAGATGCCTGATCGAGGTCCATAATCACGCCTTTCAGAGGAAGGCGGAGCCGTCCATAGAAGACCGCGAACATATGAGCCTTCTGCGCTCGGCCGGGCTCCTCCTCGGGATACCCGTCCTGGACTCGATCATCCTCGGGACGAAAGAGCACTTTTCTTCGCTCGAGCAGGGGTTTGTCTATCCCAAGTGTGACGCCTACCCCGGAGGGACAAAGCTCGCGTTTGCCAAGGCGCATAAGTTCCCGAGCGCCAAACCGGAGATCATCACTCCGGGCGACCTGGGGCCGATTTCGGCGCCCAAGATGGCGGTTCCGCATCTCGAGTTTCTTCGCAAGATGAAATTCGAGGCGACGGCCGTGATCCGTCTTACCCCTGATCTTGAGCCCACCGCCATCGAAGTCTTCCGGTCGAGTTTCGAAGACAACCAACGGGAGGAAACGCGCGACATCCTCAGGCGTGTCATTGCATCCCCATCGACCAAGTACATCATCCTGGCAAACAACCATCGGTGCTTCCCGGGACGAATGTACTCCGTGGATGCTCTTAGTCAGCACCTGTATCAGCTCCGCTTCGGAGGAATCAGCCTTTGTACCCCGGTCATTGACATGCTCGAGATCGAGCCAAAAGGCTACTACTCTTGGACGGAGCACGGTCAGGTCTTCAACAGGTCCAAGTTCTACTCGTTCGCCGAGGCGGAAAGCATCAAGGTCAAGGGGCCTTCCAAGACGAACCGCCCGGACATCCCGCCCTATGCCTGGATCATTCGCTGAGGAGAAAAAGATGGACAAACCCGAGAAGAAGAAAGCGGAACCGGAACCGGAAGAGGAGAAGTACTGGATCTACGAAGGAGAGCGGCGCCCTGTCGTCGTGCAGGCCAAGAACGCGCGCCATGCCGTCCACAAGGTCTCCCAGAGCTCCGAGTACGACGGCTTCCCCATCTACGTCACCTCCGTCGAAGACTTCGCCCGAAGGTGCCAGGGAGCGAAGCCGAAGGAGGGGCGCAATGAAGCGCCTCCGCTGGCGGAATCGATCTTTCTCATAGCATCCATGAAGAAGGACAAACCGGAACTTCGTCTCGAGATCGCGCGAAACATGGAAGAGGGCCTCTCGTCCATGAAGGTCATGATCGAGGTTTTCAGGCTCCAGCTGGTCGCCCTGTTCGAGATCCATCCCGGCTTGAAGAAACCCATATGCCATAGGATGCATATGGACGGCGAGCCCGTCGCCATCAAGACCATGAACGCCAAGACCATGAAGGATCGCGATCCCTTGGAAGGGACGGAGTTTTTCGATGGTGACGAAAGTTGAGAGGAACGAAGATGCGTAATTTCAATGCCAAGTCGGCCGTCCTCACGGTCCTGGCCCTTCACGGGATCGCCGGGGCGCTCTATGGTCTCGGCCTCTTCTGGAAGTGGCAGACGCTGCTCATCACGCATTCCATCCTCGATAAGATCGACGGAAAGACGTGTCAACATGCCTTGGCCGAACACATCGCGAAGGTAGTCCTGACTACGACGGCGGAGATCGCCACCTTGTTCCTGCTTCTCTTGTTCGGATTCGTTATCTGGAAAGGTATCAATTCACTCTACGCGAATATCGACGACTGGCTCAAGTCCAGAAAGGAGGCTCGATGAAAGCCGAAGACTTCCTCCTCGAAGAGACCGAAGAGGAAAAGAGGATCAAGGTCCTCAGGGCGGGAATGGACGCCGTGCGGGCCGCCTGCAACCGCTTCCTCAAAATGGCCATCGACACGTACCGCCGGGTCAAGGAGGCCGATCCGAGCCCCACGCTCGTGGGGAAGGCGATCGCGTACGTCACCTGCTTCAGGGTGCTGAGCAAGGCGGCGGGGATCGATACCCGGCTCCACGACAAGGGGATCGAGGCTTTCCTGGGAAAGCTCGGGGAGGCCGCCCTCAAGATCGAGGAGGAGCGCCACAAGATCGTGATCGAGCATAAGAAGGATCCCGAGGGGTTGGTCATCGAGAAGGAGAAGCTCGTGATCCGCAAGGCCGAGGAAGATCGACGCGAGGAGGAGATCAAGATCAGGGAGACCCCGCCTCCGCCCCCGACGCCCCAGGCGGTATCGGCCCATCGCATGATCGAGGACGTCGCCTGCGCCCTCAGATCTCTCGGGCACAAGCGGGACGAAGCCCAACGCCTGGCCACCCAGGTCTACAGGGACGGGGTTGAGATCGGGGAACTCGTCGTGGAAGCCTGCAGACTTTCAAACTGATCTTGGAGGATCTATGAAAAACTACGTCGTGATCAGTTTCAACGAGGACGGCGACCCGCCCTCGATCGAGCAGATGGACGGGGACACGCTGAAGGATCGGCTCAAGGAGAAGTACTGGGGCGATCGCCCCCGGTTCGCGGAACCTGGAAAGGAGATCGAAACCGCCTCCTTCACCGGGATCGTGGTGATCGAGGGAAAGATCATCGAGCCCAAGGCCGTCCAGGTGGCGGTCGAATACGACTTGTAATTTACTTGCCTCTGGGGGACAGTATGAGGTTCATGACCAATCCGGTTGATCGTTTTCTCAAGTCGATTCCGAAGGTCCTCAAGGAAGAAGAAGCCATCAAGGTTTATCAGGGCTTGGTCGGCGCAAAGGACGAATGGGAGCGGCCATTCAACACGGATGGCGTCTTCTTGGAAACGCTGTATGAATCCAAAGAAGTACTTAGGCCAAACGATTCAGCGGCCGTCTTGGCGCAGATCTGCTATTACTTGCGGCTTTTCAAGCTGATCGGCGTCTACAAGGACCGTCTCCATCCCATGCCACTTCGGGTCGCGGGCATCGCCAAGAACGCTGCCTTCGTGACGGAGGTCTGCTCGCTTGACCGCCACTTCAGTTCCAATGAGTACGACTGGACACGTCCCCCATCAAGTCCGGATCCCAAGCTCGTCAAGGCGCTGGCCTCTGAGCGCGTTTTCATCCACGACATGTCAAAAGCGGAAGGCGTACAAGCCTTCCTTGAAGCGCTCAAGGCGGCTGCAAGCCCGGTCAAGCAGTTCATCACGCGGAACAACTTCGACCGGATCTTTATAGTCTGGAAGAAGAACTTCGGCCAGGATCTTGACCCGCAGGATTCCGCTCATGCTTTTCTCTACGACCTTCAGAACAAGAAATACGTGAACGAGGCCAACGGAAGCATCGTCTTCGGGCCTCCTAAAGGCCCCATGATCGAGGCCAGGTGTCCTGTGGAATTCTATAAGCTATTCTGGAAGACCTATAGCCTTCCGCCAGAGAATAAAGAGCTTATGGCCATTATCGCGGCCAAGGACCGTCTCGTGGCCATGCAGATGCGCCGCGAGACGGGCGAGTTCTTCACGCCGGTCGACATCGCCGTTAGGTGGTCCTATCACATGATCGTCCATGCCCCTCCGGACGACCCGGAGAAAAGCGCGGATTGGAGTCTATGGGATCCTGCCTGTGGCACTGGCAATCTCACGCTTGGGTGTTCGCCTATGCCCGGGCGGCTTTTCATGTCCACGCTCAATCCGCAAGACGTGGCGGCCGTCAAACAGTCGGGGCAGAACCCGGAAGCGCTCGTCTTTGCGTACGACTTTCTGAATCAGACGGATGAGGAGTTGCCTGCCGAGATCAGAAAGAAGCTCGTGCCCGGCAACAAGTGGATCTTCTTCTTCAATCCGCCGTTTGCGGCCGGGGTCGGCGGGAATCTCTTGGGCGGTGAAGACGAAGTGCGCCGGGAGATGTCCGACACGCGGATCGGCGACGAGATGGAAAGCGAGAAGCTGGGACACGCCTGTCAGAACCTTTATGCGCAGTTCATGTACCGTGTCATGAAGATGGCCGAAAGGTATGGATTACAGGTCTATGTTGGCTTTTATTCGATGGCGACGTATGCAACGGGTCCCGGATACGACAAGTTCCGGGAGATGTTGGAAAGCGCTTTTGCTCCGGTCAACGCTTTTGTTTGCCATTGCTTGGAGTTCGAGTCTGCCAAGGGGGCATGGCCAGTACTCTTCTCTCTCTGGAAGCGAAAGGAAGGTGCGGATGTTCGAGATCAAGGCAAAGGTGCTCGTGCGGGACAAGACCGGCGAGATGGTATGCATAGGAACGAAAATCTTCAGGCCCGCCCAAAAGCCGCTGTCCGAGTGGGTCGAAAGGCCTAAGGCGACCATCGTCCGGCCGCCGATGAATGGCGCGCTTGGATTTGTGTTCAACCGCAAAGTGCGCTTGGAACGCATGAGTCCGGACGCGATTGGACATATGCGGAGTACATCAAACGATGTGCAAAACTCTGTTGGGGCCGTTTACATCTTGAGTGGCCCTGATAGTCATGGCGATGGCTGGTCCATCACGCCCAAGAACTTCGAACGGTCGATGATCTGTTTCGCCGCCCGCAAGCTCGTCCGGCCGACTTGGCTGAACCACCAAGACCAGTTTGATCAGCCCGACGAGGCGCATCTGACCTACAAGCAGTTCGCCCTTGACGCCGTCGTCTGGAGTCTTTTCAACGGAAAAAACCAGACGTCCTCCGTCCATGGCGTGAAGTACAAGGACGTGGTCTACGACATCGACAACCACTTTTTCTGGATCAAGCCGGAGACCATGTCGAAATTCAGGGGACTACCACATCCGATCTTCAATCAATGCGGTCGTGCCAAGCCGAGATTCGTGTCCGAGTGGCTTGATGGGAAGAAGTTCAGCCCCGATGTGGAGGAGCTGCTCGGGCTCGGTACGAAGCTGGTCGAACTCTCCGCCGACCGTCGGCCGCATGCCGATCCCAGGTATCAGCTTGACCGTTGGGACGCGGGTTGGTACCAGATCCGGAATGGGCTTTACGGTAAAGACGTGAAGTTCAAGGTGCCACAGGCGATGACGGACGTTTGGGTGGAGTTCGAAGCGAGACGTGAAGCGGTGACGGAGCGGCTACGGCCATTGATCTATGAGCTCGCATTTCTGCCAAAAGAGGATCTCTTGCCCAATGAAGAGGGACGGTTGTAATTTACTTGCCTCTGGGGATGGCATGGGGTATACTCTCTTCCGCGTTGAGGAAGGAGTTGCCCATGCCACCCCCGAAGGGGTGCCATTACGGTTTCGAACCCGAGGACATCAGGCAGGAAGCCGCCGTCGGCGCCCTCCTGGCCGAAAGATGTCACCCCGGCAACAAGCTCACCAAGTACCTGAGATCCAAAGTCCGTGTCGCCCGGCATCGCCATAAGGAAGGCGAGTGGAAGCGGATGCGGGTGACCATCGTGGGGAACGAGCCCTTGGATCCCGGGATCGACTTCGACAGGATCCTCCTCCATGAGATCCTGGATCTGCTTCCCTACGTCACCAAGGAAGAAGTCCTGACGGCCCTCATCGACGGGGACGGGAACAGGCTCATCAAGATGGGCCGGATCATCCGCGAGACCCTTCCGGGGATCGAGAAACTAGCCTAAGCCCGAACATTCCGATCAAGGCCGCGTCGACGAACCCCTCATCCGCCTTCTTGGCCAGATCGCTCTTCCGCCAATTCGCAGTCGGCCAAAGCCGCTGGGCGGCAATAAGGGCCGCCTGCTTCGTATCGGATGACGCGATGCCCGCAAGCATCACCTTCTGCCAGGCCTGGGGCGTCACGACCTGGTAGGGGATCCCAAGTCCGACCATGAGCCCCTGCCAGAGCCCGAAGCTGAACCCGCGCTGGTAGTTGGCCGCCGATCCTCCCATCGACGACGGAAAGGCCTGGGTCTTCTCGACCGTGATCAGGATGCTGTCGGGCCGGTCCTGGCTGAGGATGGACTTCATCCCGACGATGTCGTATTCGTCGCGGCCTTGCTTCTTCCCCCCTCTGGTCGAGGCCTTTAGGATCGGGGTCTTGATCTTATCCACGATCTGGCCGTCCACGTCCAGGAAGACGACGGCCCCGTCCTTCCCTGGGTCGATGCCCGCGTAGATCACTTGGCCCTCCCTGCAATGTCCTCCTCGGAATAGGCCTCGATGCCCGGGATCTCGATCTTGCCTTCGGTGGCCCGGACGACCTTGCCGATCTTGGCCTCATCGGGGACGAGGTATTCACGGGGGATCTTCGTGAGGTCCGTGATCCTGTATTTCCACACTTCCCGGGCGACGAAGCCACCGACCTTGGGAAGGGCCTTGTGGGCCACGATCATAGGGGCTTCGTGAGTTCCTTCGAGCAGGGCCAGCACGTCCTCTGGGCGGCCGGCGGCCAGGAGTTCTTCCGCCCGGCGGAGACGTTCGTCATCGTCGGCCTTGCGGGCCTCCTCGCGGAGACGGGCTTCCTCCTCCCTGTTGCGCTTCTCGGCCTCGATCCGGTAGACCTTGATCTTCGCCTTGACGATCCCCTCGGCCTCCTTGACCGGCCCCAGGTGCTGGGCCTTGAGGGCGAGAGCTCCCTGCCAGGCGTCGTAGTTGTTCTTGACGAAGGGATCGAGGACGCTGTCGATGGACTTCTCGCGGCCCTTGAGCGCCCCGAGAAAGGCCCCCGCCGCCGTGTAGCTGGGATCGTCCTTGATGACGATGTCGTGGGCGGCCTTGAGGGTCGCCTCGGCAAGCGTGCGGATCTCCTTGGTGTCGGGGACGGCGATGGTTCTCACTTCGGACATTGGAGGTCTCCTTGTCGATAGCCTATCTCGGGAGTATCTTGACCCCAGGAGCGGCTTTCTTCAGGCACTCGAGGTGGAACGCCGCTTCGGCGTACCCCGATGGACCGCTGCCCATGAGCCCCACCCACTGCGGATCCCATCCCGGATCTCTGTAAGTGTCGGAGCCACACAGGACCCACCCGACACTTCCGACGTCCAGGTCGACGGAATGGTAGATGCCGTACTGCGGATACATCTTCGGCTTCCCGCCGCAGACCGCGCAACTCTTGACCGTCTTTCGGTCATGGGCGATCGCCTTGACGGCGTCATTGGCGGTCGGAACCGCGCGGCAATGGCGGCACGGCTTCAACTCGACCTTGACTTCGCCGCCTTCATACGGAAGCGTAATGATATCGACCATCTTATTCTCCTTGTCTCTTCTGGAACTCCCTCACCTTCTTGGTCTTCCTCCACTTCACCCAGTCGGCAAAACCCCCGTCCGAGCAAAGCGATACGGGCATGGCCATCCTGATGCGTCTGACCAGCTTGACGATGAGCCACGCGATGAAGACCAAGATGAGGAAGCCGGTGATCGCGATCGAGCCGATCATCAGGATCGACAGGAGGACGTTGTTGAGGTGACTCATATTCCTTTCCTCCGCTGCCGATATTCTCTTTGCCAAGAGGCCGAACATGGCTTACACCAAGACGAGGGATACAGGCCCCCGCGAGTACGGGAGAACTCTTTCTTAAACTTGACTATCCCACACATCGAGCAACGGCGCTCCTTGTCTGGATCAATACCCAACAGTCGAAGCCTTTCCTTGGCATGATTCGAAGCATGCAGAGACTGGGTCTCGATCTCAAGATTTGAGGAATCGTTGTTCCTCGGATTTCCGTCCTTATGATGAACAATCTCCCCCTTCATCAGCGGTCGACCAAGCATCCTTTCCGCAACAAGAACGTGTTCGTAAACGAAGCCGTACTTATTCGACTTGGGATGATCCAGCATCTTGATCATCACATATCCATTGGTGTGAAAGGTCACGGCCTTACGATGAGACGCTGACCCGCATTCCCTCGAACAGAATCTGCCAAAGCCCTTCCTGACGCGGCATGACCACGTCATGAAAGACCTTCCGCAAAGCTCACAAGTGGCGGAAATTCTCATTTGAGAAGTCCGTGCTTCCTTTTCCAATTCACGATAGCCAGGGCTGCCCTGAAGACATCCCAATCGTCGTAGTCCTTGTGCTCTTCCAAACGGTAAGTCCCTTCCCCGTTGATGTAGAGCGCGAAGCGGAGCATGGGCCTATTGAAGCATTTCGCATAGGCGGAAGTCTGACATGCGTGCCAGGGAGCGGTCATGCCGCTCTTGATGTCGATCACGGCCTCCTTCTTCTTCCACAAGATCCGGCGATCGAGCATCCCTGCGTACTTGTAGACCGAGTGGTACACGGGCTCTTCGGTCGATAGGACCTCGATCTTGGTGTCGTCCCTGAACTTCTTCCAGGCGTCGAGGTAAGGCAGGAGCGGGTTCTCGATCTTGTCCTCGATAAGAGCCCCCTTGTCGGAGAGCTCCGTGATCGTGTGGACGGCCGTGCCGCGATCCATGTACATCCCGTGGAAGCTCGAGTAGTCGAAGAGCTTCGCTTCCCGGAGGACGGTCGTCACGGAGATGAGCTTCTCCCCGTCGAGCCAGTAGCTGTGAGTCTCGGGGTCGAAGCGGATCTTCTCACTGGGCATCAGCCGTCTCCTCCTCCGCCGCCTTCGTGTCGGTCTTGGCCTTGGGCAGATCGCCCGATCCGAGATCCAGCCTGGACGGATGATCGAGAACGCCGTCGAGCGGCAGGATGAGGTCGGGCATCTCGGCGATGACCCTCTCGATGTCGCCCGTGTGGAAGGTCCTGTCCTTGAAGCAGAGCCATCCGGCCTTTTGTTCGAGCCTCCCGTGCCTGAGAAGAAGCTCGTCGAGGCCCGAGTACGGGGCGAAGCCCGTGTCGAAATTGAAGCGCACCTGGCACTTGCGGAAGGGCGGGGCCACCTGGTTCTTGATGGCTTCGACCTCCACGAGCATGCCGGTGATGACGTCGCGTTCCTTGTGCTTGATCTTCCCGCGCATGCGGGTCATGAGTCGGAGCGCCGCCGCGAACTTCGGGGCCTTGCCGCCCGGGGTCACCAGCGACGTCGACCCCATGAAGTTGAACTGGGTGCGGAGCTGGTTGAGGGCGACGACCGTCACCTTCTTGCGGGTAAGCTCGCCGAGGACGCCGCGGAGGGCTTCCGAGAGATAGCGGGCCCGGACTCCGGGAACCACCTTCTTCTCTTCGTCTCCCGCGGTCTCGAACTCCCCGGCCAGGGGGGTCGCCGCCACGGAGTCCCAGCCTATGAGGATCAGGTCGTTCACCGTCGCCATCTTGGCGACGTTCCTGAGGATGTCGATACAGGCCCCCATGGTCTCCCCGGGATGGTAGTGGAGCCTCTCGAAGTCCACCCCGAGGAGTTCCATGAAGACGCGGTCGGCCTTGCCTTCCGAGTCGATGAGCACGCACTCGCCCCCGGACCTCTGGAAGGCGGCGATGATCACATAGAGGAGCGCGCTCTTGGCGGTGGACGGCTCCCCGCCGACCTCGATGAAACGGCCCCGGGGGATGCCGGCGCCGACCACGAGGTCGAAGGCCGGCATCCCCGTGCGGATCCACTCGATGGGCTGGTATCCGTGGAGCGTCGCCAGGTACGCCTTGAGACTGCTATGGGGTTTTCTTGAGGATGGCACGGGCTCGCTTGACGAGCTCTTCCTGGGTCGCCCGAGGGGCTTTCGCACTTTCGGCGGCTTGGGCATTGGACTCATCCTCCACGGCTTCCACGATCTCTTCTCCCTCGGCCGTCGCGGTCTCCGGGGGCGTCTCTTCCATCTCCTCGGTCTTGGGAGGAACGGGAGGCGGCGAAGCATTCGCGGGCGGGGCCCCGGGCCCGAGCAGGATCGAACGGATCTCGTCGAACGGCTTGATCTGGCCTTGGATGATCTCCACGAAATTGTGAAGCTTCCCGAGCACGCTCTTGTCGGGGAGGGCACTCGTCCTGATCTCCCAGGGCGTGACCGAATACTCGGGGAAGTTCCGGTCTTCGGTCCTGTTGATCTGGACGGTCACCTTGATGTTGACTCCGTTCACCGGATCGTCGATGGGAGTGACATCGCCGTCGGATCCCACGCTCATCTCGTTCAGGGGACGCCAGACCTTGTCGCCGTAGTCCCACAGGCGCACGTCGGTGGGGGTCTTGGAGCTGAGAACGAGGATGTTCGAGGCGTACCGGCGACGGGCACCGATGGTCTTGGCGATCTGCTTGTCGGCGTCGCTGCCTCTCCAGAGCTTCCGGGTGAACTCGCAGATGGGGCATCTCTGGGAGATGGTGAGGCGCGGGCAGATGATCTTCTGGAACCCCGCGTCATCGGATCCGATGTTGTAGTGGGTCCCGAACTCCATGCACCAGGAGTCGAACCCGTCCGGCGGCGGAAGGATGCGGACCTTGTGAGTCCCGGGATCCTTGTCCGGCCTCCACCACCGGTCGTCGAGATCGCCCTTCAGCTGGCGATCCTGGAACTTCTTCCGGAGCTTGCTGTAGTCGGTTTTGCCGGCCATGTCGCTTCTCCTAAAAACTAAATTCTGACCCAGACCTTGTCCTCATTGACCACGATGCTGCGGAAATAGACCCCGGTGATGCTTTTCGCGTAGCCCTTATCGTCGGGGTAATAGGCGGCGCATTTATCGATGATGGGATTCTTAGCGGCCTCAGCCGCCACCAGCGCGTCGGCCTCCACCGGAACGGCAACGATAACCTTCTGCTCAACCCCCCTGTGCACCTCTTCGCCCTCCTTCCGTTCTGGCGATCCAATCACCACGAACTGCTTCATCCACGCCATTGTCGGTTCTCCTTAAAAAACGCGGCTATCGGCCGCAGACGTTCCTCTTCGCACGCTCCACCTCGTCGGCCGACATGGACGACATCTCCAGGTATCGCGAGCGGGAGATCTCCTTGAGGCAGTCCTTGCGCTGGGCCAGGGCCTTCTCGAGGACGAGGAGCATCCTCTCGTCCGACTCCGCCCGGCGGCAGGACCTGGACAGCAGCTTGTAGCGGGCATCGGAACGGATCTTCGCCTTGACCGCCGTTTCCGTGTATCCCTTGGGAAGCGTGGGGCGAATCGTGTCGTCGAGCTCGTAGGTGAGGTCTTCAAGCTGGGCCTCGAGCTCGATCTTCTCGGCACGGGCGCGCTCGAAGAGGATGTAGTACCAGGCATAGAGGGCCGACTGACGGGCCAGTTCGTTGTCGAGATCGTTGCGGTCGATCCTGAGCACCACTTCCGTGTCGATCGTGCGGACCTGGTTTCCAACGGTGACTTTGATCTCGTTGACCTTGACCTCGTTGACCGTCATATCACTTTCCTCGTATTTATGTATTCTCCCGACTTCTGAGAAGAATCCATATTTTCTGGTAATAGGAACAAAATTACTTCAGGAGCTGTCTTGCGTATTCGCGGATGGAGAGGGGATCGGGCACCCGCCGCACGACGGGCTTCCCGTCGGAAGGAACGAGCGCCCGGTAAAGGCCCGCGAACTTCTCGATCGCCTGATCCATGTCGGGTTCCAGGCTGGAGTTCCTGAGGACATACGCCGGGTGGAGGCACGCCACGACCTTGACCCCCTTGAGGTTCTTGACGGTGGCGTTCGCCTTCGTGATCGTCCCCTGCCCGCCGAGCTTCTGCCAGGCCCGTCGGCCGAGCGCCAGGATGAGGGGCGGCTGGATGATCTCCAGCTCCTTCGCGAGCCAGGGGCACTCTTTGGAGAGCTTCTCGATCTCGAGCACGGTCATGACCCCCTCTTCCCCCTTCGGGGTGAAGGGAGGCGCGCACTTGGATCCGTTGCTATACGTGAACTCCTTGCCCGAGAGCCCGAAGCGCGCCAGGGCCTGGTCGAGCTTCCTTCCGGATTTTCCAATGAATGGCCTACCTCCCTTGTCCTCTTCCCAGCCGGGCGCCTCGCCGATGATCATGACATTGGTGCGGCCGAGCTCGGGCGGGACGGGATGCTTGCAATATTCGCGGAAGTCGCACCCCCCGCAGTTCTTGATCTCGTCGATGAGATCCGTCATGGACTTCTTCACGAAGGTCCGGTCGACGAGGACGGGGAAGTTGAAGGTGAACCCCGGCATCCTTCCCGAGAAGAGCGCCTCGGGAAGCCCGGGCGGTACGATCCTCTTCTTCATCCGCTTGGCGAAGTCCTGGGCATCTACAAGGGGTGCCTTCTCGCGGAGATCGAAGACGGCCTTGGCCAGACGGAGATCGATGCCGTCGACCATCGTGAGCGGCATTCGGATCCCGTCCGGCCCCTTCTCCCACCGGAGCGTGGAACGGTTCGGGTCGGGCGGGAGAACCTTGATCCCGAACTTCGGGATCTCCGAGAGGATCGGCTCGAAGTTCTCCTCGGCATTGAGCATCGCGGTAAAGGCCTCGACCGGATGATGCCGCTTGGCCCAGGCGATGTAGTAACCGTTTGCACTGTAAGCAGTTGCGTGGGCTTTATTGAAACTATACCGTCCGAAGCTAGAGAGCGTATCCCAAAGAACTGCAGCATCCTCGGCCGGCCAGCCCGAAGTACGGACGCAGCCTTCGATGAACTTGGGGGCATACTTCTCGAGTTCCTTGGGACCTTTCGACTTCGAGATGATCTTACGGATCTGGTCGGCCTCGGTCCAAGAGAACCCGGCCAGGTCGGCACAGACGTGCATCACCTCTTCCTGATAGACGATGATGGCCCCGGGGTCTTCGTGGTACTTCTTGGCCAGACCCGCAGGGTCCATTTGCCCAAGGCCGCCGGGGCGGAAGGCGGCGTTCGCCCAGACCAGGTCTTCGAACTTCGTAGGCTTGAGCATTCGGATGAACGACCTCATTCCGGGAGACAGGAACTGCGGCACGCCGGCCGTGAGCCCGTCGGAGAAGTCCTTGAAGACCGCCGCATCGTCGAGCGGGATGGACGCGAGATCCAGGTTGAGATCGTTCCTGATCGTCTTGATGACCGACAGGGTGTCGAGCCCGAGGAAGTCGATCTTGATGAAGCCGAGCTCCTCGGCGACTTCCATGTCCCAGCAGAGGGCCTTGCCCTTCCCCCGGCTGACGATCGCCGAGCGTCCTCCCAGGAGGGTATCCGCAGCGATCACGAAGCCCCCGGCGTGCGCCCCGTACTGGCGTACCTTGCCGACAAGGCGGCGGGCGAACTCGGCGGCGTCGGGACTCTTCCTGGCTAACTCCTTCCCGGGAGGGATGTCCGTGATGTCGTACTCGCTCTTCTCCTTGCCCTTGAGGAAGTCCTTGTCGTCCTCGAACCTGGAGACGTCCTCGAGCTGGACGCCATAGGCGCGGGCGGCGTCGTGGATCGCAAGACGGAGCCCGAAGTCGATGTAGTTGGAGATCTGGGCGACCCGGTCGTCTCCGAACTCCTTGCGGAGGACGACGGGGACGCGCTCGCGGAACGCTTCGTCAACGTCCAGGTCAATATCTGGCCAATTTTTCCTGCCCGGCGCGTAGAACCTCTCGTAGGAGAGTCCGTGCCTGATCGGGTCGATGGGGGTGATCCCCATGCAGTAGGCCACGAGGGATCCCCCGACCGACCCGCGCGGGCCCATTTCGGCCCCTTCCTTGTGAAACAGATCCACGCAGTGCTTCACGAGAAGCAGGTACCTGTCGATCTTGGCCTCCTTGAAAGTGGCCAATTCCTTATTGAGTCTGTCTTCATAGTCTGGGCGGCCACTAAGTCCCTTGTCCTCAAGACCTTGCCGCGAAATAAGCTCCATATCCCCCTGGACCGTGGGGATCTCCGGAGATGGTAGATCATTCCAACCCCAGGCCGTAATGCGATCGCTGACGCGTCCAGTAGCCTCCAGGGCGCGTTGGGCGGCCTCGGGAGGTATGCCGGCCCGTTCCAAGTCTTCCACGGCCGTCCTGGGGCTTCCTACGAAGGTTCTCTTGGTGGAGAAGCGCCGGACGTTGGGGTCGTGGATCGACTTGCGATCCGCGACGGCCAGAAGGGCCTCATGGAACCGCTGGTCTTCAGGGGCCGCGAAGTGGCAGTCAGTGGTCACGACCATCTCGACTCCCATGGACTGGGAGATCTCGCAGATCGTCCTGTTGAGGTTGTGCTGGGCCTCCATGTCATGGAGAGGCATGACCTCCAGGAAGAAGTCGTCCTTGAAGCGGTCGACGAAGGCCGCCAGGTCATCGGGCGCGGCGTCCGTCCCGCGCCAGAAGGCGCCGCCGGCACATCCCGACATGACGACACACTCTTCCAACTCCTCGAGCACCAAGCGGATAGGAAGGACGGCCTTCTGCCGCCGAGCATCGTAGCAGTCGCGGTGGGCGATCGAGAGGAGCCTGAGGATCGAGGAGAAGCCCTTTCCGTTCTTGGCCAGGGCCGTCAGGTGACGGATCTTCTCGCCCTTCTTGTAGACCCCCCAGGTGTAGGTGTCGGGGCAGCCCACATAAAGCTCGATCCCCGCTATCCCCTTGATGCCCAGCTTCTTGGCGGCCTTGAGGAACTTGGGCACGCCTTCGATGCCGCCGTGGTCGGTGATCGCGACGGCGCCCCAGCCATAGTCGGCCGCGATCTTGGGAAGCTCGTCCGCCCGCAGAAGAGAGTCACGGACGGAGTATTCGCTATGACAGTGCAAAAGACTGGGCGTCATAGACTTACGCCTTCACCGCCGTCTTGTTGTACACCCACCCTTCCCGGGCCTCCTTCGCAAGCACATCGATATAGGGCCCCGGGGACGCCTTCTCCACGATCTTGTAGAGCTCCTCGGGCTTGCGGCCCGGCGTCTCGGGCGCCTCGAAGTGGGTCGGGAGATCGTGAACCCGCGTCCCCTCCTTGCCGCGGGTGGCGAAGAGGACCTGCTCGGTCGAGTTGCGGAAGTACTCTCCGAAGTTCATCCTGGGCTTCACCCAGGTGAGGATCGTCTTGTATTCGAACTCCCAGTCCTTGAGAAGCTCGAGCGCCTTGGGGATATACTCGTTGGGCGTCACGAGATACAAGTGGCATTCGCGGTCGGCCATCTCCCAGACCGGGATCTGGACCAGCTTGCGGCGCTCGGCGGCACTCTCCCAGTCGGGGGTGATCACGATAGCACCGTACTTCGGGGCGGCCTTGGCCGCTTCGGCCCGCTCCGCCTCCTTGAGCTTCTTGTGGGCGGGATCGACTTTCCCGGTCTTGTCCATCTCCTCGACCAGCTTCTGCTTCTTGGGATCGGCCTTGGCGGCCTTCACGACCTCCTCGGCCTTCTTGAGGGTAAAGCGGCTCGTGCCGACCGCCTTGGCGACCTTGTCCGCCGCCCGGGCCTTTTCGTGTTCGGATAATTTCTCCGAACGCTCCTCCCCCGGACGGCCCTGCCGCTCCTTGGCCTCTTCCTCCTCGCGGCCCTCGATCGCGTGCTTGATCGCGACCATCTCGCTGGGGGAGAAGTCCTTGCGCGTGACGTTCTCCTCGTACTCGCCCTCCAGGATGTTCTCGAGGTCGAGCACGGTCGCCGGGATCTCGTTGCGCTTCAACATCTTGTACGCCTTGACCCGGCGGAGTCCCGAGATGAGCTGGTTGTCCTTGTCGACCACGATCGGGTGCATCAGCCCGACCTTCTCGATCGACTGGGCCAGCTCGTGGACGTTGCCCATCTCCTTGCGGAACCGCTTGCCCACCTTGATGTCGCCGAGGGAAATGGTCTTCATTCGGTCTTCCTCCTTCAACGTGGCCTCCGATCATTAGTATTCTCGGCCATTCAGAAATCTTCACGATTTTTTTGAAAATCCTTATAAGTTTCAAAGAATGGAGAGAATACTAATGGGTGGAGGCAAGAATGGCCGCCACCATCAGGCTCGGGAACGCTTTCAGCAGGGTCGAGGCCGACACGACCGTCCTCAGGTTCCTGGACGACAAGCTCGCCGTCGAGGTCGAGGGGGCTTTCTTCGCTCGCAAGGCGCGGCCCGGCTGGGACGGCTACTGGCATCCCATCTCGCCCGTCAACGGCGTCTTTCCGACGGGGCTCGTCTCCAGGATCAAGCAGCTCATCCCACTGGCCCATGTGGTGGACGAACGGGTACGGCCCCCGAGCATCCCCTTCAACCCCAACATCCTCCACGGCGTGACCCTGGCCGATCACCAGTGCGAGTCGGTACAGGCGATCCTGAAGAACGTCAATGGGGTCATCGCAACCAGCGTGAGTAGTGGGAAAACCGAGGTCGGCATCGCCATCGCCACCCATGTCCCCGGACTCTGCGTCTGGGTCACCCCCCGCCGGGACATCTTTCACCAGACTGCCGAGAGGATCAAGTGGAGGACGGGCGAGAAGGCGGCCATGATCGGGGACGGCTGCTGGGAGGAGATCGGGAAGAAAAAGTTCGCCGTCGTCATGCCCCAGACGGCCATCAAGGCCATCGACAGTTTCTCGGACGAGATCGAGAAGGCCACGGTGCTCATCACGGACGAGGCACACACGACCTCGAGCGCCAATACCTGGTACCTGTTCTCCCAGACCATTCCCGCCTATTTCAGGTGCGGCTTAACGGGTACCCCGATCACTGGCGACCCCGTCCGCGATCTCCGCCTCGAGGCGGCCACCGGCCCCATCCTCATCCGGATGACGGCCAAGCAGACGGCCGACCTGGGGTGGGCCGTGCCGGCCGAGGTCAACTACCACAAGATCTCCAACGAGGCGCTCCATGGGGCCGACTACGCCTTGGCCCGTCGCCTCCTGATCGAGGAGAACCCCGTCCGTAACGCCAAGATCTGCCAGTTGGCCATTGACTCCGCCCATGAGGGGAAGAAGTGCCTGGTGATCTGCGACACGATCAGGCATGTCAAGATCATCGGGGAAGTCCTTAGGGGAGAAGATGTTAGAGCGAGAGTGCTCACCGGGAAGTATTCCTCCACGGCCAGGATGGAGGCGAAGAAGGATCTCCAGACGGGGGTGACCAACATCATTGTCCTCTCGCCACTCTGGGATATGGGCGTGGATATCCCGGAGGTCGATGTTGTCATTTTGGCAGCCGGAGGCAAGTCTGCCGTAAGAGTGGTGCAGAGAATTGGTCGCTCCCTTCGGAAGCATTCCGGCAAGACCAAGGCGATAGTCCACGACTTCCTGGACTTGGGGAACAGCTACCTTCTCAGGCACTCCATGGCCAGGATCCGAGCCTGCAAGGCCGAAGGGTTCGAACTCAAGGGTGCCGTCCCGGGCAGCCGTCCAAAGGTTGACCCATAGGGTTGACCCACGCCAATTAGCTAAATGTCTGGCGATTATAAGGGAGTATCCCTCCTTAAATAGGAATTAGTAATCTAGTAATCATGAATATATCCCCCCCTAACCCCCCGTTAGGAGGGATACTCCCTTATAATCGCCAGACAGTTAGCTAGTTCATCCCCTTGTCTACGTGAAAACCCCTCCCATTGCGCGGCCCCTCCCCTTTGGACGGGGGCTTGAAAAAACGCGTTTTTTGGAGATGGCCATGAAGAAGAGAGTTGCGACCCCTAAGGAAGTCTCCAAGATCAAGGTCAGGGCCAAGGCGGCCTATTGGTTGGGCGATCCCAGCCTCGTGCCGGTCAACCAGACCGCCAAGGAAGCCAAGCGGGCGATCGAGAACCCGGAGTTCGTCAATGTCAAGGTCAAGGAGACGTGGACGGAGTGGCGGAACAGGGATGTGACTCGAGGCAACAACGGTGGGTTTACCGTCAGCTGGGAGGCCAAGGACGTCGGCTTCGGGGAGATCGTCTTCATCCTGGACAAGAAGAACAAGCTCCACATCCATAGCGAGTGTATGAGCCGTCGCTTTGTGAAGAAGGTCCTCGCGGTCCTGGTCGAGA
>Ga0315284_10002757_pt1 | contig 25055 bp, 25 predicted proteins | sample YL17G09_16_MG_FD_203696 | JGI IMG/M metagenome (GOLD analysis project Ga0315284, IMG submission 203696) | Sediment microbial communities from Yellowstone Lake, YNP, Wyoming, USA - YL17G09_16 | ecosystem: Environmental > Aquatic > Freshwater > Lake > Sediment | place: USA: Wyoming | collected...
ATCCCAAGGTCAAGGGCCAAGGCATTATTCGTGAGAACATATTGCAAAAAGGGAAGAGCATCTTCCCCATGAATTAAAAAGCGTCCCATGTGAGAAATATCAAAGAGACCTCCAAATTTCCTCGTGCTTAGATGTTCCTCAAGAATTCCCCGTTCATAGGCGACAGGCATTCCCAAGCCGGCAAACTCAATCATCTGTCCACCATGCTCCTTATGCCATGAATAGAGGGGAGTTCGCTTTAAATCCTTTGGCATGCTTCGGCTCCTATCATTTCCATAATATTGCATCTTTTTAACATAATCTACGTAATTTTTCACGATCCACCAGGCAAAACTGGTTTAGCCGCAATGATCGCAGAATACGGGAGGATTTGGAGAGAATAGAATCCTAACTTTTGACTAAAAATTAATATTAAAAGAAAAGGCCGAAATCGGTCAAAGGGAAAGATTACGAATTGGTGGATTAGCACCTACGAATGTTGCTTTGAGTTTGATCCTTGAGGGCGAGGATTACGGATTGAAAGCGAGCATTAACGTTCACAATGAGCGGTATGAAGGGGAACTCAGTATTTTGAAATAACCAATGAAACAACGGATAGCCGCAAAAACTAAAGCTGCACTACCCTTCACATCCGCCTCTATTTTTTGGTTGGGTCGACTGTTTTTGCGAAAGACGTTGGGTAACCCTTTTTCTGTTCCTTATCGTTAGCCTTAAAATAATTTCCAGTAAGTAAATCTTGGAACATTTCCAAACGGGCAGTGTAATAAACACGGCCACGATACAGAAAAACGAGATAAACTATTTTCCCTGAGACAACCCCTTCAATATTATAATCACCGATGTTTCCGCTTATATTGTTTTGTTCTTGGCGTAGGTAGCCTTCGCCCCAAGTGAAGAAACCAGTCCCTTGTGTATCACGCCATTTTCCAGTGATGTCTATTTCGGGTGGCTTACCACCTGATATTGTATTGAGCCACGGGTCAATTTCTTTTTGTTTTAACGCACATGAAATCACAAAGATAAGTGAGAGAGTTAAAAATACTGTTATGAATGATCTCATTGGTTGATCCCTCCTTAAGATTTTTGTTACAGGGCTACTTTTAGCACAGCATTATTTGCCTCACCGAACTTTTTTAAAAGACAGCCCAATATAATTCACCGTATCATCATTGATTGAAACAATTTCCCCTGAACCGGCGATACGTGCCAGATTTTCTGATAGCGGTACAAGCAGCAAAAGACCTTCACCCATCCAGGTATTTATTTTGATCATGGGCCACCCATCCTTTTCGAAAAAAGTCAATCTATTCGATGGCAGATAGAGTTTCAGAATATTCGGATAAGTTTCATTTTCATCTAAAGCCCAGGTGCCATAATAGCGGTTGTAGGACTTCGGGATATTGATTTTTTGATAATGATGAAGGGGGATTGAAAATGTTGATTCACCTACCCGGGCTTCCATATATAGGAATTTGTCCCCCTGCTGATTGCTGCCGAACCTGAATCGTATACTTTCATATTCGGTAAATCGTGCGACATGAATATCGATAAAGAGAATTCGGATAACCGGTTTGAAAACGCCATCACCTTCAGGGATAAGCAGAGCCGCGGGGCCTTTAAACTTGGCGTATAACTTATCTTTCTTCTTAAAAATATCGACGATGGGACCAAAACCCACATACCGCCCGCACAAAGACTCATATTCCACTGCTGATTTGATATCTTTTTGATTTTCAACATCAGGGCTCCTGAAAACATCAATGATGCCACGGAGGCCCCTGGCGATGATATCCATGTTGGCTTTCCATCCAAGAGACGAATTTGTCAGGATGATTATTCCCAGTCTTTCTTCAGGGATATACGTCATGGCCGTGGAGAAACCATTGATATTCCCGCTGCTGGATAATACCGTATGGATGTCCTTGAACTGATAGGAATTCAAATACCATCCGGAAGAGTATATGTTTTTGTTGTCGTAAAACGTGTCGATGGCGGGATTCGCATTGTTTATGATCGAATCGATTATTTTGTTATTATTGATTCCTTCAGTTGCCGGAGTGGAACTGGAGGAAAGAAATTTCAAGAATATGGTCAAATCCTTCAGCGTGCTGAACAGGCCGCTAGCAGGCTTGTCTTCGTTGTCAAGCCTCGACATTTCCGTATCTCCATTATGGCCTTTCGACATGAAAAGAGCCCTAGTATCACTATAATCAAAGGTTGACTTGTTCAGACCGAGTGGTTTAAAAACTTCTCTTTCGAGATAGTCTTCAAATCGCTCACCGGTTACCTGCTCGATCATCATGCCAAGCAGCCGAAATCCGATATTCGAATACTTTGAGGCGGAACCTGGCTTAAAGCAGAGGTATTCATTTTTTAATTGGGAAAGAAGATCGGCGTTGGAATATTTTTTTTCACTGGTGAGATGGACATAATAATCAATCATCAGCCCCGACGTATGCGTGAGAAGATGGTTTGCGGTGATCAAGGTTTCACTGGCATAGAGGTTTTTGATGGAAAAATCGGGGATATAATTCCTTATATCGGCATTGGGATCGATTTTACCCTGTTCGATGAGTTTTAGTACAGCCAGCGCCGTAAAGGATTTTGTCAGGGAGCCGAGCATGAAATAGGTGTCTTCTGTAATCGGGACCTTTTTTTTGGTATCCGCATACCCATAGCATTTCGAGAATATGATCCGGCCCTCATGCACCAGAGCGACGGCAGCGCCGGGGATCCGTTGCTGCTCCAGGTTACCCCTGATGATTGAATCAAAAACGCTTACCGCACCTGGGAAATCTCCCTTTTTGAAGGCAGGTCGATCTGGATGCAGGGAACTGCAATTTAGGGAAGGAAGGCAAAAAAAGATCAATGACAAAACAATCAGGGGCAACCGGTACATGGTTAAGGCAAAAGTTGAATCGTCATTATATTCCAAATCTGGTCGGAATAACTCATGGCCTATTTAGGTGCTAAAGGACCTATGGTCGTCCGTGTCCCAATTCCAACAACCGGGAAGAAAACGTTTTTGATGTCTTAGATCGGCTGATGGTCATGGCTATTCATATTCCTATTCGCGAGGAACCCCCAAGGATTATTTGGGAGGTTGGTCTGATAAGACTCTACTAATTTTGAATGGAAACTTCAATAAAAATTATTTCTCAAGAATTATTTCTTAAGAATTGTTATCAAAAAGGCCTCTTGACATACACAATGAGTATTTCTATGATCTGCCCTCAGGAGTGGGAAGGTACACTCATTGAGGGGGGGGTAAAGGAGGGGAGGTTGCAAATTCCAGTAAGCAAATAAGGGGCGTTCTTTGGTCTATGGGTGTTATCATTGGCATTATACTGATTGGTTATCGCGCAACGAAAGTGTCATTGAGTAATTATGATCCTATGTTCACCGAGCAGTATAGCATATACAAAGGGAAACGCATCTACCACATGAATTTCGGTAACCAGCTAAACGCCACAAGCATTTGGTACTACCACAGTCTGGGAAAGAATTTTAGCTATTCCGTCAACGATACTATTCACAACTACTTCTGCTATGCCTTCCAATATGCTTTTATGAAAGCAAAAATGGGCGTTTTCAATGTGGACAACCCTTTTCTCACGGCACCTGTGATTTGGGTAACCCTTCTCTCCATCACGGATGCGAGTTACCTTGTGAAGTTGATCCAGTTAAGGAGAGAGGAATCACCGTCTTTAAATAGAAATACACCGTTTAAGAGCCAATGCTTCAAGAAAAGGACCGCAACATTCCTGCCCTCGAAGAGTAGGCTACAGGATGACGAACAGGTTAATCGAAGCTATATATAATAGAAGAGTCAGGCTTCCGAAAAGTTTTGACAGAGTCTTGAGGCGGTACAGATGTAAGGCTCCTTCTGAGGTAAACACTATACTTTCAGGATTTCTTATTTCATGACTATACCTCTTCGCTGTGCCATTATCATTCCTGCTTATAACCACGGTGCACAGGTGCAGGGGGTTGTCGAGAAATGCCTCCAGTTCCGGTTGCCTGTGGTTGTGGTGGATGATGGATCGACAGACTCCACTCCCGATGTCCTCGCTTCCCTTTCTGGCGTAACAGTGATACGCCATAAGGAGAATCAGGGTAAAGGAGCCTCTTTGCTTACAGGGTTTGCCGCAGTTCTCCAGTTAGCGGACTGGGCGATCACGATTGATGCCGATGGACAGCATGATCCAGAAGATATCCTTTCCCTGACCCGGGCAGTCCCAGGAGGGCAGCGACCCCTTGTGATAGGAAAACGGGCAGAGATGGGGCATAAAAATGTACCCTGGACCAGCCGCTGGGGCCGAAGATTCGGCAACTTTTGGGTCTGGATCTCGTGCGGAAGATGGCTTTCCGATTCACAGTCTGGATTTCGGATCTACCCCCTTCCTGAAACCCTCCACCTTGGGACCAAAGCCAAGAGGTTCCAGTTTGAGGTGGAGGTTCTGGCTCGGGCAGTGTGGCGTGGGATTCCCATCATCGAGGTACCTGTGCATGCCATCTATGGACCTCCTGAAGAGAGGGTTTCCCATTTCCGACCATGGCTAGATTTCTGGCGCAACACTCAGACCTTTGCCAGGCTGGTCGCGATGAGGGTATTGATCCCCTCAAAGCTACGGCATTAAAAGACTTCAAACTATCACAGAAGGAAAAAGGGAGATAGTAACTTTTTCATGATAGCTAAGCTTGCCTATTTTTCGAAGGATACGCCCTTCGCTCAAAGAATAACGGAGGAATTTGAGGATGTCGCCAGGAAACCCATCGTTTACACAGAACTCAAGACTAATGAAGTGTTGACTCCGCCAAAGGCGAAATTGTTACTTACAGCGAGATTAAAATGTTGGTTCCAAGATTCACCCATCACATGGTTTAATGGTGGCAAGGCTGGGTCTGGGCTCTCAAGATTTAATGTAGAAGCAATAAAGCCTTCCCGCATCATAAGTAGAGTGGCGATGGCCTCGATTGCCCCACAGGCCCCCATGGTGTGCCCCATGTAACCCTTGATGGAAGTGGTCGGGACATCCGGCCCGTAGATTTTGTTGATGACTATCGCCTCGACATCGTCTCCATGGGTTGTCCCTGTTGCATGTGCGTTCACATGCTGGATTTCAGCCGGATTGCGCCTCGCCTCTTTTAGCGCAGCGAGCATACATTCTTCCATAGACCGAGCATCCGAGTTTGTAAGATGCATACCGCTTCCGTTCGTCCAGAAGCCTTGAATTTCACCCAGAATAGGGGCGCCTCGATTTTTGGCCCGCTGGTACTCCTCAAGGATCAAAGTCGCTGCACCTTCGGCTACAACTAAGCCATCCCTGTTCTCATCAAAAGGTCGGGGGGTTTCTGACGGCCGATCGTTGTAGTTGGATGATGTGGCCATCATCAGGTCGAACACGGCAGCAGAGAGAATGTCAACCTCATCTGCTCCACCTGTAATCATGATGTCAGCCTTTCCAGCCTTGATCGCCTCATAACCAAACCCTATCCCCTGAGAACCAGAAACACAGGCTGGGCAGGAAGCGATGAAAGGTCCCCTCGTATGGAATAGAATGGAGATATTGGCTGCACAAGTATGGCTCATGCATTTCAGGTACCATGATGGGGGTATTCCTTCGAGGGAGCGGTTCTGAATCATGTTACCTATATATTCCATTTGACTTCTAATGCTCCCCTCAGTAGATCCGTAAGAGATGCCACAGGCCTGTGAAGCGATCTCGTCTTCGCTCAGACCAGATGCCTTCACTGCGTCAATGGCTGAGAGGGCTGCCAGCATGGCTACTCTGCCCATGCTACGCCGGTATGGCCGGGGAATTGATTCTTCTTCCCCTCCGATATGGCACACTCCGGCCACACGGGTGCGTAAACCTTTTATATTTTGCCACTCGGGCATGATGGATATGCCGCTTCGGCGTTCCTTGAGCGATTTTACGAGTTCTCCAGGGGTATTACCGATTGGAGACCTTATCCCCATGCCTACAACGACAACTCTTCTCTTATTTCCCATTTTTATGAAACTTCCCGCAAAAAAATCTTCCGAAAATCGTGGCTGCTTCGTCAGACTTCTATGGCTGCCCTGTTTTCACTTCAGCGGTTCGTCACCGGATAAAGCTTTCTGGATTTCTTCAGGGATCTGAAAGACCATTTCCATCTCTGGTAATAAAACCGCTACTTGCTCAGTCCAACCTTTGGCGCAGACTTTGTCGTTGGATATGAGCTTGATCTCAAAATCCAAGACGATCTTAACTCGAGCTTCCTTGAGCACTGCCGTGCAAATGAACTCATCATCAAACCTCAAAGGCGAGATATGCTTGATCATGGAGCGGACTACAGGAAATACGTATCTCGTATCTTCCGTGTAGCACCGCATATCCACTCCATATTTTTTAAAAAGTGCCTGCCGAGCCACTTCGAAGTATTTCAAGTAATTCCCGTGCCAGACGATCTGCATCAGGTCTACATCGTAATAGGGTACTTTCAATGTGACACTTGTCGAAACAGGTTGAGTCATTCTTCTAACAAAAATATCTCAATAGCAACTAAAGAGGATCCCTCCAAAACGGCGGCCTTGTTCCAGAAATTCTTTGAAAAATTCCCCCAATTTTACTAAGGATCGAACTTTCCAAAACGTTTTTGTATTGAAACTTAAATTATCATAACATAAATGTTTTTTCAATTGCTCGACACCGCCGACTTGTAATCTTTGGGTTATCTTGACATAAACCAATCTAAATCGCTATCATTTCTATTATTCTTGCCCGGAGGGTGAATCCCTTTGTCTTTGAATGAAATAGGCTTGGACTTCTTTTCTGGTTTTTCTCTTACTAACGATTCCTCCAGATGGCCTGGGATCGAACCATTGCAGTCGGCCTGTCTTGGATTGATACTCCTCGATATCGAAACTATTTCCTCTGTTGGGGCGCATCTCTACACCCCCCGTGAAGCGGCAAAGGCGATGAGAATGGGTCCACGAAGGCGGAGGGGATTTACGGCAGCGAGAGTCGCCCTGAAAAGACTCGCCCGCCAACTTGATCTTGTAGAAAAAAACAGGTTTGACCGAGCGATTGAGACACTTTGCCTTGATGGCGTGAGGCCTTGTCTCGCCGAGAGTAGAATCTATTGTTCGGTATCCCATAGTGGCCGTCTAGTCATAGCCGTTGCGCACAGACATCCGGTTGGCGTTGATCTTGAGATGGTTTCAGAGAAGGCGACAAGGATCTGGTCCCTCTTCCTGTCACCCAGGGAAAGGAACCTTATTTTGCAGTCTGGGTTAAGCCCGGAGAGGGCCGCCACACGCGCCTGGACCATCAAAGAGGCAGCAGCCAAGGCATTGGGCCTTCATCTAATTCAAGCCATCCGGGAGGTGGATGTGGTTAAGGTGGGTGCGGAAGAAGGAGTGATGAGGTATCAAGAAAAGACCTATCCCGTAAGGCACAGCGAAGGGAATGGGTATGTGATCACTCTGATCACCTGTGATGACTTGTGAAAAAGTCCCGAATTAATGTTTTGAAAAATCGGCCACCGCAAAAACCTTGCAATGATTCCCCGGAGTTTCCCACTTAGTTTACAAAACTTTGTGAAATTTTTTAAGGTCGAATTCTTATTTGTCCTGATCAGTACTCCATTTGATACTCAAGATCGAGGTTGGTCTTGTCCTATAAATTACACCGAAGAGTGATGATCACCCTATGTTAAGAGGCTACGATTCCCGTTTGAATGAGAGTTTAATATGGTGGTTATAGCAAACCCTTCACCTCAGTCACTTCCTTTTAGGTATCAAGGGGATGGCTGGACCAAGGTCATCCTAAGTCTGTAGGACGCTGGTTTGAATGACCACAGTTCTACGCGAGATGCAAGACCATTGACAAAGGGTCCGTTCAGGACAACCTTCTTTATCACCTTTCCGTATTTGTCCCGGCGCAGGATTCGCCAGCCGCTGTCCATCGATCCCATAATCTCTGTGTGAGAATCGTCGGGGCCTTCCCAGTTGCAGATCATGGCACCATGCGTTTCCTTTCCCCATGTTGTGGGCTTGACCTGTGGGAGAAGAAAGAGGAGGGCCACATCCTCCATCAGTCCTCTGGCAAATGCCGGTGAATCGAAGGGATCCACTGCCTTTCGTACGGCAATTCCGCCTCCCGACAGTTCTGCATCAAACAAGATGAATCCTTCGGGACTAAGCAAGAGGCTCTGAAGCCTGCGCTCCGATGGTTCGCCCTTGGTGACCCCAAGTAGCGAGGAAGACCCTCCTCTGATGGTGGCCTCAAGCCTATGGACAGACACCCATGGTTCTGCTGGGAAGATTGCGTAGCAGCCCGGGAGGTCATCCGGTGAGCCAGGTCTCAGGGTTGTCTTGGATATAGGACCACATCCTGCGGAGAGGATTAGGAATCCCAGAAGACAGATATCAAGACCTCTCCTGAGAATCATGGTTTCTCAAAGACCTCTGATGAGAAGCTGGAATTGATCTCCACGTTCTTGAATTCGATTGAGGTCCGGGAGCCTCCGGGTTCCTCTATTTCCACCCGGTGAATGACCCCAGGTCTGACAGAAAGGACAATCTCAATCCTGTTGATAAACCTGTTGATCCCTTCTCCTGAGACCAAAATGACACGTTCAGACGGTCCGGGAGAGTAGAGATGCTTGAATGCCTTGCTCTCATCGAAACGGCCCTGAAACCAATGACTGATTTCCTCGAGTACCATCCGTCTTGACTCAACGGCCTGCGCCATTTCCGGCTTCCACACACCGTCAGAGAAATTGTAAATCTGGATGTTGTTCCCCTTCCGCAGCATGACGCTCCGCAGCGGACTAAGATACTCCCATCTGAGGGAATTGGGGATGTAGAAAAAGAGCTTTCCCTCAGAAAAGAGAGGTTTCGTAAGGATCGGAAGGGATCTCTTCTGGAGGAATTCGGCCTTCACGGATCGGATGTTCCTGGATGCCTCTTTGAGAGAGGTCAAATCTTGGGTACGGGCGATTTCTGCGGAGAAAACTGCCACGGCGATGAGGACACTTAAGCAAACGAATCTTTTCATCCTACTCTCTTTCACCAGAACCCTGCCTAGATCATTCCGCCGTTCACCGAAATCACCTGGCCGGTAATGTACGAGGCTTCGTCAGAGCACAGGAATCGAACGACCTTGGCTATTTCTTCGGGGAGGCCCACGCGACCCATAGGGATGATCTGTTTAATGACCTCCTTAGGAACGTTCTCGATCATTTTGGTTTCAATCAGTCCGGGAGCCACCACATTGACCCGGATGCCAAGGCGAGCCACCTCCGAGGCCAAGGATCGGCAGGCTCCTTCGAGACCTGCCTTGGCTGCCGAGTAATTTGTCTGACCCCTTTGGCCGAGCCGTGCGGACACGGAAGAGATAGTAACAATGCAGCCTCGCTTCCTATTGACCATCTTCATCAGAACTGGTTTCGTAACATTATAGAATCCTTGTAAGGAGGTGTTCAGTACTTTCATCCATTCCTCCAAAGACATGAAGGCAAAAAGATTGTCCGCAGTCTCCCCTGCATTGTTTACCAGAATGTCAATCGAGTCATGGCGTGTCAGAAGGGCCTCGATGTTTTGCTTGGTCGCTTCTTGGTCGGCGACGTCGAAACAGACCGTTTCTCCCGTTCCTCCTGCCTGCTGAATGAGCTCCAGGGTCTCTTCAGCCGCCATTTTATTTGAGCGGAAATTAACTACCACGTGAGCCCCGCTCTTTGCCAGCTCGAGGCAGATGGCGCGTCCGATTCCGCGGCTCCCGCCCGTTACCAAAGCAATCTCTTTGGACATCACAGACCTCCATTCCCGGTCTCATTCTCGCGAGAGTTGATTCTCTGCGAAGTCATGAGGCTCGATAGGGTCTCTTTTTCGGGTTCCACCACCTGAATGACGGTTTCACAAAAGGAAGCCGACTCGGAGTTGACTTTGCCTTTGAACACGGCATAGTCCCCGACATGGTAAAGTTCGTCAATCTGAACGGTGAGTTTGGTCATCACAGGGATACTGGAACAAGAGAATACGACTTCTTTGACGCCGACGAGCAGTCCGATCCGGGGTCTGGCCCCTTTGCCTCGACGCCATGTGCTCAGGGCAGAGACAGCCTGGGCCACCAGTTCAATACAGATGATGGAATTTACCCTCCCGTCTCTATTCAGCGGCCATGCTTCAGTAACGGTCGTTTCCGCCTGCAAGCCGCTCTGAGTCGCTCTCTTCACCCAATCGATGAGTTTCATACGGAGGCGATGCGGGATCAGAGGTTCAACGGGAAGGAGTTGGTTCTGTTCCATTTCCTTTTCCTGCACCGAGTGTGCTTTTTCTCTCAGGGGTCAAGCCCAGTGCCTCCCTGTATCGAGCTTCTAAATTCTTAGCAAACTCCCTCTCCTGCCCGGCCCTTGGAGGAGCCATCGGCTCCCAGAATTCGATCTCAAGAGTTGAGATCCCGGAGGGAGGGAAATACCATTTGTCTTCCTTTGGGAGAAAAGGGGGATTGTTCCGTACAAACAGCGGCTGCAATGGCACGTTCGATAGCCTTGCGAGCAAGAAGGGGCCTGCGTTGAACTTGCCCAAGCCCCCTTTGGGAGATCGAGTGGCTTCAGGAAAGGTCATGAACTTGTATCCCATGTGAATCTTCTCAATCGCCTCATCCATGCACTGGAACGGGCCCCTCTGTTCAAAATCGGGGGAGAGAACATACCCCGCTGAGCGGAAGACAGGGACGAGAGGGAGCTTTCTCGCCAGAGATTTCTTGACCATGACGGACATTTGCGGGACATCCCGGATCAGGAAGAGCACATCGAAGAGACCGGGGTGGTTGGAAACGACCACGCATGATCCATCAAAGGGCTTCCCCGTTGGCTTTCCAGCTCTGAGTAGCCCGCAACCTCTCAGCAACAAGAGCCACAGGCTTACGAGGATTCGGATGGTCCACTGCATCCGGTAAGGCTTGGGCCCGAGGATCTTGTTGACAACCCAGAGGATTGGAAAAGTGATGAGGAGTTCCAAGAAGATGCCGAGGAGAAAGATGCCGAAAAGCGCAAACATCAAAACACCTTTCGTGCTACGCAACAATTTCTCAGACATGTTCGTTGCCTTTTTTGGAGTCTTCTGCGAGAAAGGCAATGCCCCAGGAGCCCGGGCCGACATGGGCGGCAGTGGTAAGCGAGAGAGATTGTAAGATGACTTTCACCAAAGGAAACCTGCGCTCTATCTCCGGTTTGATCTCCCCCTCCAGCCACTCCCTGTTATCGGTGTACTCGAGAAGCAGGGTAGTCTTTTGATCTTTTAGAATGTTCTTCTCAAGACGGCGGAAGGCGAGCTTCACTTGGTCCTTCGTGCTTTTTGCTACCCCAATTTTCCGAGCTCCGTCTGGATAGGGGCTAATGATCGGTTTGATATGAAAGATGTCGCCAAAGAAGGCGCCCGTCTTTGACATCCGGCCTCCAGCCGCTAAGAATTGCAGCGTGTCGAGGAAGATATATTCCTGTACCCGCTCGATCGCATCCCTGGCAAAGGCGATGATTTCCGAAGGGTCGTTGATGGTAAGGGAGAGCTCGGCCGCCGTCCTGGCGATGAGGCCGAGCTTACCAGATGCCAAACCTGTGTCAATGATGGTCATCCTGTTTTCGGGGTCATTCTGAGCCTTCCATTTCATGGCCACATCGTAATTACCAGTGTAGAAGGAGCCGACGCAGAGGTAGAGAACCCGGTCATAACTTTTCATGACGTTATGATAGCATTCATGCTGCTCGAGGATGGACGGTTGGCTGGTCGAAACCTTGGCCCCTGCCTTCATGGCCTTAAAGAGTTGGGTAGGGTCGACGTACGTCTCAGGGAGGCACCGACTCCCGACGGCAATATAGCTGTTGAGGAGGGTGATTTCAAGCTTATGAGCCAGATCTCTCGATACGGAACCAGCGGCATCCGTCATGATATGAATGGCCTGTTTTTTCCTGAATTCACTAAACCGAAGGGTCTGTTCAGCAAGGTCATCCTCGGCCCAGCTCAGGATGGCGCCGACGGCAGTGAGGTCTTGTCTCACCCTCTCTCTGTCACTGGCATGAAGGTGCACTTTGAGACACTCGCCATTGGGCATGGCCACAAACGATTCTCCGACATCCATGACATGTTTGATGACTTCTTGTTCTTCTTGTCCCACCTTGAGCAACACATCAAAGCAGTAACCCTGATACTTGTTGTCTTGCCAGGTCGGTGAGACATTGAAGGAATCCTTCAGATCGTCAGTGAAGAAGGAGGGCCTTACCGGGCGGCCAGCCAAGGTGTTTAACAGGGGATCCAAGAAGACGAGCATGCCGAGGGCCCCTGCGTCTACCACACCTGCCTTCTTGAGTTCGGGCAATTGCTCCCTGGTATTTCTTACCGTTTCTTCCATGTCGTGGATGATGGAGTCCACCCATATTCCTGTTCTTTCAGAAGGAGTCCTCTTCAGCGATGTGGACAGGGCATCGAACAGAGAGATCATCGTTCCCTGTTGAGGGTTGGGAACCGCCCGGTACGCCAGATTACAGCCGGCCTCGGCCGACGCGGACAGGGACGACAACTCATTGCAGGTGAGGAAACCGGCAAGGAAGGCGGCGGCGATGTTTCCCGAATTGCCCCGGGCAGATAATAGGATCTCCGAGATGAGGGAATTGAGATCTCCATTGATATTCCTGCAGGCGCCGAGCGTGATGACGAGATTGCGGCCGGTGTCACCGTCAGGCACCGGATAGACATTGATCCGGTCAAGAATATCGGCCCAAGCCACAATCCTCTCATAGCCGGCGGCCACGGCTTTCAGAAGATTATCGTACATGTTTAATTCTATTTAATCTTATTAAAACATTTGACAGTTTAAAGATTTCTGGTGTCATGCCTTCAAGTTTCATCTCAGCGATAAAATCTCCGCGACGCGAAGAATAATGTTTTTATCCAGCATGTTTCCCCTTCTTTCTTGCGGCGCAATTATATCATTGGTTACGCAAATTGTCATCTTCTTGCCATCGTCAAGTCCTAAAGGTCCATGGAATAGGGGACTCCGGCAATATTGGCTCATCATGAGGAGAACCTTCATCGTTTACGTTAACACCTCGATGGCGGTGAGGAAGCTTCCCAGACCCAAAAGAAGTATTCCCTTTCCGTTCAGGGAGCTTTCCATGTCGCCTGAAAGGATTCCAGGGATTTTTCCGTTCCGCACGAGCCTTACTGCCAGGGCGGCTGCCGCAGCAGTGGCTGACCCGAATTCGCCGGTGAATTTACGAAAATCGATGATCGGGCAATGCAAACCCGCGGCAGAGATAATTTCACTGACCTGCTTTTCACAGTTCGCTCGCTCTCCCGCAGGCATTCCGGCAAAAACGGCACCGTATTTAGATCTGATCTCATCTGATCCCCCAAGATGCTGAACGAGCGATTGAACGACAGACGGATTGTTACGGGAATTCTCAAAAAAATTGAGCGTGATCCGTAACCCAGATCTCTTTTCCGTTTTGCGCATCATGAGCGCGCCACCGCCGTCAGACGGATTCGAACTGATCTGGACGGATTTGTCGAACAGGGAAGACAGAACCGGGTGGTGCTCATCCGCTCCCATGACCAGTACGATGTCATCGCTGTCGCGCACGATCAGGGACGCCGCGAGCAGGGATTGTTCAAAGGAATAATCGCCGCCGGTAGTAGTGATGTTTGCGCCTGTTGCCTTTAGCATCATCGCCACCTGACCGGCGGGAGCATTGTGGACGGAGCCGACAAATTCGGCGGGGCTCGTAAACTGCTCGTTTGATTCATAGAGTTTGGTGAGGAAGTTATATGTCTCGGAGAGCGGGCCCCATGATGTGCCAAAGAAAATAGATGAGGGTGTTTGAGAGAGCCGTGAGTTCTCAAAGGCTGCCATGGCGAGCGCAAGCGCAAGCCTCGGCAACCGCTTGAGTCGACGCACCTCACGGGTGGGGAGCTTGTTTGTTATGTCAGCCAGCGGCAACGCCCCGCTGCAGCTTTTCCCTTCATCTAAATGCTTCAATGTCTGTTCCATGTCGCCCGCTCCGGTGAAGCAAGCGTCTCCTAAGACCTCAAATTCAAATGAGTCGGCCTGCTTCTGCCTTTTATATTTTGCGCGGGGATCAGCCAGGACAAGGCATGCGTTGTTGCCACCGAAGCCGAAGGAGTTGGACAGCACTGCCTTCACCTTCTGCTCAAGGGGGGCGAGGACCGGCTTTAAGTTCAATGCGGGGTCCGGATTCATGCAGCCCGTATTTGCCGGGATCAGTCCTTTCCAAATGGCTGCCGCGCAGATGATCGATTCGATCGCTCCCGAAGCTCCAAGGGAGTGGCCGGTCGCTCCCTTCACGGATGACAGGAGAGGGATATCTTTACCGAACAGGGAATGAATCGCCCTTGCTTCGGCAAGGTCATTATCCTGGGTTCCGGTTCCGTGGAGATTGATGTATTCGACATCTGAAGGAGAAATCCCCGCGTCTTGTAGAGCCTTTCTCATTGCAGCAAGAGCTCCCTTGCCTTCTGGATGCGGTGCTGCGGGATGATACGCGTCACAGGATAGTCCTCCGCCCAGAAGTTCTGCAATGGCGTTATCAGGGCTTGATTCTCCCGCTTCCAGGACGAGCATGGCGGAGCCCTCGGCAACCGTCATGCCGTTTCTGTCGCGATCAAGAGGACGCGCACCGGAAGGGTCGATGAGCTGCAAAGAATTAAATCCGTAATAGGTGAGACGACAGAGTGCGTCAGCACCGCCGGCAAGCACACAGTTCGCCTTGCCACAGGAGAGCAGCTCATAAGCGAGCTTAATCGCAACGGCGCCTGAAGAACACGCGGTGGTGATCGTGAGCACAAGGCCCTTGCAGCCTAGAATACCGGCAAGAAATTCAGCGATAGATGAGGTTGAATGATACTTATATTGATCCGCATCTTTTTCATCTCTTTTTAAAAGCTCTTCCGTCAATGGCATGCCGCCAGTCGTTGTGCCGAGGATGATCGAATCCGGCACGACATGACTCGTTGAAAGCGCTTCCTGAGCAGCCAGTAAGGCGATTTCATGTGTCCGGGGAACGTGCAGGGTTTGTTTAAAATTGGGAATTTCACCAGCTGGAAAGACATTGCCCGGCGACGGGGTGAACAGTGTGATCGGCTTAATTCCGGAACAGTTCTTTTTCAGAGAATCGACATGACGGCCCACACCCTGGCCGAGAGAGCTGATGATTCCCATTCCGGTTATAAAGACCCGCCTAGGTTTCAATAAGATTACTCCTTATTTTCTACTCTTTCCATCCAAAAGGAAATTCTGCTGTCCCATATCTTCTCTTGGATTCGATGCTGAAAAGCTTGGATTTGATTTCCTCATATCAGCCGATACGGATCCAAAGAAGGGTTCAAAGATGTACCACTGAAAAGGGTGTTGGCGCACCTTTTCTTCCAGGGCATTAGCATAAACCTGTGCACTCGCCTGAAGAGTCGTGTTTCGTTCAGAACGAGATGAGGCCTTCACCTCCCTTGGAGGAGACATAATGATCAGGTGTTTTCCTTTTTCAACTCGAAAGGTGAACATGGTGAAGAGAGGAGCTCTTGAGGCCAGGGCTAGGAGATGAGGCCCTGGGGGGAGGCCCACCTCATGGTCAAAGAGAGTCACGGGTAGACGCGAGCGCTGTTCGGTCCAAACAACATCCCCAGAGACAGCAACGAACCCTCCTTCTCTCACGAACTTGATGGCCTCTACCCCGCCGAAGAGAAAATCCTCCTGTGCCGTGGCCACCTGAATGTGGATTCCCCGTGCCTTGATGGCTTCACGCTGATCGCGGGCCACCTGTTTTGCCTCCTTTTCACCCAAGATCACGAGGAGCTTCAATCCAAGTTCTTGAAAGGCGTAGGCTGCAATCTCGAAACTGCCCAGATGGGAATTTAGGATAATTCCTCCACTCCCTCTCCTCGCCACCTCTACGAATCCTTCCTTCCCTTGGATGGAGGTGGTTACCCCCTTTTTTCTTCCGAATTCAATCCGCTCAGCAAAAGTGGCTGCGTAGGAGTGAAACTGGCGCCAGGTGCAATAAAGATAGTACCATACCCTTCTGTCAGGAAAGATGACCTGATAGAGGCGGATACTTGATCTCCTCCTAGAAGAAAGAAATAGGAAGTATCCTGTGGCGATCCACCAGGCGAAGAACCGGATGGGCCAAGAGCCCAGGAGAAGAGAAACTCTTATGACCACCTTATGAATGAAAGCCTTCATCATTCTCTCTTAGACAGCTTGAGCCTCTTGCCTCAATACCCTCTTCAGGATCTTCCCTGCCGGATTCCGAGGGATCGTATCGCGAAGGAGGCTGGTTTTAGGCACCCTGTAGTCGGGTATGTTCTCCTTGCAGCAGTTAAGGAACTCCTCAATCACATCTTTGAGTTGGAGATTTTCCACGATCTTCTTCTTGAGTTTTTGCAGGAGTTGTTTCATCGCTTCTTCATCCGCGGGAAACTTCTTCACTGGCTTTCAATAAACCCTGGGCAACTGTATCTCCACGGTAGGTTATATGAAAATCAAGCTTTGCCTCAGGCTCGGAGGGCATGGCTGCCACAGAGATGTGCAGTTCCTCATCCGGAAAGACTAACCGCTTGAACCTCACCCTGGAAAAGCCGGAAACCTCAAGACGACGTCCCTGTTCACGACCTTGTCTTTTCACCATTTCAGCCGCCAAGGCGAGGAGCGCAATACCGGGCACCAAGGGGCATTCATCGAAGTGGCCTGAGAACCATACCGAAGAGGGTTCGAATCGTACAATGGATTCCCAACGCCCTTCAGGGGTAATCCTGGTATCCTCTAAGGGTAACCATCTATCCGGGGGTATCTGCATTTTACTTCAAATTCCGCACCACATAGTCTACCACATCCTGGACGGTCCTTACCATTTTGAGCTCTTTCTCGATAATAGGCAGACCGATCTCGGACTCCATCGCAGCAAACCAATCCAAAGCGTCAATGCTGTCCATCTCGAGGTCCTTAAACAGGTGGGCTTTGGGATTAATTTTTTCCGAAGGGATTTCAAATTTTGTAATTAAATATTCAGATACCTTTTTGAGGACTTCCTCTTTTTGCATTTATAACACCATCCATGACGTGATTGCACTTGCCGAGATATACTTTTTTAACATATAAGAAGATCCAAAACCCTTAAAGCAACCTAATTAAAAAACGGTGTTTCCAAAAGAAGCATAAGGCGATTAATGGATGATAAACTATTGAAAGACACCTTCGGGTTTCCCTTTTGAACTAAAACAAAAAGTCCGCAGATTAGGGGTTGAGATCAAAATTATTCTCATCGCCCCAGCCATTTCCTTATATTTCTGCCTGATCGTTGGAATCTAACTCCTTGCTTGAAATCCTAACTTCTTCAACCTATTATTCACCCTTGTGGATGGTATCCAACTGGGTAATGGAACCTACACTAGACCCGTCATTCTTCAGCGAACAAAGGAAACCCTCAGCAATCCGGCCAACAGCGCTAATAATCCCGATATCGGTTAGGAAGATCTTTCCGAGCATTGATTTATTTTTTTTTGATGGTTCAGTATATATTCGGCTATAGTTTTTATGGAGTAGAATATCTTAGGTCCTTCTTTGGAAGCATTGATCTTGATACCGTAATTTTCCTCCAGTAAAACCACGAGCTCCAGTGCATCAATGGAATCAAGGCCCAACCCTTTCCTGAAAAGGGGAGCTTCAGCGTCCATATCTTCTGGTGTAATGTTTTCCAGGTTCAGTTCGTTAATAATCTCCTTCTTTAGTTTGAGAATCAGATCCTCGATCATATTGATTTTCCTTTAAATAGTTTTTCCACGTTCAACGTATTTAAGATAACACATTCCTGAAGTCCTTTGAATCTTTTAATTTTATCTTCCTGCTCAATAATGAAAAGAAAAGATTGATAATGATCACCATAACATTCAATCCAGCCGGAGAGACAACAGTTGACCCGTTGGTTACGGAACAAATCAGAAACATAGTGATCAATGAACTCAGGCTCAAATTGTTCAAAGATGAAAACGGTATTTTCCCCCTTCACTTTATGCCGTATGGCGATCTCGCTGGCCATGATGTTTGGGAGGGTATAGACGAACACGGATGGGCTCGGGAAGTATTTGTTCCGGTCGCGGATGGATTCCTGGTGTTTCTCGTCAGACTCCAGTGATGAACTGGCATTTTCCAGGATGATCGCGATTTCTTCGCCCAGATATTTCTTAAGAATATCTGTACCTTGGAGCAGTATCTCGGCGCTCAGAAAACCTAGCTTGCTGAGGTTGTCCATTTTGAAAAATTTCGGGTAGTCGATGTTGTAATGACGGTAGACGGAACGATTGAATTTACCGACAGATCCCACCTCCGATACATATTCAACGATTCCGTTGAGCAATACCCGATGGTCTTGAAGCTGAATGTATCTTGTGATCAATAATTCCATTCTTGAAGGCAAAATATTGAAGTTCTCGTAGATTTCCACAGATCGACTCAGTTTTTTCCAGAGTCGGTTTTCGCGAAAGTCATCTCTGCAGTTTGTGTCGTCAGCGAGAAATTAAATTTTCTTAAAGACGATAGCCGCATTACAACCTCCAAAACCTGAGGCTGTTTTCAAACAACGATTCACTTCTTTGGCTATATGATCAGTTAGGATATTAATATGTTTTGATATTCCAGGATTTTCAAATCCTGCCGATCTGAATAATTCATTATTTTTCATTGAATCAATGGCTAGCGCTGATTCTATGATTCCCGCTGCACCGAGGGTATGTCCGAAATAACCCTTAAAACTGTTGGCAGGGACTCTTTCTAGACCTGCCCATGACAAGGCCTTCGCTTCCATCTCATCGTTGTAATCTGTGGCCGTCCCATGGGCAGAAATGTAGTCAATGTCCAGTGGGTCTAAGGATGCCTCTTTTAAAGCTCCGCGGATGGCAACATAAAGCCCTTCGCCCGTTCGAGAGGGTCCTGAGATGTGATGGGCATCGTTGGTGCAAGACCCGCCTACAACGATTATCTTCTCTGGTATACCGCACAATGAATGATTACGGCTGAGCACTATTGTACCACAGCCTTCGCCGAGCGACAGTCCGTCTCTGGCCGCATCAAAAGGTTTACAAGGTTTGGGGCTGAGGGACTGAAACGATTGGAAGCCAGATACCACAAATTCCGTCATAATGTCGCCTCCCGTCGCAATCACATGATCATACATACCTGCCTTTATAAGCCGGAAACCAATGAGGATTGCCAGCATACCAGAGATGCAGGCATTTGAAACTACAAGGGGTTTGTTCGAGTTGTTAAAGAAAGACTTCAGAAACTCACCCAATTTCCATAAATAAATTCGGTCTGGCTCAATTGCCGGATAGCTGTCTTTTTCCAAAAGGTCAATATTACCCTTTGTGGTTGACAGGATGATAAGGGTTCGAGGATCCTTGATGTTGATTCCAGAGCTCTTCAAAACATCTGAAATCGATAGAATGTGCAGCATTTCCAGACGGGTAAACAAACCCAATTGAAGATCCGTCTTCGTCTTGCAAAGATATTTTTGGAAAAGATCTAGTAATTGTCGATGATCAACAAGAGACAATGGAACAGGGGTGGGGTAGAGATTTCCGCCCGGATATATGCTGATACCAATTTTATTAGCCTTTATTTGCTTGACGTGCCCGGCTGTGGAAAAGCCAATGGATGTGATCGTATTACTGGCTCCTACAAAAACATCCACCATAAGTTGTCCTTATAAGGGCCTTCCGGTTTCCCGAATCAAGATCTTCTCCACTACCTTGCGCAGGCCCCAACTGAGGATCATGTCAACATATTTAATGCAGTCCCGCCCGGCCAAATACATTCCCAACAGCCAAACCAAATGAGAAAACACATAGAAGACCGGGCCCAATATGAGTAGGGCCGGCGCATGGGAATAGGCTGAGAGAAAACTAAACAGGGCGACCATGGGCCATCCTAATATGAAGCTGAACAGAACCAGACCCACGCCAAACAAGAATCTGGAAGATGGAGAGGTCTTGAAAGCATCCAACGTTACCTGCTTCTCGATGGCTCTTCTTACATAAGCCGTGGAGGCTAATTTTCGGGTCAAGAACCTCATGAATCTACCTCGGCGCCGGCCTGCTTCGGAATCATCCCAGGATTGGAAGAAGGGAGTTAGCTCTGGCATATCAACTCCTTCAGTTGTCTGATAAGCTCTGGTACCGGTCAGTTCTTCCAGTCCACTGAATGTGTATTTTCGCTCCTTGATCTTGGTCACAAGTTCATCGGTTAAACGCGCCAAATCAGCGGGGGTTCGTCCTGTGTCGTGGAGAGCGATGATGCTTCCGTTGCGTATCTTCGTGAGTACTCTTTTTATCACCTTCTCAGTACTGGCCGTGGTGTCGAAAGGCCTGACGTCCCAGCCAAGCACCGACAGTCCATATTTTTTCAATCTTCCCCTGAGATGGGGATTGGTCAAGCCGATTGGGGGGCGGAAATAGGCTGGGATTTTGCCGATAGCAACATCAATTGCTTCCTGAGCCGTTCTAATTTCTCGGTCGAGTGGACCGGAAATTAGAAAATTAGTCCACCAGGCATGTCTGAACGAATGGTTTCCCAAAATATGACCTTCTTGGTCGATCTGTTTGATCATTTCGGGATAATCCCTCACTTTTGTCCCTATTGGAAAAAAGGCAACCTTGATCTGATGGCGTCTCAGGACCTCCAGGAGATCTGGGGTTGCCGCCGGGTCTGGCCCATCATCAAAAGTCAGAGTGACCCGCTTTGCGGTCGTATCACCCCGGCAAGTGGCCTTGACGAAAAAATTGAGTTTCAGTATAGACACGCCAAGAATGAAGATAATGAGATATGCAGTGAGCAATAGCCCGAGAACAAACCAGCGAACTGGGCTTTCAAGGCTCAACCCGGCACCCAAAGCAGTAAGGACAAGCAGTATTGTTATGATATGGAAACGGCTCATGGGCTTGTCGCAAACACCTTGTTTTTTTCAATAATCTGTCACGTTTCCACTATATCTTTCGTCGTTATACCTGTCAACCGATTGTGGGAATAAGAAGGGCTATTGCCGGCTACCACATGATGTGCTATTTTGGGGGCTGGAAATTTCCTACAGGACCCGACCAGCAAGACCCCCGAAAGGGAGTTAAGACCAGTTGTGTGGAGGTTGAGCATGGTCAACATTATTTTTTGAACGCAATGACAGCTACTCCTTATAGGTGCTGATCTTCATGTTTCTTCAGCGTTACAAACTGCGATGGTTATTTATTATTTTTGTCCTACTGGTGGTGACGGGAGGCTTTGTTACCGGTCTGCAACGTCTCGTTTTCGATGTTGATCTCGTGGCCTCCTTACCACAGGATGATTCCATCTTAGCGGATGCCCGCCGGATTATCACCAATCACCCGATTCAGGACAGAGTGGTTATTGATGTAGGCCGTTCAGAAGCAAACGGGGACGGACTAGTCAGTGCCGCCATGGTAATCGAGAAGCGGCTGCGCGAAAGTGGTCTTTTTGCGCGCGTCGGCCTTGACCAGGAGCAGCAATTGATTCCGGAGCTCATCTTCAGCATTACCGGTCGGCTACCTGTTTTATTCTCCGCAAAGGAACTGGAAGAGAAAGTTAAACCTCTGCTGGACCCGGCGAAAATCTGCGCAGCACTCTCCGATCATCTCGCGCAATTGGGCCACCTGGAAAGCATTGGCCATACAGCACTCATCGCCCAAGATCCCCTGAATTTGAGAAATCTGATCTTCCCACGGCTGTCTCACCTCGCACCTACCCAGAATGCCCAGATCTATAAAGGATACCTCCTGTCGGCTGACCACAAACACCTTCTCATCGTTGCCGAGCCTCTGATTTCCGGGATAGATACAACCTTTTCACGAAAGGTAACTGTCCTGATCGACGGGATCAACCGGGAACTGAATCAAAACCGCGAAGGGCAGGAGACCATAACGTTGACCCCAGTTGGGACCTACAGGGCCGCACTGGATAACGAAATCAGTACGAAACGGGGTACGGAACGGGCTGTCCTTTTCTCAACTATCGCCATTATTATCCTTTTGTTGGTCGCTTTTCCGCGGCCCCTCATCGGACTGCTCGCATTACTGCCGTCCGCAGCGGGTACGATGCTAGCCCTCTTTTTTTATTCTCTGTTTCATCCGTCCATTACCATGATGGCTATTGGATTTGGAAGTGCCATCATCTCTTTTACTGTCGACTATGGCATCACCTATCTCTTGTTTCTGGACCGCCCCTATGAAACCCATGGTCTGGAAGCGACCAAAGAAGTCTGGCCACTAGGGCTTCTGGCCATGCTGACCACTGCAGTCAGCTTTGCCTTTCTTACTGTCACCGGCTTTACCGCCCTCGCCCAGATCGGGGAGTTTACCGCCTTAGGCGTCCTTTTTACCTATATCTTTGTGCATGTGATCTATCCCGTGATCTTTCCTACCATGCCGCCGGCAAGAGGCGAAAGCCTGCTGCCCTTACAGCGTTTTACCAACTGGATTACAACCGCCACAGGTAAAAAGAAGGCTTATGTGGCCGTCGGTTTGGCCATGGTCCTATGTTTTTATGCAAACCCGGTATTTCATGTAGATCTTAATGCAATGAATTCGGTCAGCAAGGAGACTCTGACGGCGGAAAAACTATTGGCAGACATTTGGGGAAACCTCTTTAGCAGAACCTATGTGATGGTGGAAGGCCGGGACGTTAAGGAATTACAGCAAAAAGGCGACCGCCTAGCGCCCCTTCTGGATCAGGATATCAGGACCGGCACGCTTGCTTCCGCCTTCGTGCCATCTATGATCTTTCCCGGTGAACAGCGGGCAGATCAAAATTTGGCGGCCTGGCGGGCCTTCTGGCAGCCGGATAGGACGGCAGCCCTCCAGAAAGCGATCCACCACGCTTCAAACGAACTGGGTTTTGCGCCGAATGCCTTCATACCCTTCTTAACCCTGGTGGAGACAAAAAAAATGGCAGCCCTGCCAGTTCCCCAATCCTTTTTTGGTTTGCTTGGGATATCAAGGAGCCGTGACCATTCAACCTGGATCCAAATATCCACACTCACTCCGGGACCAGCCTATCGGGGAGACCCCTTTTATGAACGATTCAAATCGACAGGCCTGGCTAGAATATTTGATCCTGCCCTGTTCAGTCAGAGACTCGGTGATGTCCTGCTGTCCAGCTTCATTAAAATGGCCTTGATCGTGGGTGTCATGACCATCCTTGTTGCCTTCCTTTACCTGCTCGATTGGCAATTGACATTGCTTGGTCTTCTTCCGACTCTGTTCGCACTGATATGCACGATTGGGACCCTCAACCTACTCGGGGAGCCACTGGGCATTCCCGCCATCATGGTTACTGTGGTTGTTATCGGCATGGGATCGGATTATGCTCTCTACCTGGTTCGTTCATATCAGCGTTATATGGATGAGGATCACCCTTCGCTGGGTTTGATCCGTCTGTCGGTATTTCTTTGCTTTGCCACAACGTTCATGGGTTTTGGTGCCCTGGCTTTGTCTGGTCATGCTCTCTTGAGGAACGCAGGCATCGCTCTGGTACTGGGCATTGGGTATTCTTTTATCGGTGCGGTCACCCTTACACCCCCACTTTTGAAACACGTTTTTATGCCGATCCGATGGTCCAAGGAAGAGATCATCCTGGGCTCGAGGCAGCATCAGTTGCGGGTGATGAGGCGTTACCGGCACATGGAGCCTTATCCACGCCTTTTTGCAAGGTTTAAGATCCTATTAGATCCTATGTTCCCCAGACTTGGAAGTTTTGTTCACTCACCCAGTCATATTATCGATATTGGATGCGGTTATGGGATCCCAGCAGTCTGGCTGCTCTCCTTGTTTCCCCAGGCAAAGGTTTATGGTCTCGATCCTGATCACAAACGTGTTAGGATTGCAAACAGGGCCTTCGGTGACCGTGGGTCTACTACAGTCGGAAAAGCGCCTGACCTGCCTGCAGCTTTCCCGGATCAGGTGGATACAGTGTTGATGCTCGATATGATTCATCTGATTTCAGATGATGAATTGAGACTGACGCTCCAGCGGCTTCATCGTAAAATCTTGCCAGAAGGAAAACTGATCCTCCGAACGACTGTACCTTCTCAAAAGCGCGTCCCCTGGCTGCGCTGGATTGAAGAATTGCGGCTAAAGATGCTGAACCTCATGCCGCATTTTCGATCGAGCGAAGAAGTGATGGCTTTGATATCCGAAGCGGGTTTCATGGTCGAACTCAAAGAGCCGACCGCGGTGGACCGGGAAGAAACATGGTTTATCTGCCGGCGAGCTATAGAGGGACATAGTGGACCCTGTTGAATAACTCTAGTTATGTCATTACATGAATTTACATTCTTGTTTGTTAGAAAAACTTGGACCGGTGGCTACTTTATACCCGGCTCACCAGTTGCGGCTACTCTCAGCTTTCGACTGTAACTTTCGCTGAGGTGTCACTCGTTTTGGTGCGTGTTGACATGAGATCTCTTAGATATAGAGCATGTCCACTTTTGTTCCGAAAATCATGAACCCTAAAAAACTCCAAGAGAGATTTGGATGGCTCAATCCCTCTTTTCTGTCTTGGGGCTCCATCTTTCGAAGGTTTTTTAGGATTCATCGATACCTATAGATTTTTGGCCCGATGAAGTTGGGCTTCCACGAGGCTTGAAAAAAAGGATTAGATGCGAAATTCCATGGAAGCTCCATATTGCCACCTTCCAGCCCCCCCTCATAAATCACCCCGAAAGGTTAAAGGTTAATTTGTAAAGTTGATTAGGGACAGGTGAGAAAAGACAGTCAAAGAATACTCTTGAATAAATTGACTGTCAAAGAAGATTTTCGTCGAGAGAAACTTAGCCCCCTTGCCGATTTTCGGTTGAAATGTTGCATTGAAGAATAGAAATCGAAAACACGATTTCAGGAAGGAGTCTTCACCAAAAAGGAATTACGGGCTTCACGTACAATTGAGAGTAAAGGGGATGGTTTTATTTATTGGTTTTTTCACTTCATCCCATTGTAGAAC
>Ga0315284_10002758_pt1 | contig 25055 bp, 9 predicted proteins | sample YL17G09_16_MG_FD_203696 | JGI IMG/M metagenome (GOLD analysis project Ga0315284, IMG submission 203696) | Sediment microbial communities from Yellowstone Lake, YNP, Wyoming, USA - YL17G09_16 | ecosystem: Environmental > Aquatic > Freshwater > Lake > Sediment | place: USA: Wyoming | collected...
CCTTCCCGATCACCTCCCAGGACTCCCAGCGGGTCCTGGACGCATTCGGGCCCATGACCTTCAACGAGCCCTGGGTCGGCAACGCGGTCTTCTACGTCCGGGGCATCGGCATATACCTGGACCTCCCGGCCAAGGCCATCCGGGGCCTGCCGTTCTCCTTCAGGATACTGGCTCTTTCCGCGCCCACGGAGCCCTGCGACGGCTGCGCCTACATGGCCTGGCTCACCTACGGCCAGCTGTCCATGCAGATCGCCTCCGGGACATTGGACGAGGCCGGGACGGCCGTAGTCAGCATGGACTTCCCTGACCTCTACTTCGATGCCGTCAAGGTCCAGGTGACCAATGGCGGCACCACCTACATCGTGGAAAAGCCCCTGGCGCCCAGGGCCCAGAGCCTGACCGGCATCGCGGTCACGAACAAGCCCATCTACAAGGCCGGCGAGACCGTCATGATGCGGTTTTTGGTCTGGAACAGCGACAAGGTCGTCCCGGGCTCGGGCGACCTGGACGTGCGGGTCACGGACCCGGTCGGGCGCGAGATCTCCCGTGAGAAGCTCGCCCTGGACGAGTACGGCGCGGCCCAGCTCCAGGTGCCCGTCTCGACGGACTCCAGCGACGGGGACTACAAGGTCCAGGCCTGGGTCAAGGGCCAAGACGCCCCCATCATCGACCGGACCTTCAAGGTCGAGGCCTACAAGACCCCGAGCGTGGAGGTCGTGTTCGAGAACACCAAGGACGTCGTGGACCTGGGGACCACAGACTTCGCCGTGCCCTTCAGGGTCAAGTACATGTTCGGCAAGGAGGTCACCGAGGGCGACATCTCCTGGTCGGCGGGCTTCATACGCCAGGGCATGACCACGGAGCACAGGACGGGAACGGGCGATGCCAAGGTCAACGGGACATGGCCCATGAAGGTCCTGTTCGACGTGAGCGCCAAGGCATTCATCGGTGATATGGTATACGTGAAGATTGACTTCAAGGACCAGTTCGGCCACAACGCCACCGGCCGGCTGGTGCTCAAAATAACCGAGTCGGCCACGCTCTACAACCTCAAGGTGGCCACGGACAAGGTCGAGTACATCCCCGGCGACAAGGTGATCGTCCGGGTCTCGCTCAACAAGGAGACCAGGAGCCTCGGCAAGTCCTCGTTCGTGCCCCTGGGCGGCGAGAAGGTCGACCTCTCGGTCACATTGCCAAGCTCCGACCTGATCACGCGGCAGGTCACCGTCAGCCAGGACGGCAACTGGACCGGGACCCTCTCCGACCTGGGCGTGGACGCCGACAGGTTCCACCAGGTCGGCAAGGCCACCAAGTTCGAGGTCCACGTCCAGTACCAGAACCCGGTCTTCGTCTCGAGCTCGTCCGATCTCACCTTCAGGACCGTCGACCGGATCCTGTCCACGGACAAGGACTGGTACGAGGCCGGCCAGGACGCGGTCATATACATTGCCAAGAGGGACCTCGTCAACTCGGCCTTCCTCTCCGACGAATACTCGGTGAAGGTCCGGAGGGAGAACGATGACCGCAACATCCTGTTCTCGTCCATCGGCAAGCTGGACGGCTCCTCGGTGAGCCTTGTCTGGCGGATTCCCGCGACCCTCTCCACGGGCAACTACGTCGTCACGGCGACCATCGGAACAACGGAGCTCACCAAGGCGCTGCGCGTCGAGGACAAGAGCCCTAGCTCCATCAAGCTGACCCCCTCCGAGGGGACCTACAAGCCCGGCGACAGGATCGAGCTTCGGGTCGACTTCGCCAAGCCCTTCACGGGCAGGTTGTACATCGACTACGTGTCCGAGGGACGCCTGCAGGGCATGTCCTTGCGGTTCGACACGCCCACGGAGTTCGCGGTCGTCGACCTGACGGCCGGGGACTGGCGCAGCCCCATCTGGGCCTTCGCCTACTTCGTGTCTGGCACCGGCGAGATAGTCTCGGACAGCGTCAAGGTCGCCCGGGAGGCGGTCGCCCTCAAGGTCAAGGTCGACACCAGCAAGGTCGAGTACCAGCCCGGCGATATCATGACCCTTACGATCGAGGTCACCGGCGCGGACGGCAAGCTCGTCCAAGGGGCGCTGCTGTCGCTGTCGGTCATAGACGCCTCGATATTCGACATAGCCACGGAGTTCGACGACGGGGCCTGGATGTCCGGCTTCGGGGTGCCCGACGGCATGGATAGGGGCTTTGCCCTTTCACCGGACACCGAGGGCAATATCTTCAACCACGGCCTCTACGCGGACGTGGCGGCCTTCTACGGCCTCGGGCCCTACACCATGAACAACGATTACGACAACGACGGCCTGACCAACTACGACGAGTGGAAGCTGGGGACCTCCATGGTGTCATCGGACTCGGACAGCGACGGGCTCTCGGACGGCTGGGAGGTCAATCACCAGCTCAACCCGCTGAACCCCACCGACGGCTTAAGCGACCTGGACGGCGACGGCATGCCCAGCGGCTGGGAGATGCGCTACGGCCTCGACCCGATGAACCCCTCCGACGCATCGTCCGACAGTGATCTGGACAACATGACGGCCATTGACGAGTACAGGCACCACACGGATCCCACGGACTGGGACACCGACGGCGACGGGATGCCCGACGGCTGGGAGGTCAAGTTCGGCCTCAACCCGCTGGACCCATCCGACGCCCAGGGCGACCTGAACGGCAACGGCATCACGAACCTCGAGGAGTTCTGGATGCAGGCCATACCGGGCAGGCCCATCGACTACCAATTGACGGCCGAGACGGACACCGATGGCGACGCCATGCCCGACATGTGGGAGGCCGCGCACGGCCTCAACCCATTCGACCCGGCCGACGGCGCCATGGACAGCGACAGGGACGGCTGGACCAACCTCGAGGAGTACACGCACGGCACCGACCCGAAGAACGCCAACACCGACGGCGACTGCTACGAGTACGACAGCACGGACGCGAACCCGCTCTGGAACGACTGCCCATTCGAGGAGGCAGGCAGCAGCGGCCAGCAGGGCGGCGGCAACGGCGGGGGCGGCAACGGCGGCAGCGGTGGGCAGGGCCAGGGAAGCGGCTCCGGCAGCGGCTCGGGCAGCGGCGGCAACGGCGGCGGCTACTCCGGCGGCGGCAACCACGGCGGCGGCATACCGGATGTGGACCAGGACAAGGGCACGGGCGCCAACCTGGACTCGGACGGCGACGGCGTCACCGATGCCGAGGAGCTCATCAAGGGCACCAACCCGTTCAACTCGGACACTGACGGCGACGGCATCCCGGACGGCATCGACAAGGAGCCGCTCATCGCGAACAAGGCGGTCACGCCCGGCGGCGGCGGCTCGACGCAGCCCCCGGAGATCAACCCGTTCATACCCCACGAAGCCTCCAGCAAGGACATAGAGAACTTCCACACGAGGAAGTGGTTCACCGACACGGCCTACTGGGCCCCTGACCTGCTTATGGAGAAGGGCATCCTCCGGGTCGGTATCCTCCTGCCCGACAACATCGGGCGCTGGAGGGTCAAGGCGGCGGCCATCACGCCGGACCTTCGGAGCGGCGAGACCATTATCGAGGTCAACTCCTACAAGGGCCTCTTCGTGGAGCCCGTCGTGCCCACCGGCATATTCCAGGACGACGAGGTGACCTTCAAGGCCCGCGTCTACAACCTGGACGACAAGGCCAAGGACGTCAAGGTCATACTCACCGCAGGGCCCTGGCTCCGGGCCTTCGGCGACAACGAGCGCACGGTGCACATGGGCGCCAGCGAGGTCAAGGAGATACCGTTCTTCGTCAAGATCGACGGCATGCGGGACCAGCAGGTCAAGTTCGGCGTGTCCGACGGGACGACGACGGACGCGGTCACGGCGAAGACCTACATCGAGCCCAACGGGGCCAAGAGGACGCAGCACTTCGCGGGCAGCGTCGACGACAACGTCACCTTGCTGACCGAGACCTTCCCCGAGGCCATCACGGGCTCCAACAACATGACCCTCCGGATGTCCGCCGGCTACGACGGGTTGTTCCTGCACGGGGCCCATGTCATGGCCCAGTATCCCTACGACTGCACCGAGCAGACCATGACCAAGCTCCTCATCAACGCCCTGGTCTGGCGCTACAGCACGGCCCAAGGCACGCTCGAAGGCCAGGACCGCGAGACCCTCCGAAAGACCATCTACGAGAACCTCAACCGGCTCCTGGCCCTCCAGCACGCCGACGGCGGCTGGGGCTGGTGGCAGAAGGACAAGAGCGACGCCTGGATGACGTCGTATGTCCTCTACGGCTACGCCATCGCCAAGGACCTGGGCTTCCACGTCGACGACAACAGCATGAGCGGCGGCTGGCAGTTCCTGGTCAAGGCGGGCACGGACGACAGCAACGGCGGCGTGATGTGGAAGGGCACGAGCTGGCTCAAGGGCAAGGACGAGACCATGACGGCCACGGTGCTCTACTCCATGGTGGCCTCGGGATACCCGGGCAACATGTCCCAGGCAATGGTCCATGTGCGCGCAGCGTTCGCCTCCGGGGCCATCAGCGACGCCTACTCTGTCACGCTCTATGGCCTGGCCCTGGAAGAGCTCGGCATGAACGTGACCCCCGCCAAGGACTGGCTGAAGGCCCACACGGTCGACGGGACCCACTGGGCCGGCGGCAACAGCCTGGGCGGGGCGGTCGAGACCACCGGCTGGGCGACCTACTTCCTGATAAAGACGGGCACGGCCCCCAAGGACATCAGGCCCACGCTGACCTGGCTCTCGCAGCAGAGAATAGGCGGCGCCTGGTCCACCACATCGACGACGGTAGCCAGCCTGTTCGCCATCACCGAGGTCATGAGGACGGCCAAGAACCCCAAGGCCGACGTCAAGGTCTTGGTGAACGGCGCCATCGTCAAGGAGTTCGACGGGCTCAACGAGTTCAACTTCGCAGCCTTCAACCGTGAGTTCGAGGCAATGGACCTAAGCAAGTACATGCAGGCCGGCAAGGCCAACGAGGTCCGCATCGTCAAGGAGGGCGAGGGCGACCTGTTCTACGAGGTGAACGACGTCCAGTATCTCAGGATAAACGTCAAGGTCACCTTCCAGGCCGCGGCCCAAGGCCGCGTCGGGGACCTCATAGACCTCTGGATGGAGGTCAAGCCCGATGCGTCCAAGAACGTGGACCTGCTGGGCCTCACGGTCGGCGTGCCCCAGGCGGCCGGCCTCGAGCTCGTGAACACGAGGAAGGTCGTCACCCAGGGCGCGAACAATGGCACGGTCAGGTACATCCACACCTTCGCGGCGCGCGACAAGGGCTGGTACACGCTGGCCCCGATAGTCATATCCTACCAGCTGTCCGCGGGCGAGACGCCCTCGGGCGTCATCCGGGACTACTTCGGGCCGGTGGACGTGCTGGTCAAGGTGCCACTGTCGGAGCTCAAGAAGAAGCCCGGCCTCGTGGAGCAAGACATCAAGGACCTGATAAACCAGACCCGCGACAACATCAAGGACAAGGTCAAGGGCGTCAGGGACGATCTCCAGAACAAGATCAACGAGACCAAGAACAAGATCAAGAACGTCACCAACACGGGAACGGTCATCGACAATGTCAAGGACAAGCTCAACGGCACCGGGACCATCAGGCCGGTGGACGATTGCCCGATAACGAAGCGCACCGGCGGCCGCAGCACGGACGTCAAGGAGGAATCCGCGGTGACGGTCCAGGTGGACGCCTCCAAGGAGGAGGGCAAGGTCACAGTGGTGGACTTCGTGCCTGTGGAGCTCGAGGTCATCTCGGTTGGCGGCGGCGGCACATACCAGGACGGTAAGATCACCTGGCAGGTGGACGGCGGCAAGGAGTCCACGCTGGGCTACACGGTCAAGGCCAAGGAGGAGTACAGCGGGGACCTCGGCAAGGCCGTGGCCCTAGGCGACGAGAACATTGCGGGCGTGTCCAACGAGGCCCGCATGGTGTTCACCGCCAAGAACTTCGTGGTCGTTCGGGATGCGGACTCGTCGGCCTACGAGGGCGACATGGTCACCGTGCACCTGACGGTCATGACCACGGGCACGGCGTTGTGGTACGCGGCATTGGAGGACTTCGCCCCAGCGGGCGCGGTCATAGACGAGGACTCGGTCGCGGCCAACCTCAATGAAAACGTGCTGGCCTACAAGGTCCAGGGCAACCAGGCCACCTTCTTCATCCGCAAGGCCGAGAACCTGACTCTAAGTTACCAGTACATGCCAACACTGGTAGGCACCACCATCGCGCCTCCGGCCAAGGCTTACCCGATGTACGACACGGCCAACTCCACATCCAGCGGCTCCTACGCCCTGGCCGTGGACTACGCGCCCCCGGAGACCGAGGGCGGCGGAGGCTCGGGCGCATACCACCCGCCGGGCAAGCAGTTTGCGGGCCCACGGCTGTCTTTGGCCCAATCCGACATCGTAATCGGCGAAGCATCGCCGGTCGAGAAGAAGTCCACCACCGTGGACGCCTATGTCCACAACGACGGCGACATGGCGGTCCAGGCCACGGTCGAGGTCTACGACGTGTCCAACGCCAACGGCCAAAAGCGCCTCATCGGCTACCAGGTCGCCCTGGTGGAGCCGGGCAAGAGCACGGCGGTCAGGGTCGATTGGATACCGACCGTCGGGGACCACAGCCTGGTCGTGGACGCCAAGGGCGGCGGCAGCTCGGTCGAGGCCACCAAGGCGGTCACTGTCAAGGCGGCGCCCTCGTCAGGCACCGTCGTGACGGTCACGCCAGAGTCTCTGGCCAACGGCCCGGGCCTGATGGTGATACTGGCCCTGTCCATGGTGATTTCCGCTGGCGTGGCCATCCTCTACGGCCGCTACAGGGCCGAGGAGGAGCGGAAGGAGCTGGAGAAGGCGGCCCAGAGGAAGGCCCGGAAGCTCAAGAAGTGAAGCGACCCTTGACGGGCCCCTGACATGGGCGGTAATACCGTCCTCCGGGGGCCCGTCTATCTATATTTCCTTATAGCAATTTTGATAACCTTTTCTATCATATCTATAGACCAGTACCATTGGATTGCTAGATTGGTACAAGCTAGGTCGATAGGATGGGCAGCCCAGGCAAGCGTTCCGGCGGATCGGCGGCGGTGGTCCTACTTCTTGTCCTGTTAGTGGCGGACATGGCCCCCCTGGGCACGGCCCTCATGCAGGGCCCGAGGGCCGAGGCCGGCCCCGCGGCCCAGCGCGATATAACGAACGACCCGTCTACCAAGACCGTCGGCAATCCCGCTTACTACGCGTCCTTCGTGTCCATGGCCGGCTTCGGGACGCCCCGGGGGAAGGCCGACGAGCTCCTGCCTGTGGACATGGACGGCGACAGCCTGCCGGAGCTGGCAACCATGACGGCCCAGGGGTTCGTCGAGGTCCTGGACCCGCCGAGCTACAAGGTCATCTGGAGGAGCCCGCAGCTCACCGACGGGGTACACACCTTGGTCGCCGGCGACCTTGACGGGGACGGCCACGAGGAGATCGTGGTCGGGGACGGCTATGGGCAAGTCTACGTCTATTCTCGCGCCAACATCAAGGACCCGCTGGCCCCGCCCATGGCCATCGGTCGTCTCAACGAGCGCGTCCCTGTCCATGCCATGGCCCTGGTGGATTTCGACAACGATGGCCAGCAAGACGTCCTTTGCTCCCCGGAGGGCACCAACAACCTGACCTATCTTCGGAACTCGCTGTCCGGGGACGGGAAGCACCTGGTGCTCACCCTGAACCTGTCATCGTCCATGGGCCCGTACGTCGGCTGGGGCTACGATGTGTCCATCATAAGGGCGGGCGACATGACGGGCAGCGGCGATGTGCAGCTGCTCGTGGCCTTCACCGACCACGAAGGGGGCTCCGCAATCATGCGCCTCAACCGAACGACTTTCGCGGCGCTGTGGACACACTACGGCTACGGTTTCACCGTTTTTGACATGGTGGTCCGGGACATTGACAACGACACCTATCCCGAGGTCGTCATGCGTCGGGGCAATGTCATCACCATCTTTAACGCCACCAATTTCGACGAGAAATGGCACATCGATTGGCAGGGCTGGTGGTTCGACGCCGTCTCGCTGGGGGACCTCAATGGCGACGGCCTGGTCGAAATGTTCCTCATAGAGGAGGACCCGGACGGTAAGATCCACTTCACCCTCTTCAACGTCACCGCGCAATCGGGGATATTCAGCGCCCGGCTCGATTGGAAGGAGTACCCCGTGGGCATCGCCATCGGGGACCTCGACGGGGACAACGGCCTTCCCGAGGTCGCCGTGACCCTCATGGCGAACATGACCATCATGAGCATGGAGCCCTCGGGCGGCAGGAACTACACTGTCGAGAAGGTCGTCCAAAACATTGGCTACGAGGCCTACGGCCTGGACGGCCTGGACTGGGACGGCGACGGCATCACGGAGCTCGTGAGCGGGAGCAACGAGGGCCTGTTGTCGGTAATCGACCCCTTGACGGGCGCCATCGAGGGCCAGCGCTCTGCGATCCCCAACAGCCAGGCCTCGGTCACCGTTGCAGACCTGGACAAGGACGGCCAGCAGGAGATATTGACCGGGAACCTGAAGAACATCACTGTGCTGGCCCAGAACCTGACGGTCAAGGCCTACAACGATCTCATGTACTATTCTGGTAGTAACTGGAACTCTCATATGCGGGCCCCCATGACCGTGGGGGACATTGACCATGACGGGTCATTGGAGGTCATCGTGGGCACGGAGAGCGGGACGCTCCATTCGTTCAACGGGGCCAACATGTCCGCCGAGGACGGCTATTACGGAGGCCAGGGGAAGGACCGGGCCATATTAGCGACGGACATCGACATGGACGGATACCCGGAGATCGTGACCGGGGACACCAATGGTCACCTGGCCATCATCGCGGGGCCAAAGATGCACGGCGTCACCGACCAGTTCTACGACTACGGGCCCTACGGCCTTGCGGCCGGAGATGTCGAAGGGGACGGATGGCCAGAGCTCCTCGTGGGATCGTACAATGGGTACGTCCGGGCATTGAAGGGGTTTTTGCTGATACCGAACCTTTCTAGCGAGGACCTGGGCTACCAGACCTGGGGCCTGACCTGCGCGGACGTCGACGGGGACGGCACGCAGGAGGTCATGGTCGGAACGGGCGACGGATATCTCATGGCCCTGAACATCACGGACCTTTCCATCAAGTGGTCGGTCCATCTTGGCGAATGGATCGGGCTCTACGACAGCATAATCGTCAGGGACCTGGACAAGGACGGCAAGCTCGAGGTGGCCGTCGGGAGCGACGGCTACGTCTACATCCTTCGGTTACTGACGCCCTCCCAGACGCCGGACATATCGCTGGGTGCCATCACGACCCCGGAACCGCTGGTTGATGGCAGGGACGTGGTGGTCTCCGTGCCGGTCAAGCTCACCGGGCCCGTCGCGGCCCTCAACGTCACCGTCGACATTTGGATCGAGCCCACGGGGTCAGGCACCCTCGGGGGCCAGGACCTGGGCCGCGTGACGGTAAGGGCGACCTCGACGCCCACGACCGTGTCCCTGAACTGGACGCCATCCAACGGGACCTGGCTCATAGTGGCCCAGGCCGATCCGGACAACAATTATTCCGACAGGGACGAGCAAAACGACCGGGCCGAGCGCAAGGTCGTCGTCATGTCGAAGTTCGTGCATCTCGAGTGGTTCGCGGGCCAGGGGACCAACCTCGGCAGGTACCACAGCATGGCCGTGGCCGACACGGACAACGACGGCCGGCCCGAGCTCGTGGTCGGGGGCTCCGAGGGCTTCGTGCAATCCTATACGGTCGAAAAGATGGCCAACGGTTCTGGCAAGGACGATATGTCCGCGGTGGCCATGTCCGACGATTTGGGGTCGAACCCGTTCGGCATCGCCGTGGGCGACCTGGACCGCGACGGTTCCGCCGAGGTCGTCGTGTCCAACGGCGACGGCTGGGTCTTCGCATTCAAGGGCGTCGGGAAGGACCTGGAATGGAAGGCCAAGGTCTCCGACGGCCCGTGCTACGGGCTGCTTGCCGCTGATACGGACTCCGACGGGGCCATGGAGGTCGTCGCGGGCTGCTCCGATGGCTGGGTCCATGTTCTAGACGGGAAGGACGGGCGGTCCGAGGGCAAGACCATGCTGCTGTTCGAGGTCTATGCGCTGGCCCTTGCCGATGTCGGGGACGACGGTAAGCCGGACCTCCTTGCTGCGGCGCAGGACGGCACGGTATACGTCCTGGCGGCGAAGACCATGGAGACGGAGACAAGCTTCAGGCTCGGCGATGTCTACGTCGACGACCTGACGGCCGGCGATGTGGACCACGACGGCGGGACCGAGATCGTCTACGGCGACCGGTCCGGCGAGGTCTACGTGGTCGGCACGGTTACGAACCCCAACGCGCCGGCGAGCTGGGACCTGGCCCTGGAGTGCAGCGTATCGACGGGCTCGGCGGTGAGGCGCGTTGGCCTGGTCGATATCTCAAGGGACCCCGGCCTCGAGCTGGTGGTCGGGTCCATCGACGGGATCGCGGCCTTCAGGGCGAGGGACGGCGGCCTCGAGCCCATAGGGGGCCTGACCATGGGCGGGGGCCTGACGGGCTTCGCGCTCGGTGACCTTGACAAGGACGGTGCTTTCGAGGCGGCCCTGGGGACGGTCACCGGGAATATTACCGTGCTCGGCATCGGTGCCACTTACCAGGGGAACATCACGATGATCGACTTCACGACCAAGGCGCACCTGCCAGGCCTCGGGGCCGGGCTCTACGGAGTAGCCTACGGCGACATAGACCAGGACGGCGCCCCGGAGCTGTTGCTGGGCACCGAGGCCGGCGACCTGAGGGTCTACGACGGCATCTCGAAAGAGCTCAAGGCGCACGCGTCCGGCATGGGCGCGAGCCTCTACGGCCTCAAGGTGGCCGACGTCAACGACGACGGTACACCAGAGATCGTGGCGGGCTCGGGGGACAAGCGGCTCTGCACCTATAGCTATGATGCCGGGGCCATCTCAAAGCTCTGGTGCAGCGACGATTTTGGTGACTGGACCATCGCGTTCCAGGTCCTGGACGCGAACAAGGACGGGAAGACCGAGGTGGCTGTGGGCTCCGGGAGCAAGGTCTACCTCCTGAACGGGACGACCGGCAAGACCATGAACAGCACCTTCGAACTGGGCCCGCACATCATCAGCTTGGCCGCAGGTGAGCTCGACGGCGACCCGTGGCCCGAGCTCGTGGCGGGCACCGAGATGGGCTATTTGACCGTCATCAACGCCAACAACATGACCATGGCCTGGGGCGTGACATTGGATTCGTGGCCCGCGGGGCTTGCCATCGCGGACACCGACGGGGATGGCCTCGGGGAGATCTACGCGGGGACGAACACCGCTGTCTATTCCATCAGCCTCAAGGACCGGGAGGTCTCCTGGGAGCACGACCTGGGAGAGCCCGCATGGGGTCTTACGGTCACGGACCTGCAGGCCGACGGCCGGCTCGCGGTCATGGCCGGGCTCAAGGACGGCAGGCTCATGGCCCTGGACGCGTCCACCGGGAAACCTTTCTGGTACAGCGCATCATTGGGCAGCAGGGCCGGATGGTACAACTCCATCAGGGCCGGCGATATGGACGTCGACTCGCAAAACGAGCTTTTGGTCGGGAGCAGCGGGTTCCTCTACCTGTTCGGCGCCGGGGACGCGGCCCCGAGGCCCGTGCCCGACGCGGCCCTCGAAGGGATGGCCATACAGGACCAGGAGCTGGCCGACGGCCAGACGACCAACGTCACGGCCACGGTCTACGACCACTCGCTGGCCCCCATGGTGAACCTGACGGTCCACCTGTTCGTCGACGACGTATACTCCGATTCCGCGGTCATCGCCTACATGGCACCTCTGGAGCGCGTCAGTGTTACCTTCTCCTACACGGCCCGGGCCGGGACCCACAACCTGTCCGTCGAGGTCGACCGCTACGACACCGTCCACGAGTACAACGAGAAAAACAACAACAGGACCATCGTTGTGATCGTGCTCGGGGCCATGAACCTGGCCGTGGAAGGTGGTGCCAAGGGCGTGAGGTTCTCGGACAAACCCGTCAAGGGCGTCGAGCTCACGGTCTTTGCGGACATCAGGAACACGGGCGAGGAGGCCTCCAGCGCCAAGATAAAGTTCTACTGGGCGAACCTCCGGTTGTTCGGCGAGGACACGGTCCGTGTCCGGGGCCAAGAGAAGGTCACGGCCGCCGTGAACTGGACCCTGCCCGAGGCCGGGGACTGGGACGTGACCGTAATCATCGAGCCCGACGGCTTCGATTCGAACAAGGACGACAACGCGGCCACGAGGACGATCCACGTCATGACACATCCGTCGGTGGCCCTGGTGCGGGCCACCTTCCCGACGGACATGGTGGAGGAGATGCTGTATGTCGTGCCCGTCCAGCTGAACAATGGCGGCGAGGCCGGGACCACCGGGAGGCTCGCCGTCTACATCGACGGGAATCTGAGCTGGACCTCGGGGGCGCTCGTGCTCCCGGCCGGAGGCCTTCTGGTCGAGGCCGGGTTCAATGCCACGGCCGGGGCCCACGGCGTGAGGTTCGCGCTCGAAGGCCTGGCCCAGGACGAACGGACCTACGACAACGAGCTCGTCATGAACGTCACAATACGCACGAGGCCAGACCTCCTCTTCGACGCGGTCATGCCTCCCGCCGAGGGCATGGTGGTGGCCGGCAAGCAGCTGTTCATCGGACTGCTGATAGCGAACCGGGGCGGCTCGAACGGGACCTTCGTCGTCCGGGCCTACGACAATGACCAGATATTCTTCGAGCAACCGGTGGAGCTGGACGCGGGCACATCGAGGACGGTCCAGGTCCCGTGGAATGTAACCAAGGGCGACCACAACCTCATGTTCCGCATCGAGGGCACAGTGCCTTCGGAGTTCCGCACCGGCAACAACGTGGCCCGGTTGAGCCTCTATGCACCAGAGAAGAAGGTCGCGACCACGAACTGGCCCATGGCATCGTTGCTGTTCGTCGGCGTCCTGGCCCCGCTGATCGCGGTCCTGGCCTACTATTCCCAGGTCCAGCCGGTGCGCGAGGCCGCGAGGCTGGCACGGGAGGCCAGGGTCAGGCCAAGGCCTGTCAAGAAGGCCGTGAAAAAGGTCAAGCACAAGGGGGCATGATCATGGGCTACGAGGACGCACGTCGGCACCTAGAACCGGTCCGGGACCACTTCGAGAAGAACAAAATCCTCAGGATATCGACCTCCTACGTTAGCACGAGGAAGGGGGAGCCCTCCGCGATTATCTCCTTGGACACCGAGTTCGTAGGGGCCTACATGCTGAACGACAAGCTCGTGGTAATGATGAAGTTCGACGACTTGAAGGTGGACTCGCTGCATGTGGACATTGCCTACGATGCCATACGGGAGAGGACCAAGAAGGTCCTCCATAACACCTTCCCCGGGTTGGCGGAGACCGATTTAGCAATACACGTCGTGGACTGCAGCGGGAGCCTGGCGGACATGGAGTTCGTGTGAGTGGTGATATGGCGCTGCGGATGCGAAGGATGGCCCTGCTGATGGTGCTGGCCATGATGTTGGCCCCTGCGCCGCTCTCCATGATTGTCAGCGCCGGCCCGGGCCCTATGGCCCAGACAGCTCGCTCGCCCATTAAAATAGAGGGGGATCCGCAGTTCACGCTAGCCAACGGCGTCGTCGCCGGGGACGGCTCAATATCAAATCCTTACATCATCGAGAACTGGTCAATAAACGCCTCTAGCGATCAAGGCATCTTTATTCGGAACACGACCAAGCACGTCGTGATCAGGAACTGCTACATCTACGACGGGTTGCTCAACAACCATGATGGTATCTTCCTTTCGAACTTGACCAACGCGTCCGTGACGGACAGCCAGCTCAAGAACCACTATCGTGGCGTATACATCTACTATTCCAGCACGGTCTCTGTGACGGACACGACAATCACAGATGTTGCCAAGCATGGTATCTACATCGAGAATTCGGACAAAAACCGCATTGACAACGTGACCTCCAAGGGCAGTACCGGCGGTCATGCCATCTATCTGGAAAGGTCAAACCTCAGCCTCGTCTCGAACTGCACACTATCCGGGAACCACTACGCCGGCATCGAGGACGACTACACGAACAACAACACCTACCGCAACAATACGATGTACGACAACGGATGGAACGGGTTCGACATGGTACAATCGGTCGACGCCCGCGTGATCGACAACACCATCGTGAACTGCACCGAGGGGGTGTACACGATCCGGTGCAAGCGGTGCCTTTTCGAGGGCAACAGATTCTTCAACAACAGCGATATCGGCCTCACCTTGCGGGACATGTCGACCACCAGGGTGATTGATAATGAGGTCCACGGGAGCAGCGAGGCCATCTCGCTGGAGAGCGTGGGCGGCTCGCTGCTATCAGGCAACTGGGTCCACGACAACGGCGAGGGCATAGGCCTGTGGGACAGCTCGAACAACACCTTCTACAGCAATGTCATGGAGCGGAACGGCTACAACTTCGGCATGTGGAGATGGACCGGGCTCGACACGGTCACCACGAACAACACAATCGACGGCAAGCCGATCTATTACTGGTACAACCAGTCAGGCAAAACGGTACCGGCCAACGCAGGCTATGTGGCCCTGATATATTGCAAGGACATCCTCGTGAAGGGCCACGACCTCAGCCACAACTACCAGGGCGTCATCGCGGTCCACAGCAGCAATATCACGGTCCAGGACAACATCTTCTCCGATGACCTCCACGGGATAGACGTTGACACGTCTCAGGTCAAGATGATCGGCAACCGGATCATCAATACCACACGGGCCATAGACATAATGAACTCGGACAACAATCTAATCAAAGGGAACCTCATCCACAACACCTCCCACGGCATCGATTTCTGGGGGGGCTTGGGGATGGTTATCGAGGACAATATTATCGACAACATCACTAGCCTGTCCGGCTACGATTATTCCGGCATTCATCTCTATGAGTCCGGGCCCACGGAGGTCAGGAACAATACGATCCGCGATGGCGTCGGTAATGGGATCTACAGCTACGATGTGGACCATCTCTGGGTCGAGGAGAACGACATAAGGAACTTCTCCAAGAGCGGCATGTGGATCCGGGGTACACCAAGCGATATCCGCAACAACACCATCCTTGATTGCCAGGGTGGGCTCAGACTAGAAGGCTCTAGGATCAATGTCTTCGACAACACGGTAATCGGGAACGATCTCTACGGCGTCCTCGCGGACACCCCTGTGTCCTCCCGCATATCGAACAACGACATCCAGGGGAGCTCGGTCGGGCTTGATATCACAAACTCTGCGGCCTGGTCGGTAATCAATGGCAATCGCATAGTGGGGAACTTGAATGGCATCGCATTCGCTGGCTACATCGTCGGATGCCTCTTTTACAACAACTACATCAGCAATCTGCACAACATTGCCGGGGATCACAGCGACAACACCTGGAACATATCAAAGGCACCCGGGAGGAACATCGCCGAAGGGCCTTTCATGGGCGGCAACTACTGGTCGGACTACAACGGCAGCGACCTTGACGACGACTTCATCGGCGATACGATGCTCCCCTGGGGCCCGGGCGACTGGCGCCCTCTGCTCCAGTATCCGGCCGTGATGGACAGGACGGAAGGGACCCCGTTCACTAATAGATCCTTCGTGTTCAACGCCAGCGCGTACTTCAAGGTCGGCGTCAGGAACGTCACCGTGGACTGCTGGTTCGACAACGGCTCCGGGGGTCACAGCAAGGTCTCCATGGTCCTGACCTCCGGCAGCCACTACGACGGAAGGTACTCCGGCGCCGTCCGGGTGTCTACGGATGCCCGCGTCATGTACTACTTTTTGACCGCCAATAGCGATGATGGGGCCTCGGCATCGACCATGGTCAAGAACCTAACGGTCGTCGACACGATGGGCCCCGCGGTCAAGGACCTCAGCGGGACGCCCATGACCGGTAGGAACTTCACATTCATCATCGAGGCCAGGGACAACTGGGATGTCACGGGCATCAGGGTCAGCTACTGGTTCGATAACGAGAACGCCACGAACGTGAGCGGGACCAATGTCACGGCCGGCGTTCCGGTCCCTGTGGCTGCCCACGAGATGCATTATACGATCAACGTCTCCGATGCCGCCGGCCACGGGGCGGGGATATCCCTCGAGAAGGAGGTCGTCGATGTCATCCGGCCGATTGTGTGGGACCCGGCCGGGGACCCGCGCACGGGCCAGGCCATGAACTTCACTTGCAACGCGACCGACAACTGGGAGGTCGGCAGCGTCCGGCTCGCCTACTGGTTCGACGGGACCGTTAGATCCCTGAACATGACGTACAATGGGTCTGGCTATTACGTCGAGCTGGGCGTCCCAACGAACGCGGTCATGATGAACTACAACATCACGGCCACGGACGTGTCCGGCAATGTCGCGAACTTGAACGGGGCCATTCCGGTCAAGGACGTGATTGGCCCCGCGGTCGTCGACCGGCTAGGCATCCCGAAGACCGGGGAGAATTATCTCCTGTCCGCCAACATGACCGACATCATCGACGGCACGATCAAGGACGGCATCCTGGACTACTGGTTCGATATCTCGACGCCCGTCCGGGTGAACTTCGACGGAGTCTTCAACATTCTGGTACCCGGCTATGCCCATTTCATGAACTATACGATCTGGTGCGTGGACCGGTCCCGGAACCCGGGCCATCTCAACAGGTCATTGGCGATCATCGACAATGAGTCGCCGACAATAGCCGATGCCTCGCAATCGACGGCCGAGGTGGGCAAGGCCTACAACTTCAGCGTTGTGGCCATGGACAACTGGAACATTAGAATGGTTTACGTCGAATACTGGTTCGAGGGCCAAAAGACCCAATTGAACCTGACGCGCTCTGGCAACGACTTCATCGGGACCATCACGGTCCCGGCGGGGGCTAGGAAGCTCCACTACATAGTCCACGCCGAGGACGGCTCGGGGAACAAGGCAATCATGCAGGAGCGCGACCTCAATGTCCGGAACCCGGTCCCGCCGCCCCACAAGCTGACGAACCAGAACGGATGGGTCCTTCCGGCGCTCCTGTTAGGTCTCATCGTGGCCGTGCTGGTCTTGATCACCATGGCCTTGTGGAAGAGCGGCGGCCAGGAGCTGGAGCCCCATAGGACCGGTGCCATTGAAATAGACATGTCCGAGGAATAGGGCCTTTTAAGGTATCTCCGACGGGTCCCATGTGCACCTGAAATCCTCGTTAAGGGAATCTATGGACGCCATGTCCTTTTCGCTTATGCTGAAATCGAAGATGCTCGCGTTCTCCTCGATTCGCTTCTTGGTCGCGGACTTGGGGATGGCGACGACCTCGTGCTGGAGGCACCAGCGGATCAGCATCTGGGGCACGGACCGCTTGTACCTCTTTGCCACATCGATCAGGCGGGGGTCGTTGAGCCGCTGGCCCTTGGTCAGCGGGCTGTAGGCCTCGAGCTGGATGCCGTGCTTTTTACAGAAATTGAGCAGCTCCTTTTGGTAAAGGAAGGGCTGGAACTCCACCTGGTTGACGGCCGGGACGACTGAGGAGTTCGCGAGGAGCTCTTCGAGGTGCTTTATCGTGTAGTTGCTCACACCGAGGGCCCTATACTTTCCCTTGTCCTGCAATTTGAGGAGGGCGTCCCAGGTTTGCTGTCTGAGGCCCTTGACGGGCCAGTGGATGAGGTAGAGGTCGATGTAACCCAGCTTGAGCTCATTGAGGCTCTCCTCGAAGGCCCTGGGGGTCCGGTCCTTTCCTTGGTCGTTGTTCCAGAGCTTGGTGGTGACGAAGACCTGCTCCCGGGGGATGCCGCTCTTTCTGACGGCCTCGCCGACCTCGCACTCGTTGCCGTAGAGCGTGGCCGTGTCGATGTGCCTGTAGCCGAACTTCAAGGCATGGGCCACGCACTCGAGGGTCTCCTTCGAGGACAACTGCCAAACGCCGAGGCCGAGCCAAGGCATCTCGACGCCGTTGTTGAGCTTCACCTTGGACCCGATGGTTAAGGGCATGCTGACCATTAAACCCACAACACATCGGTCCCATTAGAAATTTTCTTATTGAGCCGGGGGTCTAGGAGAATTATAATTTGATTTCTTTTGTTTTATCTTCCTAGTCCCCTTCTTGGGCGGATACGGCGTTCTTTTCTTTCCTATCATGATGATATAGATAGCCCCAAAAATGATAACTAATACCGCGAGAAATATCAAACAATCCTCCATGACGTTGCGGGGGTCCCAAATCCCCCCATCTTCTATCCATGGTTCTCCCCCCACGATCACTGTGAAATTCACCTGTTGAGATCGGCCTTTCTCGTTCGTCACGGTCAAAGACGCATTGTAGCTGCCCGGCTTGTCGAATGTTATCTTGGATTTTGATCCTGTAATTTGATTCATACCCTCGAATTTCCATGCGAATGTCAGGTTAAACCCACCAGGGTCGAAGGACCGACTGGCATCGAAACTGGCGGGGCCTCTTTTTACATATAACCCCCAGCCTGGCCATTTGATGTCCAAGTAGGGGATATTTGGATACGATATCACGGATATGTGAATCCCCTCAATGCTAGTCACCGTATCATTCCCATTTTTCATCTCCAGTCTGACATTGTAAGTCCCAACTGACCTGTAGGTGTGGGAAATCGTGCTATCCGTCGAGAAGTCGGTGACTTGTCCATCCCCGAAATCCCATTTGAATGATGTGATATTCGTGATATTCCCAAGTCTGGCGGCGTCGAAGAGGATGGGCATATTGACCTCGGTGACGGGCTTTTTCCCATTGACTCTGAGACCGGTATATGTGTCACTCAAGTTCCTGAAATACATGGTATTGGAATTCAAATCAAATGCCAGGACATCCAGGAGCCCGTCGCCATCGAGGTCGCCAAAATCATAGTATGTGCTAAATCTTATGGAATTGAAGACCTCCTCGTGCCTGACCAATGCCGGGCTTACGCCAAGGACCAGGTCGTAATATTGCATCCCATGTGAATATGTACTGACGACGATCTCGGAACGACCATCCTTATTCAAGTCTAGTGGAAATATACCCCCGTTATAATTCCAATCGGTATAGCCAGTCGATTTCTCCTCACCCCACGTCGGAGTCTTTTTATCGCCTTCGTTCAACCGGTAACATACCACCGAGCAAGAATAGACGAGATCCAAGTCCCCATCGCCGTCAAGATCCTTGAAGAATGGTCTAGTTGCCACCTGAAGGGAATTTGGTAGTACAGAATCTTTAATGACCCAATGGGGGCTAGTATCGTTACCATTATTGAAATAATATTCCAGATGGAACACCTCTGGTGGATAATTGGTCCCGCCATATCTCAACAAAATAAGCTCCAACCGGCCATCACCGTCCAGGTCCGCGAAATTCATATTGGCCATCTTCGTTAGGTTGGGCAATGTTGCGACAACTGTCTTGTTCTCTTCGAACCTCGGCGTTTTAGGTCCTCCGACGTTCCTGAAATATCTGAGACCCGGGTCGTCATATGTCCAGTTATCATAGGTGAAAAGGTCCAGGTCGCCATCTCGGTCATAATCGACGAGCAAAGGTGAGGCCCCATAGATCTGGCCATCGAGGGAAATGGCCCCCACACGCCATACCGGCGAGGTTCTCGAACCGATGTTCCAATATAATCTGGCGGGTCGAAAGAGCCCGCTGGCTAGGAGGTCAAGGTCCCCATCCCCATCCAGGTCCGCAAAATCGAAAATGTTCATCTTCTGCCGGGGCATGCCATTGGCCCAGGCATCATTGCGTTTCCATTCAGGTGTATTGAGGCTTCCAACATTCTCGTATAACGATAAATTATATGATTTATCCCAATCTGTATAGCTGACGATAACCAAATCTAATTTTCCATCTCCGTTAATGTCGACAAGGGACGGGTTGATGTACCAATCGCCGACGTCGATCGATGACATGATGGTATCATTTTTGACCCAGCTGATGTTGGTTCGATTGCCAAGGTTTAAATAACAACCTAACTTCCCGGGCGGGCTCGCATAGATGAAATCCTTGGTCCCATCACCATTTATGTCCCCAAGGTCGAAACCGCTGTCCCTGAGGTCGAACCCCTTTATCAATGGTTCCCCGAAACCTTGGCCCTCATTTATTCGAATCGTGCCAAATCTGTTCGCGGACGCATCTGGATCATATCCCGATGGGACTACTGTTGTGGTGAAGTTCGGCCTTACCGCGTCTCCAATATTCCGGTAATACATTACATAATATCTTGTGGTCAAGAAAAGGTCGAAGTTACCGTCCCCATCGAAATCGGTTATATCACCGATCGGAGCTTGGTACTTGTATGGAAGGTTGACGTTCATCATCTTGAAGTAAGGGTGATTTTTATCACCAATATTCAGATAGAGCGCTCTCGGCGCACTACGTAAATCTAGGGAATTCGAAACACCCGATGGGGTGTCAAGGTTCGTCCCGCTAAGTATGTCATAGAGCCCGTCGCCATTGAAGTCAACGAAACGTGGTACCCCCTCGCCTGGCGTGACAATACTAAAATCACCACCCCACTGCGTCCTCGGAACGGAGCTCCCGTGATTGCTAATAAGCACGACCCTGTTCGTGCTGTGAGAATACGTCGTCCCGTCATGGCACCTAGCGTAGACCATGTGGGAACCTTCGGAATATGCCAATGTGTCAATTGAATAAGTCCAAGGTGATATGCCGACCGGATTCGTCCAAGGTCCATTGTCAATGCGAACCTCAACCTTGGTGATGGTCCCACCCTTGACGCTTGCCGTCCCTGTAACCTGCGCAATGCCCGAAAGCGACCCACCCGGGTCATCTATCGTCGCGATCGGCAGTTCCTTGTTGTAGTCCGGGTGGTTGGCGACCGAGACATTGAAGATGGCAACACCACCCATGCCTTCCTTGTCCTCTGCCCTTATCCAAATGCAATAGGTACCGTCAGGAACCTCATTGGTGTCCCAATCATAGTGCCATTTCGCTGCGCCATCGAACTGGGTGAATTCTGGTAACGGGTCTGGGGTTATCCTTATTGACATTCTAGCGATGTCATCGTTACCATCGGGGTCGGTCGTGTTCCCCTCGATATGAAAGATGCTCGAGACCTTTTGAAACGGGTAGGTATATAGATTTCCAGAAACCTCGACGATAGGAGGGGAAGCCCTTGAGGACTGGCCGTCAATGAAGATGGCAAGGTTGGGCAGTACCAATGCTTGGATTAAAATGGCCAATAGCACACTCTTTAATAATGGCCATCGTGGGACTTTTCTCAATCCCCGCACCTCAAGGTATCTTTGTGCTAAGTATTATATCAAGATGTTAGTAAAACCATGTAAGTATCTCAATCTTGTTATTAAATACTCAAAGTCATGAACGGACGAAATGAAGAAATCACAATTAAAATTCATTTATAGGACCGGATTATAATGCGTTCAAATCCATCCCTGCCAGGTCGCTCAGCTCCTTGTGGAGCTTGCGCATCATCCTGGCCCCGTCGAGCTGCCCCTTCTTCTCGTACCTCTCGATTGTGACCTCGACATTATGTCTTTTGAAATTGACCATGTTATCCGCGTGGCACACGACCTTCTCCTCGATGGTTTCGGGGATGTAATCCTTTCGCGGCAGGCCCAGTTTGGCGGCCTCGTCGGCGGGAATGCCGGCCCCGATGTGCCTCTCGATTATATTGACGATCCTCGGGTCAAGGCCGAGCTCCTTGGCAATCTTCGCGCCCTGGACCGCGTGGTCTATCTTCTGGCTCTTGGACCGGCCCAGGTCGTGCAGCAGCGCCCCGGCCTGTACCAGGTCAGCATCGACCTTGACGCCGCGTTCCTGGAGCCTCTTCGTGATGATGGCGGCGAACTTGGCCACGGCCTCGCAGTGTAGGACGACCTTCTCGTGGCACCCGCATTTCTCGAGTATCTTGATGGCCTCGGCCCTGTCCGGGTACTTGGTCATCTCTTCTTGACCCCCTTGCCATGTGCCGTCGGGATGACCTCGATCTCCCCGCCCTCGAAGGTATTGTTCTCCCAGGCACCGCCCGTGAATCTGTCCAGAAACACCGCCAGGGCCCCGGCCTCGGAGTGCGGCTGGTTGCCGACTGCGATGTTGAAGTCCGCCATCCGGTAGACCTCGCCAGGGACCTTCTCGGAACCTACGATGACCAGGACGTTACCGTCGGGTATCTTGCCTATGGTCTCCTTCAGCGGGAGCCCATACATCGTAAGATGGACCCTGGTGCCCTTGAAATCCCGCATGTAGGGCCGCCACCCGACGCCGGTCTTTATCTCGAACTTGCCGCCGAAGCGCTTGACCACGTCGTTGATGGTCCTCTCGAGGTCCTTGTCCTCCTCGGCCACGATGACCCTCTCGGCCCCGAAGGCCCGGGCCACCAGACAGACGTGCGTCGTCAACCGCTCGTCGCGCTTGCGCCTGTGGCCCAGCCTGAGGACCTCGATAGTCATGCTCTCTCCTTCCTGACAAACCATTATCGGGGCCTAGCTTTTGAACTCGTCGCTGAACAACCTCATGCCGATGACCTCGGCCAACTGCTTCATGACCCAGACCTCGTAGGCCTTGAAGTCGAACGGATACGGCGTCACGGCGCTAAGTATGCCCACGACCCTGTTGTGCACTATGGCCGGGGCCGCGATCTCGGCCCTGATGACCGTGTCCGGGGCCTCGACGAAGCCAGGCTCCTTGGTGGCGTCCGTGACCACGACGGGGCCCTTGGAATCGCGGGCCTTGGCCAGGATGCCCTTGTCCAGGGCCTGGGTGTAACCTTTCAGGGTCTGGTACTGGAACCCGGCCTGGAAGTGCCGGATCCTGAACAGCCCTGCATCCTCGTCGACGATAAAGAACACGAAGTTGAACTGGCCGAAGGCGTGCTGGGCCTCCTTGAGGAGCTGGTCCAGGAACTCGTCGTCCTCCTTGATGGATCGGGCCATATCGCTGGCCTTGTCCACAAGCTGCATCTTGCGGACGGTGTCCCGCAAATGGCCCTCCATGCGCGAGCCCTTGAGGGCCCAGGCGATGAGGGCCACGGCGGGCTCGAGGGTCCCCAGGTGCTCCTCCTTGAACCAGCACTGCGCGTGGCAGTAGAACCCCATGACGCCCTCGACCTTGTCGTCCACCGTGAGCGGGACCGTGATGTAGGACCTCATGCCCTCCTTCAGGAGGATGCGGCCCTCGGCCGTGTCCTTCTCCTTGGGCTCCATGTTGGCGCAGATGTGGGCCATCTCGTCCTTCACAGGGGCCCACATGCCCCCGTCGCTCTTGGGTATGGGCCTTCCCGCGTCCAGCTCGCTGGAGAGCGTCCCTTCCTTGGCCCCGGACTCGTCCAGGAAGATGACGTAGACCATCATCTTGTCGCCGGTCTTGTCCAGCAGCCCGAGGTAGGCCCTGTCGAATGGAAGGACCTTGTGGATGCCGACGACGACCTTCTGGGCGATCTCGTCGAAATCGTACTTGGTCCCGAGGTCCTTGAGGATGCCTCGGAGGGCCCCGAGCTCCTTTAGGCCGTCGACGACCGGGCCCGGGGGGACCGGCTCTCCGCGTCTCTCCCAGGCCTTCTTCTTGGCCTCCTTCTTGACCGGCTCGGGCTGTCCCTCGCCTTCGGACCTGTCCCTCACGATCTTTCTAACGGGCGTCTCTAGGCCTCCATGGCCCCTGTAGGGCCATCTATCGGTCTAACGAATATCATGATTTAAGAATTTCCATCATCGATGTATAAAAATGTGGCCTAGCACTTGAGCTTCTCGACCCTGTGGCCCCGATACTCGAGCGTGGCGGACCGCTTGACCAGGGCCTTGAGCATGGTCGGTGACAGCCCCAGCTCCTCGGCGATGTCCCCAGCGAACTTGCCCTCGTTCCCCACCAGGGCCTCGATCTTCTTCTCGTACTTGTCGAACTCCTTTTTGCTCATGACCGCGACCGCGAGGACGTCGGATATCTCGAGGACCGGGCAGGAGGTGTTGATGTGGAACGACATGTAGTACGAGTGGTAGGCCTTCTCGGAGCCGGCCTCGCCGGACTCCCATTTGGTCTCGACGAGCTTCATCTTCTCGAAGAACATTAGGGCCTCTTTCCCCTCCTCCCCGTACTTCTCCTCAATGGACTTGAGGGTGCACCAGTCTTGGGAGACCTCCTTGAAGACGTCCCGCTTGACCTTGGTGTCCACGGCCCTAAGGATCGGCACGAGCTCGGTGGGCTCGTTAATAACCTTGATCCTTTTCATCTGCATATGGGACCCTAATCGTAGTCTAGTAATATAAATATTCACACACGTGTTGAAATCTTGTTGAAAATGGCGAATGTGAAAATATTGGAATAAAATAGTGAAACAATGATAAAAAGAACACCGGGCCCGTTACTTCTTTAACTTTTTAAGCGCATCCTCGATCCTCTTCAGCCCCTCTTTGATGTTTTTCAGCGAATTGCTGTAGGACAGCCTGAAGCAGCCCTCGCCGCTGGGCCCGAAGGCCCTGCCGGAGGTCACTGAGACGTGCGCCTCCTCGAGCATGTAGTCCGCCATGTCGTCGGAGGACTTCTTGTAGATCTTCTTATCATAGGACGGGAAGGCGTAGAAGGTCGCCGGGCTCTTGGGGCACTTGATGCCCTCCATGGCGTTGAGGCCCTTGATGACGACCTCCCTGCGTTCCCTGAACTCCTTGAGCATGGCGTCCAGGGCCTTCTTGCTCTGGGGGTCCTTCAGGGCCGTGACGCAGGCCTTCTGGCCGAAGGCCGGGGCGCATGTGACCGCCTGCTGCTGCATCTTAATGATCCCGCCGAACAGCGGCTTGGGGGCCACCATGTAGCCCATCCTCCAGCCGGTCATGGCGTAGGCCTTGGAGAAGCCGTTGACCGTGATGGTCTGATCGAAGGCCCCCGGGAACGATGCCGGGGAGACGTGCTCGCCCTCGTATATTATGTGCTCGTAGACCTCGTCGGACAGTATGAAGAACTTGTGGTCCAATGCCAGCTCCACCAGGCCCTTCATGTCCTCCCTCTTGATGATGCCGCCCGTCGGGTTGCACGGGGAGTTCAGGAACATGAGCTTGGTC
>Ga0315284_10002759_pt1 | contig 25030 bp, 18 predicted proteins | sample YL17G09_16_MG_FD_203696 | JGI IMG/M metagenome (GOLD analysis project Ga0315284, IMG submission 203696) | Sediment microbial communities from Yellowstone Lake, YNP, Wyoming, USA - YL17G09_16 | ecosystem: Environmental > Aquatic > Freshwater > Lake > Sediment | place: USA: Wyoming | collected...
TCTGATGGTAGAGGCATAGAATACAATTCAAACTGAACTAATGTTATTAATAAATTCAATAATCTTTTATTCTTTATAATATTTATACTTAATTTAGAATATTTGATTCCTTGAGATGCTATATAGTAATATAAATCTCTTTCTTCATTATTAGTTTTCTTTGATAAAATAGTTTTAATTCTATCAGGAGGATCTGAAATATTAAGGATAGATGTTATTTCGTCCATTGATAGATTATCTTCTATTGGAAATAATCTATTTATCATCCTAGAAGACATTAATTTGTATGGATTATCTACCAATAAAACATCATCATATATAAGATTATATTTTATATTATGTTTATATTCTCTGGTAGATGCTAATCTCCATTTTGTTCCTTTGTTTATATATCTAGATGGTAATTCAGTTAACAATGTTAACTTAGGTATATCTTTAGTAGACTTTATTGGAAAAGATGCTTCTTCTTGTAGAAATAAATTGGCCTCTACTATATAATCTAATTTATCTATTTTTCTATTGAAACATCCTTCTAATAAATCTATTTTCATATCAGAGACATGTGTAATCATATCTATAGCTCTTAATCCCCATAAACCATGTGGTAGAGTTTTTAATCTTAACCATTTAAAATTATAAATCAAACTAGAATTTTCTTCTATTGGGTAAATATTTAATATAGGCGGTTTCTTTGTGAAGATAATATTTGGATTTATACTTTCATATATTTTACATACTAAGTATATTTGTTTTTGGAGAAAAGGTGGTAATTTATATACTATATTTTCCAATCTAATTGGGGTCGGATAACTATTTGTTGGAACTAATTCTAGTGGTCTTAAACCTAAAGGTAATTCTGTTTCTGGAATATCTATTTTTATATTATTTCTGAGTATATATATAAAATCTGGTATAGGATATTTATTTATTTTGACATTTTTTATCTCTCTTGGCATAGAATACAAATAATTTAATTCTTCTGAATTTGGGGGAAAATTTTTAGGATAAGGATTAAGCATAGATAGTCTTACTAAGGCAAATTCTTTGTCTTCTGGGTATAAGTTTATATTTATATCTAAGAATTGACATAAATATTGAAAATTGGGAAAGGTGAACATTTTAATTAGTCGATTATTTAAATGGTAAAATAGCAGCATATTTTTCTGTGTTGATTTCATATTTCAGAACATAATTTTTACTAGGTGGCCCAGAATAGTATTGGATTTGTCCTAATAAATTTAAAGTAAATATAGTATGAACTGTTTCTGATGACTTAGCATCTAAGTCATATCCAATATTTATTTTATCTTTATTCCAAACTTTAGATATTTCTAAAGCATTTTTTAATTTTCCTTTGCTACAATTTTGTATTATAAAGATATTTTCATTTTGGAAATAATAAAATGGTTCGTGTAGAAAAAAATGTTCGAAAGATAACTTATCATATATGCCTATTATTCCAGATTTTAGAGAATTTATTTTATAAGACATTATCCAATTTCTTAATTTGTCTGAACCTATTATAACTTTAGAGTAAGGATATTCCAAAAAATCTTCTTCTTTATTTAAGACCTTATATATAAAATCTTCTCCTCCAATATATCTAATGGATTGAAATTGTCTTTCTAAATACTTTAACATTTTGTCATATAGTTCTGGCCACATATATATCTTATCTCCAAAGAAAATAGGCCATTTTTTAGACATAAATTCTATTCTCTCTATTGTTTTTTGATCATTAGAACCACCAGATATTATAGGAACTTGTTCCATTCTATTTACAGAATAAATATCTTTATCTGGAAATTGATCTCTATCTTTCTTTTCTACATACTTTTCAAAGAAGTCTGTAACATATAATTTAGAATTTCTCCATATCCAATTAACTATTGGTATGTATATATCTAAATATTTTTTAACTTTTCCAGCATCTTTAGCTGGGTTTGTAGAATGTTTATATACAACTGGAGTATCTTTTTTGGAAATATCTAAATTTTCGGGATAAATACAATATATAAAAAAGTTCCCTACCCATAATCCATCTTGAGATTTAAAATCCGGTTCAAGATTCTTAATATCTAATTCTGAACTATATATCGTTTCTTCTGATTTTAGATTTAATGGTTGTGAAGGTGGAAATATTATTGTATAATTGTTATCATCAAGTCTAACATTTAAAGCTCGCATTTTACCATTATTATCTATTTTCTGAGAAAAAGCATTATCTATGATATCTTCCCAAGTAATACCAAACTTATTGAGATATATTTTATCAGGACTTAGGATATAATAGTTATAATATTTATGATATAAATCATATATCTTTTTATTAAAAGTTCTATCAAAAAAAAGTTTTCTTCCTTTACCATCCGGATTAATACTATATTCATCTCCTTCTACTATCATTTTTCTCTTTCCATTTTTATATCTAACATCTTGAGTATTATCAGTTTGACTAGCAGATATTATTAATTCACATTGATAGTTTTTATTTTTCTTTATAGAGCCTTTATGTTTAAAGATTAAGACACAATTTCTATCTCTAAATTCTCTGATATGGCAGTATTTGTGTCTAGGTATATCAAAGAATACTTCTTCGTTCACAATTGTAAATGTAAATATGTTCACATCATATATTTCTTCCAAAGCTCTATAGTATCTGGATGGATCTAGAAATACATTTTCATCTTTGAGTTTATCTAATATATCTTCTCTAATATCATATTTCTCTTGGAAGCATAATTCAGGATTTATAGTCAACTCTTCTCTTTTATACTTTTTCTTTTGTGAAAGATTCAAGCAATCTAATAAAGATGAAAATGATCTTTTGATACCATATCTACAAATATTTCTATTTTCATCATCTTTTAATAAATCTACTAATATTTTAGGTAACATCCCTAGTTTGTTTGGCTCCAATATTCTCAGAGATTTTAATGTTCCAATAGCTTTTGTCTTCTTTCCTTCTGGAAGTTTATCAGAACAACATATATAATAAGGTTCCGTGGAACTATTATCCAAAGTATTATCAACTTTTATAGGATAAGGTAGAGATGTATCCGGACAAACATATAATAAACCTTTATATTCTTCTACAAAATAGTCTCCGGAATCAGGAACTTTATCGCCATCCTCATATATACTTTCATAATCCTTCCTATCTTTTTCATCTATAATGATAGGTTGTTTTTTACATTGACATTTAGTAGCATATCCAGAAATATATATTTGTGGAGCATGAGAACTTAAACTTTTTAACTTTTTAAGAGGAACACCTTCCTTCAAGTCCTTGGATATTTTCTTTTCTTCACTTTCACTGAGTTCAATAATTTCATTTAAATCTAAGATATATGTTGGTTCATATGGGACTCTAGAAGAAAGATATTCTATAGTATCTTTCCTTTTTATTTGATAATATCTAAAAAGATATGATATTATTGTTATAAACTTATTTACCTCATTTAAGTTAGTAGCTTTCATTATTATTAGACGAGTAAATGATTGATAGGATTTAGTTGTAGATTCTAATGGATAATATTTATATCTACTAAAACCAAAAGATATATTAGAAGATTTCTCTAATTCTACACCTTCTAGCTCATTTTTAAATCTATATGTTATTCTTTTTTTAGCAAAATGTGCTTTTTCTTTCTCATCCATATACAAATAATTCCTAAAAACTGGATCATTTAATAATAAATGATGGAGACTAGGTGAATCTATATAAAAGAAATTTATGTCCATACTAGCAACTATGTATGGGGGATCTATATCATTTTTATTTACAGTTAGCATGGTAAAAACCTTCTTTATTCTATCTAAAGATTCATCTATACCTATAAATTTTCCTCTTTTAACTGGAATCTTTAATCTAGACTTTCCTTTTCTTAGAGCAAAAGAACATCTTACATACGAATCTACGGTTCTTCTTTCCGATTCTTCTTTTTCTATCAATAAACTAAAATATATAACATCCGGTTTATAATTCTGTTCAGTTGTAGTAATTATAACATCCAATGGTGGTTCATCATTAATTTTTTCTGAATCTCCATAATAAATTTTATAAAAAGGTTTCTTATTAGGATCATTATATTGAATAAAAGGTATATATTTATTTGGGCCTAATTGATCAAATATAGAAGGAAAGTCTTCGCTTTTATATGAATAACCGTCCTTTTTGACAATAAAATTATTTACAGTTGCTGTTATATGAGCATTTGTTATGTCGAGTGCTTTATCGTTAGTGAATGTTTCCAAAAGTGTAGTTTGATTATTCAGAAGTCTTTTTAATATAGCTTTGGAAGCACTCTTTCCGATAATATATCTAGAATATAGTTCTTCTAATCTCTCTTTATCTGTGGATATATTCTTTGTAATTTCTGCTAATTTATCTTTTCTGTAATGAAAATAAGCTACACTTAAAGCATCGGTATCTATACCATTAATAAGAGCATATTTATATAGAGAATCCCAATCAGTGATCTCTATAAATAAATCTGATAGAAATTTAACTTTGTTTCCATCATAATAACTAAATTCTATTGGTTGGTCTGCTAAATAGCTATCCTTATATCTTCTCATTATATTACTATCTAAATTAGACTCCTTATCAGCTTCGTTTCTCAATTTCCATTCTTTGTCTTTATCTGAAGGGATAGATTGTTCATTTTTTATGTCAATTAACATTTCTATATCAAATTCTGATAATAAAGGAGAATAACTTCTTAATTGTTTTAAGATATCTTCATTAGATTTACCTTCCTCATTCAATTTTGTTATCAAATCCGGAATACTTTTTCCATCAATAAAAATATTGAATCTTCTCTCCTCTATAGATTCATCTTCCATATTAATTTGATAATATATTTTTTCTTTTAATAAAAAAGGAAAAAATATGTTGAATAGATTTCCTAAAATAGTCTCTAAGTTAGTTGAGAATAATTCCGATGATACATTTGAGTTAGAACTTCGCTTTACTGCTAAAGAAGAAATTTTCAATAAGATCAAGAGTTGGTTTGTATCGAACAAATATGAGATGAAACAAGAGAAAAGTGAAGACGAAATCCAAAAATTGGGAAACAAAAGTATCAAGAAAACTATCCTAAATGGAAAAACATCTTGGCAAGAAAAAGAAACTATATCTTACGAATCTCTGAATGGTTTAAAATTATCTTTATCCAAAGAAACAGTTATAAATAAACCTTCAGAATTTTCTACTGAATTGAAAAGATTTAAGGATAGGACTACTTTTACCGATGGTATTAGCAATATAGATTTTACCAAAGTGAATGAAGGAGCGGAGATCAAATATGAAATAGAAGTAGATTTAACTTTTATTGGAAAATTGACTTGGGAACAAACTAATTCTTTTAATAAATCTTGTGAGACAGTATTATTTATAACTCAAGATGTGGTCAATATTTTTAATAGAAAGCTTAATTCTAAGAAGACATATCCTACTATAACAGATATAGCCAAAGCAGAATTTAGAAATCTACATATGAAGGATTGTAGAAATACTGGTCTGATGGGTGGAAAGATAGAATATTTAGTTTCCATTAAAGCTAATGGATATCATTGTTATCTCTTTTCTCTTAATAGATGGTTATGGATCTGTCAACCTTTTAAAAATCCGGTCTTATTTTCTGATACTAAAATCGACAATCAAGTTATTTTAGAAGGAGAGTTAATGGGAGATAATTTTTTAGCATATGATATAATATTTACTGATTTGGAGGTAGATATAAGAACTAAACTTTTTTCTGAGAGACTTAAAACTACCAAAGATTTCGTAGAATCATTTAAAATAGTTTTCAAAGATTCTTATCCTTTAGGAAAATCTTTTGAATCCTTAAAAGAAGCCATTGGTAAAGCTAGAGAATTTGTGGTAGATAATGATGGTTTGATATTTACCCCAAATACAAGTCATATGTCTCTTAATCCTAAAGTCGGAAGATCTTTAATAGATAAACCAGACATATGTAAATTAAAAGATATAATAACTATAGATTTGAAAATTGAAAAAGGTAAAGTATATCTGAAAGATTCAGAATTTAAAGGATCAGACGATCATCCACTGAAAGAATTAAATCTAAAAGATGCTAAAGATGGAGAAATCTGGGAATTCAAATTAGTTGGGGATGTTTTGACAGCAGATAAACATAGATCGGATAGAACTGAACCTAATTCTGGATATTCCGGGAATATAAATTGGAAAGATATGAATAGACCTTTTACAGTAGAAGACTTATTAGGAAAAAGTATTGCTATGTTAAGCAGTCATCATAATAATATTAAAAGTCATCTTTTTTCTGAGTGCCAAGAAGGTTCAGTTTTGATAGATTTGGGTGCTGGAAAAGGTGGAGATATATATAAACAAAAAGATATTTTCAATAAAATATTCGCTGTAGAACCAGATAAAGAACATTTTGATGAGTATAGAGAGAGGTTATCGAAATTGAAAGAAAAAGATAAGTTTACATCCTTTCATGGAGGTGTTCAAGACATCATAGATAAGAATTTTGAAAATATTCAAAAATGGTATCCTGGAAATGGTATACCAATATATATATCTTGTATGTTATCTTTACCAATGATATATCATCATTTGAGATCTCTTCTAAGAGTATTAGAACAATGTCAATCTATGAAAAATGTTGGAGAGATATTCTTCTTATTTTTGACTCCTAAGAAAGATTTGACAAAAGAATTATTAAGAAAACATAATGGAAGATTTAAAGCTGCTGACGAAAATATAATAATGGAAGAAGCTTTTATTGAGAAGAAGAGTAAAATCAAGGGAAGTGAAGAAGAGAAAATTAAAAGAGAAGAAGCAGTTCATATTAAAATCAAACATTATATAAAAGAAACATCTACTGCTGAAGATCAAATAGAGAAATATGTAGAGATGGAAAAATTGTTGTTTTTAAATATAGATTATAAATCTTCTAGAAATGATCCTATTGATAATAATCCTTTGATAATAATATCTCCAGATTTAGCAGAATATAATAATATTTTTATATATGGTGTTGGTAAGATGTCAAGATATTTCAAATCTTATGAGAACTTAGCAGAAATATTTGGTCAGAAAGATAAAATAGAATTGAATGATTTACCATATGTATTACCAAGAATAGCCAAAAATGGTGTAGTATTATTGGATAATACATATCAACCACATTTAGCCATAAACTTTACTAAAGAAAACTATTATATTAGAGAGCAAAAAACTGCTATAGTCAAATCTAAAATAGTATCTGGTAAAAGTAAATCTGAAACAATAGAAAAGATAAAATATAATCTTTTGATGACAATTGGTGGTGATAAAAAGACAATGTAAATTAATATCTAAACATAGATATCAATGTTGTTTTCAATCAAACTTCAATTCCTCAAGAATAAAAGACATTTTTGAAATAGCTGTGGATATAAATATTTTTCTCTTAGCTTTGTTTTTGATTAGTTGAAATGTCTTTTATTAAAAGACATTTAAGATATCTAATTAGGATAAAAAACACTTCTAATAGGGTAGTATTAGAAATTTTAAAACATCTAACTAAGAGATATCTAACTAAGAGATATTTTTTTCTCTCAACTTTGTTTTTGATTAGTTGAAATGTCTTTTATTAAAAGACATTTAAGATATCTAATTAGGATAAAAACACTTCTAATAGAGTAGTATTAGAAATTTTAAAACATCTAACTAAGAGATATCTAACTAAGAGATATTTAAAAAATATTTTTCTCTTAACTTTACTTTTGATTAGTTGAAATGTCTTTTAATAAAAGACATTTGAGATATCTAATTAGGATAAAAAACACTTCTAATAGGGTAGTATTAGAAATTTTAAAACATCTAACTAAGAGATATCTAACTAAGAGATATTTAAAAAATATTTTTCTCTTAACTTTACTTTTGATTAGTTGAAATGTCTTTTATTAAAAGACATTTGAGATATATAATTAGGATAAAAAATACTTCTAATAGGGTAGTATTAGAAATTTTAAAACATCTAACTAAGAGATATCTAACTAAGAGATATCTAACTAAGAGATATTTAAAAAATATTTTTCTCTTAACTTTACTTTTGATTAGTTGAAATGTCTTTTAATAAAAGACATTTGAGATATCTAATTAGGATAAAAAACACTTCTAATAGGGTAGTATTAGAAATTTTAAAACATCTAACTAAGAGATATTTAAAAAATATTTTTCTCTTAACTTTACTTTTGATTAGTTGAAATGTCTTTTATTAAAAGACATTTGAGATATATAATTAGGATAAAAAACACTTCTAATAGGGTAGTATTAGAAATTTTAAAACATCTAACTAAGAGATATCTAACTAAGAGATATCTAACTAAGAGATATTTTTTTTCTCTTAACTTTACTTTTGATTAGTTGAAATGTCTTTTATTAAAAGACATTTGAGATATATAATTAGGATAAAAAATACTTCTAATAGGGTAGTATTAGAAATTTTAAAACATCTAACTAAGAGATATCTAACTAAGAGATATCTAACTAAGAGATATCTAACTAAGAGATATCTAACTAAGAGACATCTAACTAAGAGACATCCAACTAAGAGACATCCAACTAAGAGATATCTAACTAAGAGATATCTAACTAAGAGATATCTAACTAAGAGATATTTTTTTTCTCTTAACTTTGTTTTTGATTAGTTGAAATGTCTTTTAATAAAAGACATTTGAGATATCTAATTAGGATAAAAAACACTTCTAATAGGGTAGTATTAGAAATTTTAAAACATCTAACTAAAAAACATTTTATTTTAACTTTCTTTTTGATTAGCTGAAATCTCTTTTGAGATATTACTTCACTATGGAAATAAAAGCATTTAAAAAATATTTCTCCCAACCATCACTCAGAATATCTATTGAGACTGATATCTAAATATAGATATTAATCATGTATTAACATATAACTTTCATATTTATGACCGGAAACCAAATCTAAATTTAAATTGACAAATTCTCTGGGAAAATAAGAACTAAAAGAATATTTCTTTTTCATTACTCCTATATGTTGGAGTATAGACACAGTCATCTCATAACATGTGTAACTACTTTCAACTTTGGGTCCTTTATATAACCTTTTGATCAAAAATCTAGTCCATCTATGACTATATGTGTCTAATTTTACCTCAGAATATCTATCAAACTCTTTTATTAACTCTTGTTCTGGAAAATTCTTTCCACAATACTTAAGTATTGCTATATGAGAATTTCCATTTATTTTCAACCATATATCAAAAGGTATTTTAAAAGCACCATTATAATTTTTCCCATAATTAGCTGCTTCTAATACATATATACCACTTTCGTCCTTATATACTATCCCAGTATGAGACCATAATGATCCCGACCAAGATGTGATAAATAATCCAAATATATTTTTATATCCAACTACCAATATATCACCAGTTTTTAAATTACATGGATCTAAAACTATTTCTTTATTTGGAAGATCGTTAGCCAAAGCATATCTGACCAATACAATAAAGAATATTATCATATATGTTATTAAGACGACTAATATTATCTCTACTAACACAGACATTTATTATGCGGGTTTTCTAAAAACTGCCTTATTTCCTTTTTTCCCAGAAGCTGCCAAACATAAATATATTATAAACACAAGAATTACAATAGATATAAATACTATTATCATTATACAAGCTATACCACATACTCCCATACCAGAAGCTTGTTGGGGTATAGAAATTATAGGATCTGGAGATCCTTGGACCCAAAAATAATTGGTCCCACAACTACTCATTTTAATATGGAAAGAGATTCTTGCAAAGAATCAAATTTAATTCCTCTCCGATATAAAAAATCTGCTACAGAATCTGTAGGATATTCTTTGGTTTCAAATAGATAGTCCCATATTTTAGTTGACTTTGGAGAAGAAAACATAGCAGATCTAAATTCTGGATCAGTGGCTAATGATGCTATGAATCCACATAAATTGTATCCATATATGATAGGTTTTCCAGCTTTTCTTACTTGTTCTATATATGTTTCTTCGGAAATATAATATTTGTTATCCTTAACGATATAATCTGGAGTTATCTTTTCTCTTGCTGTCTGTTGACATATCCTAATAAATTTATCTTCTTTATTAACAAAACTAATAGCTGTATGTGGACTAGGTTTAATAGATATTTTAATTGGTGAAGATATTTTAACACCTTCATATATATAAGCTACTGGTTCTTCTAGATACTCTATATATTTAGAATCTGGATCTCCATGTGTATATAAAAACGATTTTAAAAAATGACAGATAGCTACAAGTTGAGATATTATACCCAATACGGTTTCTGAATCAAATTTAGGTTTAAAGTCAGTTGTTCTATTTACGACTATTAAATCGTCATTACATTTGCCTAACCATTGAAAAGAAAAAAATGTTTTGATTGAAGATTTACCAATTTCGTTTTCTAGCATACAAGATATATGATCAGAATGTCCATATGAACCTGGATTAGCTCTCCATAATATATAATTAGAATTTTCTATTTGTTCATAGAAACATAATTCTCTCTTAGGCTTACTTATCTTCAATGTAAATTCTGGTAGTTTGATTATATCAGATATCTCTCCATCTTTAGATATATTAGATAAAACTTTACATAGAATACAACAATTTTTCTTACTTGACGAATATTTATTCATAGAATATAAGCAATATTGTTGGGAAGGAAAATCTTCAAAAGGAGAAAGATGATTTTTATTTTTATCGAACTTTTTAGTGACTAAATATCTATCTTGTTTCCATCTAGCCAAGATAGAATCTAGGGATACCAAAGTATTATTTAAACTTAAGGAATTGTATTCCATAGAAATTTATATTGTAAATATAAATTTTAAACTATTAATTTTTGTCTTAATTTTGATATAATATTTTTTTCTACTTCTTTATCTTTGAACATATTTTCCATAAGATCTAATGTATTGATCAAATCTAAAACCAAATAACTGTCCAAACGAAGAGGTTTTGATGTATAAGATAATTTAAGTTTCAAATTATCTTTATCATCGTCCCATTCCAAGTGATCATTTAACTTATCTAGAGAGAAACATTCATAGTTAGTTTTAGTCCCTATTCTTATGGTAGAATAGGAACTCTTAGTGAAATCTTTATCTTTACATTTAGGTGGAACATTTGAAAGATATACTCTATCAGTATCTTTCATAGATAGCCACATTTCATTTAATGTAGGAAGGTCTTTAGATTTAATATAAAATTTATAGTCTTTTCCGTCTACTTTATCTCGAAAGATAGTTTTATAATTTTCAGAAAGAATATTTCTAAGATTTTTAATCAAGAATTCTTTATCACTTCCATAAGGAGTATATTTCATCAGAGAAGGTATATCTAGTTTTAATAATATATCCGCTATCTTTAAATTTTTAGAATAAGCATAATCATCGTAATCGTGGTCGGATAAATAGTTAGATATCAATCTCTGATGATCATTGTCCGATAACCAAAATTCTTCATAATTAGAATGATCAAAACCTCTAGATAAAAGAGCAAAGAATCTTTTTCTATCTAAAGGTCTACCTATAAGTTTTTCTCCTAAATATATATAATCCATTGGAGATAATGTATGAAAGTAAGTTATATAATCTATAAATTCTTGTGAAACTGGATGGGCGGATTGTTCTGTTCCTAATCCTCCCGAATGCTTATAAAGTAAAAGACATATATAAGCTTTATAGAAAGCTGGATCATATTGTTCGTTTTCAAATAATATTTCTTCTGATCTTAATATTTCTTCTAGATCTTCAGAAGATCCTTCAAACAAATCTATGCTTTTATTGTCTCGATTTCCAAGTTTCTCCCTAATCATAGAATAGTCAGTATTTGTAGGAAAAAGATCATCCACAAGATTCTCTTTCCTATAACCACTTTTAGTTATAAGACCAGAGTTTAGATATCTTCTAAAGTATTCTCTATGTCCAGTATCTAATTCGTATGAAGAAGATGTAGATTTAGATGGTCTAACTACCGATGGATTATTTGCTTCTGGAAGATCCGCTCCTATTAAAGTTGAAATCGTCCCTTTATATTTTCTCAGGTCAAACATAGCTGGAACCCATTTAGTCACAGGATATTTATTTTTATATTCTTTAAAGTCATTTGATTCTAAAATTCGAAATGTTTGGTCTTCTTTTGTATGTAAATATTTAGATAACCAATAAGGAGATATTTTATATTCTTTACATAATTTATCTACTGTCTCAGATGGAATGATATCATATATATTACCATATTTCATTCCATTCGATACTCTATTTTGATCTGTTAAAGTAAGTGTATTAAAATAGAGATCTTCTTCTTCTTTTTCTTCTTCTTCTTCTGGTTCTGGTTCTTTTGATTTAGATTTAGGTGTGACTACTTTAGATATGGGTTCTTTTGATTTAGATTTAGGTGTGGTTACTTTAGCTATGGGTTCTTTTGATTTAGATTTAGGTGTGACTACTTTAGATATGGGTTCTTTTGATTTAGATTTAGGTGTGGTTACTTTAGCTATGGGTTCTTCTGATTTAGATTTGGATTTAGGTGTGGTTACTTTAGCTATGGGTTCTTCTGATTTGGATTTGGATTTAGGTGTGGTTACTTTAGCTATGGGTTCTTTTGATTTAGATTTGGATTTAGGTGTGGTTACTTTAGCTATGGGTTCTTCTGATTTAGATTTGGATTTAGGTGTGGTTACTTTAGCTATGGGTTCTTCTGATTTGGATTTAGGTGTGGTTACTTTAGCTATGGGTTCTTCTGATTTGGATTTAGGTGTGGGTTCTTTAGGTGTGGTTACTTTAGCTTCTTCTTTAACTTCTAAAATTGGAGATGTTCTTTTGCTTCTAAGCGGAGATTTACTAGATATCGTCCCTTTGCCTACAGCCGAAGGACCACCAATGATATATGAAGCACCTTCTTCGATTATTAAATCGGAAAATTTTCCGCCTATTGTTATCTCTTCTTCCATTTTAATATAAAATAATTACAAAATTATTTTTTCCCATTCTTTCCTAACAGACCAATCCAAAATATAAGGATTAGTTACCCTATCTTCTAAACATTGATATGGATATCCAGTTGGAGAATCGCTGAGTTCCGCATCAGAATCTTTAACATTCTTGATTAAAGTATCTCTTTGTGTATTTGTTAAAAATACCAGAGAATAAGTATTTAGATAAGATTTAAATTCTACAGAATTATTAAAACCCATTTCTTTGACTATCTCTGGAAGATTTAATATAAACTTAATAGTTTCTTCTACTTGAACTGAATAGACTCCTTTCCCAATATGTAATTCCCAATTATATTTTTTCTCTCTAAATATATATAGTAATACTCTTTTCTGATATCTAGATAGATTATAATATTCAGAATAGTCTGACGAGTTATAATTATTAATTTTAATACAATGAGCATATATATTATTTGGGGTTACCAATATACCATAAGGTGCTGTAGAAAAGGTAAATATATTACTATCCCAAACCAAAACTGGATATTTATTGTAATATATTAATTCCTTATGTTGAGATGATCTGTCTCGATTTATTATAGAAACCATTTCTTTTATTTTTTGTTGTAATGTGTTTATTAATTCTTCTTTGATTTTGGACAATATATAAGGTGGAAAATTTGGATTATCATACCATTCAGACATCGTATTTTCGGTAAATCTAGGTATGATAGAAGGAATATTAGTTATATCCCCATAAATAGAAAAAGATTTTTCCAGATTTTTAATTTTGATATCAACATTTTCTGGGAATTGGAATATATAAGAATAATTTAGCGGACTACACATTTTATTAAGCATAAATATTTAAATGGTTTTCTTCCAAATGCTCGGACATTTTATTTTTTCTTAAAGCTAAAAGTCCAGTTTCCAAATCTTTCTTATTGATCACACATTCGTGTCTAGCATATATATCTTTATTTTCTATGTGATACATCAGACAATGGAAAACTAATCTTTCTGTATCTCCTCCAAAAGAAGGAAAGTCTTTATAGTTATCTGAGAAGAATTTTTCTAAATTTAAGTCTTTTGATATAGTAGCATTCTTTTTCTCTAACTGTATCTTAAATATCTTAGCTAATCCTTTTGGTGAATATCCAGATAGATTAAAATACCAATGTATTCTTCTTTTTAGACCAGGTTGGGCTTTAAAAATAGTTTCTTCCATTAAATCTTTATATCCAGTGAAGAATATAGGTGTCGGATGTTCATCTGTAAATCTTAATATTCCAGTCAAAGCTTCCATACCAAAACTATCTCTTTCTCCACTATATAACAAGTATGCTTCTTCTATAATGATTATTTTATTAGCATTTGCTAATAAGAATGCTTGAGTTTTAGGTCCAGTATGACCAACATATTCACCAACAAAATGTTCTCTACCACATATACAAATCCCTTCTAAAGGTTTTCTGGTAAATGTATTAGATTGCTTGGCAGAAACTAAAATATTCAAAAAACAATTTCTTATTTCATCTATATTATCAGTTTTCTTTTTAGGTATTTCTGATAAATGTTCAGAGGAATCTGTTCTCTCAAAATGTTCTTCGTTCATGTCTGGTATCTCAACATTTTCTTCTTCTAGAGATTTCTCGTTTTTAGAGACTAATGTTAGACCATGAGATGCTTGATTTATTATTATATCATGATCACTAATTCCTTCTTTTTGAGATATAATTTCCATAGAGGCTATTATTTTTGCTATAATTTTAGCAGTTTCGGACTTCCCCACACCAGGAGGTCCATAGAAAACAGTATTCAGACGATATAAACCATTTTGATATTTAGGCCTAGATATTAAAAATCTTATTTGTCTGACAATATCTTCCTTAACATCTTCCAATTCTACCAAAGAATCAAGTTCTTTTAATCCATCTGAAAACTCTTTAGTGGCATGTCTAGATGTTTCTTCTATCAATTTTTTAATGCTACTCATTTATATTGGATATAAAATCTAATCTTTAGAAGAATACCATAAATGGATACCATAATTTTCTCTGGTTTTTCTCATAACATTGATTATGTCTTTCCCAGAAAAATTTCTAAGATTAACATATATATTTCCATGTGGATAAATTACTAAAATATAATGTTTTTTATCTTCAACTAAAGATAAGACTTCAGATAGTAATTTAGAGTCACAATGGTGATAAGATAAATATCTAACTTTATTCTTGGGAACTAATTTATATATTAAATTGATAGCTTCTCTTCTATCTTGAAGAATATCGTTATATAAAAAAGAAGATAGGTGAATAAATATACCTTCATGTCTGAGTATATTGGAATCCATATGATAAGGGCAAAAATATGTTAATCTGAGGGATAAATTATTTTCATATATTAAAGAATATATTTCATTTGACAATGCTGATAATGGAGAAGAATAACTTATCCCACCATCGCAATATTTCTTATCTCCGATAAAAACAGGTGGGCATACTTTTGGTATAGCAGCAGAAGCTTGACATACTTTAGCTATGGCTTCTATATCTCCATCTAATGTTTTTAATGGCATACTACCATATAAGAAAGCATTTTGATTAAAAGAATTAATATCCAACAAAGTCTCTTTTTTATTACAAAAAAACTGAGTCTTATTAGAATTCAAATCGTACGATCCAGTCCATATTTCTGTTCTAGAGATGGTTTTGGGAGTAAATATATTTTTAAATAGTTCTAGTATTCCACTTCCATGGTTATATAAGGAAGATTTAAAAACATATATCCAAGAAGGTATCATTTCATTCAAAGGAGGAGGAACCCACGAAGATATAAACATAGAAGAATTTAACATATATGCTAAATTTTCTATTCTTTTGGAAGACCAATCTGCTGCTAAACCTAAATAAGCACAAGCATTACCACCAGAACTAGCTAAAACTAAATCTGGATAATATTTAGTTTTTTTAGATTTATATAATTCTGCCAAGAGTCCTAATTGAGAAGCAAATCTTCCTCCAGAAACAGGCAAAACATATATGTCTATTTTTTCAATATTCAAAGGTTTTTTTAGATATTTTTGTGTCAATATATGACTAAATTTTTCCTTTATATTCTCTTCTGGTAAAATAAATGATTCCATTTATTTCTTCATAGAAAAATAATTATGAAGAAAAATTATGATAAGACATGTTTCAAATCGCTCACCAAATATGTCTCCAAAAAATTTATCCGATCTGGGATAATACCTTATATTCGAGAAAACAATGAAACTATATATTTCTTCTGTATCGATACTAAATATAACGAAATAACTGATCCCGGTGGATCGGTAAAGAAGAATGAAAACTTTTTAGATGCCTCTCTGAGAGAATTGGAAGAAGAAACATTAGGATTATTCGACTTCAGAGATATGAAAGATTTCATAGAAAATAATTCTATCATAGTCTATAATAGATCCTATTGTATGATATTTCAACAATGCCAAGTGGAAGATAAACTAAATATTTGTAAAACTTACTTGGACAGATATGAAATTAACAAGGATAAAGAACCAGAAAATTCTTTTTTAATATGGATAAAAGAAGAAGATTTAAAGAAAATGTCTATGGGAGAAAAAGTAAATATGCCAGAAGAACTTAAAAATGTTTGTGGGATAGAAATATATCCAAATATTTATTCAAAAATAAAATGTATCTTAAAAAAAGGATATAGTAAATCGGATACTTTATTTTAATGAGTGATTTTACATTAGATCAAATAATGGATAAACAATATTGGTCTAGGGAAGATATAGAAAGAATGTTAAAAATGACTGGGATAAATAGTTGGAATAGCCTGATAGAGAAATTTGAAGAGAAAAAGAATAATTTTTGCTTCAATAACATTGAATGTAAAAAGGATATCTCAGATGAAATAATATTATCGTTAGGACCAGTTTTAGAACCAACTCTTCCTATAATGGAAGAAATTGAGATAGAAAACTGGAAAAGTAGAATGAGAAAATTTCTCCAAAATAAATGAAACTTGACATATTACTAAAACAATATTCCTTATGGACATCTTTTGAAGATAAATCTAAAATATCGCAATTTTTAAATGTGAAAGACGATATATATGAAATAATTTCTTATATTGAAAAACTACCTGGATGGAAAAAAATCAAAATAAAGTTTTTATCAGAAAAAACATTTTATTCGGAATTATTTAATTTTTTGAGAAATAATATTCTATACTTAGAAGGAGATTTTAATTTGGAATTAATACCTTTTCCTGAGGAAAACATGTTTGTTAATCCCAACATAATATATATAGATTGGGTTCATATGAAGAGATTAATCGAAAAATATAACATGAAAATAAATACTTTAGATGCCCGATATCAAGCAGAAATATTCTTCTCATTCTTTGATAGAGATTCTTTAGAATTAAAACTAAAGAATTATGTTCATAAAAATGAGATAGACTTTTATTTAGGTTTGATGAATCATCTGTTTGGAAACAAAAAGATATCATATGGAGAATATTTAATCAGAAGAGAATGGGTTATTCCACCACAAATATTGGGATTATTAAAAAAAGATGAGTTGAAAGAAAAAATAATTTCAGAATATCCTGTGATAGAGATATTTGAAACACCTTTCTGTATCCCTGAAAATATATTTTATTCCAATTTATATGAACTATTGATTTTGAATTCTGGTCTTAAGGACAATTTTAAAATACCAGAAAATATGATATTTTATCTAGAAAAACCTTTTAAAGATAGATTTAACTTAGAACTAAAAATAGATGACTTAATATTAAATAACATAGTAGAAAGGGTAGATTGTTGGAATGAAGATAAACTATTGAAGAATATTTTTTTCTTTCAATAAATATGATAAAGCTAGTTCCTTTAAGATTAGATCTTCTTAAAAAATATTCTAAGAAGAAATCTATATTTGGCAAAATTTTAGCCAAATATAAGTCCGGGCATAGAAATGAAAATCCCAAACTTATACCTTACATTCTCAAAAATTTAGATAAATCAATAGGAATATATATGGCTAAATTTGCTAAAGATGTTTATAATAAAGAACTAACTATGGCTAAAAAATATGCTACGATTAATAATCTAATATATATTCTATTGAAATTTGATGAATTGGGTATAATAAAATCTGAACTTGGAGTAATAGTCAAGGTCAATATTAATTATATCAATATATCTAAAGAAGATATATTCAAAGTTTGGGATATAGTATCAAATAAATTTCAAGAAAAAACTTGTTTTATCGATATAATGAAAGCTACATCCTCAGATAAAAATGAAATTTTATCTTATATTAAAGGTTTTTATGATTTAAATTTGATATCTTATCAAAAACAAGATTGAAATTCTTTCTCAAAAATATTAACATCTTCTAGAGAAGCAGATGTAGTTAATCTAACGGTGCCATTACTATATATTAATAATTTATGAGACTTAATTTTCTGTTTACCCTTACTATTGGTGTAAAATATACATTCAGATTTCTCCTTGTCTTTAAAAATGGGGATCATGGCTTGCATAGTTTTACTAGATACCCAATTATGTTTGGATAATATATATCCATTGTCAGTTAATATTTGATATGCTTGATCTAGAAATCCCGGCCATTTTTGTATTTTAAAATTATAAACACTATTTGCTATATATACATTTGAAAGAGTTATATCTGATAGGTCATATTCTTGAAAAGTTAATAGAGATGCTATTTTCTTTTCTATATCATTTTCATGTAAAAAACAAGAAAGATAATCTACTACTCTTTGATCAACACCTTCCACTATTTCAGATTTATCTTCTGACATTGTATTTATTATGGATAAATCTCTAACTGAAGAGAGACATTTCTTAAAATACAACCAATTACCATAAGACATTTTGATATGTTCAATCATAGTATCTATAGCTTCTAGTCCACCTTCATATGAGTCTGCTCCAGATATATCAAATTTCTGTCTAGTCATCATTATATGAACATTTTTATTTCTTATTTGGAGATCCAAAGATATAGCATTCTTCAATTGAGATTCACCTTTTCTAACACCTCTACATTTTCCATTATAAGAAATACTGATGATAACACCATTTTGTCCAAAAAAAGGAATCTTTTTCCAATTGGTTTTAGGGAATGTTTCTATTATAGTCAACATATTATAACACATATCTAATGGTAATTGTTTAGATATGGTAGCTACTAAAACCACATTGTTAGGATACATTTTAAATAAATAAAAATATATTTTTAAATTCGGAATAATTCATTTATTGGACTGAATGGTAAATCGTATACTGGATATGCTAAACTCTTATTAGCAATATAATCATCTAATGTTGGGACCTTTGCTTTTATTATATCTACTAACCAAGTATTGATCAAATAACCTTCTCTTATTTTTGGTATTATTACCGGATTAGGAATATATTCTGGTGGATAAGATATTGCTATTTTAAGACGATCAGAAGAAGGTGTAACAAAATCTCTTTCTCCGACTTGATTACCAAACATCTCATAACTAACATGTTGATCTTCTATATCATTTAGAAGACTTTCTTCATCCTCATTTTCTTTCATTGATAAAGAATGTTTAATATCGGTTTGGACCAATTTTAATCTAAAAGAACCAGTTCCAAAGAAACCTCGTTTTCCAAAGAAAATACAACTAGATGTAGATTCTACTTTTTCCCATTGTCCACCCATAGCAGCTTTCTTGATAAATTCTAAAGAATGTTCAAAAGAAGCATCTGCGAAAACACCTCTTTTCTGTCTGGCTACACCCCTAGATGTTATTTGAGATATGGAACCCAAATTTGTCATAAAATCTGCTATAGTATTAATAAATCTAGGAGAAATATAAATACTATTACTTGATAACATTTTATGTATTTCATGTGTGATATAGTTTCTACATGCTTCTATACCCAGAGCATCTAATATATCGTGAAAATTATTTGATATAGTGCAAGATGTTTTGACATATTCTAAAGATAGAATCTTAGATAAATTGATCCCTTCTGCTTCAGCATAAACATATCTAGATGCTAAATAAACTGGATTTTCAGATAAATTATCTCTTCCAGATAAATGTTGGACTAATGTTTCTATGTATAGACCTGGGGATATTTTTGAAATATCTATTTTTGATAGATCTTCGTCTATATTAATGCGAAGTAACATTTTTTTATAATCTCTTAACCAATTATTTGGATATTTGACTTCACAATAGTCTATGGTAGATATGACTATATCAAAATTGGAAAGTTTTAATAAGTCTAAAACTTTCTGTATAGGAATACCATTTATTTTTCCAAATATCTTATCATACCAGATCTTCCAATTTCCATTAGCTAGATGTTCTTGATGTCTAATAGAAGACCAAACATTGATTATGACTGGATATAAACTTTTTATAGATTCTACTCCTTTAACACATATCTGATCCATATTGATTAAAATAGAAGATTCTATATATTGGATGGTTAAATCTCTACTATCAGCATTATTAAAATATTGTGTCCAAGAACTTTTATTAGATTCTTCTGTAACATTCTCTTCTTCTTCTGTTTTCTTTTCTATTTCCTTATTTTTTTTCTTATCCTTACCATAAGCATTGAGTATTTCTTTCCTTATTTCATCTACTATAGGATATATTTTAATCATAGGTTGTATAGTGATTGTTGGACTGGGTATTGCTATATTAAATCCAGAAGATTCTATAACATTAGCTACATCATAAGTAGTTATTTTATGAGAATACATCAAATTTTTATCTAAGATAAAAGTTAAACATACAGTATTATCTGGTTCTTTGATAGAAAAGATATCTATATATCTATTTTCCCATTCTGTTTTCTCAGAATTTTCTAGTATTTCGTATGAAACTACTATATCTTTTAATGTCATACCTATTATGTCTTTTCTTTTTTCTAAAACTTGTCTAAATGTTAAAGGTTCTCTGAAATGTATAGATGTAATTTCTCTTTTTCTTTTTTTGGAAGCATTAAAAATTTCTCTGAAAGAATCTATACCCGAAGTTATACTCTGCATTAATCCGGCGGAGTGAAAAGAAGATAAATTGATTTGAGTCAGTTGTTGACCAACTGCTTCACCTGTTCTAAGTCCAACAGATTCACCCGGAGCTATAAGAGATCTATAGAATAGATGTAATATTATTTCTTTTAATCTCTCTATTTTAGATTTCTTTAAAGGATACTCTTTCAATTGTTTTGATAATTTATCTACCATTTCATTTCTAGCATTTTCGGCTACATCTTTAATAGCAGCTCTTAAAGGTGGAATGATAGAAAATATATCATCTATCTCTTTGTCCGATAATATCTCTGGTGTTTCTTCTTCCATTTAAAACTTTTATAAAAAATAAAAACTTATTTAAATGGATGGGAAAAAAATACAATTAATAATTCCTTCTGATAGAAGAAAAAATATAGAAGAATTACAAACAGCTATGGATATATTTTCTGGGAAATCTAAATCTGGTTTAAAAATATCATCATATGATATTTTAGATATTGAAGGAAATAATCTAGACCCAGATTACAGTATTTTAATAGAATCCATTAAGATAGTAGATGATTCCGAAACATATCTTTTAATATGTAAACCTGAAGTAACTTCTTCTTATGATCCTGATGTGATAATGGAAGTTATAGATGATGTAATTGATGATGAAGAAAACAAATTTGATATGTTTTATTTGTCAAAATGGATGGATAGATGTGATTTGTTTACAAATTATAGAGAAAAAGGACCTGGTATACATATCGTTGACACCATTTCTCCACAAGGATTTCATTGTATATTATTTTCCCCAGAAGGAATTAGGAAAATATTAAAACATTATGATCCAAAAGTCAATCCTATTAAAAATGGTTTTTGTAGATTATTGAATATGAGAATAGCTTCTGGTAAAACAGACGAAACATTGAGAGCAATAACATCTGACCCCAATTTAATCCAATACGATATATCTAAAAATCCTAGTCAAGTAGATAAATTAAAAGAATGTAGAGATCCAGAGATAATGAGAAACAGAAAATCTACTGATAAAGAACAAGGATTAGGTTTATTGTGGGTTATAATAGTTTTCATAATAATATTTATACTAATATGTGCTTTTGTTGCTTATAGAAATTCGTGTGCTAGATATATAAATATCTAGATATCAAAAGACCAATCTCCCGGGTGATATTGATTTATAGAATCCACAAGAATTCTAATGTCAGATTCGATAGAAATGGGTGATCCATATGTGGTATAATTATCATACAAAGAAGAATATCTAAAATCGTCGATCAATGGACCAGATTCATCCAAGATAATATTTTTAACATGAAGATTACCGTGTGAAAAAGAAATCTTTCTTTTAGCTTCTTTTAGATTTTCGATTACTTCTTTTATTATTTCTTCCAGATCTTCTTTTGAAGCTGAAATAGCATATTCTGCCAAAGAAATATTATATTCTTTATCACTAATACCATTAGTATAATTGACAAAACCTTTTAGTTTATTCGTATAGATAGAGACAAAATTATGATGAAGTATTTGGTCGTCTTCAGAGATGTCCCAACCTTCATTTTCCAGAGCTATAGCCTCTTTAACCAAAATATCATTCATTTTAATTTTTAAAAATATATTTTTACAAATAATTATCTTTATGAATGACAGGAATATTATACTCTAAAGCTTTCTTAGTTTTTGCTGAAGTAGATGTGGTGTCAGATACTATTAATAGAGTAGTTCTTTTTGTTACTTGTTCTTCTACTATATTTCCTTTAGATATTATTTTATCTTGGAGTTTTTTGTCTCTGAATCCAGAGAATACTATCACTTCTTTTTTTATTAGAATATTCATCTTAGGATCAGAGGTGTTGATAGGAGAAACAGTAGTGGAAACAGAAGACAATTTGATAGGCAATTCTCTTAACCAAGATCTAAATTTAGGTAAATTTCTAATAACTACTTCGGATAAAGTATTACATCCTTCCGTTTTGACTTCTTCAAATGTCACATCTCTATCCAATATATCTGGAATATTAGCTACTATACTGGCCAATCTCTTTTTACCTAAACCTGTAAAGAAATTACTAGCTACCATAACATCACTCAACTCTACATTCTTAATACCATTTTGAATAGAATCTACCATTTTATTTGCTAATTTCTCTCCTATTCTATCTAGCGATATAATATCAGACGGTTTCATTGTTAAAATATCTTTTAGATTAAAATTAGCATCCACCAGTGTTGTTATTCTACCTTCTCCCATTTCTTTTATGGATAAACTCTTCATAAAATGAAGTATATTAGCTATTTTTAATTCTCTCGAATCTTCTGTTGATATAAAATCTACTTTTGTATCATTCCATTCATAAGCAGAAGGTGGATATACTAGAGTTCCCGAAGAGTAAATATTGGTTATGTCTGGTATCACATCTCCAGCTTTAGATATTTCTATTTCTGATCCTATTCCTATATTATTATCCATGATAAATTTAGCATTCTTACCACTAGCTCTTGTATGTGTTGCCTCAAAGTAGATTTCTTCATAAATAACAACTGGTTTCCATTTATTGTCTTTGCTAATATTCCACTCTATATTAGTGACTGTAGTTCTCAGAGATTTATCTAACTTAAATGCTATTTCTGCTCCATCCTTAGATCTAATAACTAATCCATCTATATCATAATTTGGATTTCTATTTCTAAGAGTAGTTTCTAAATATGAAATAGATAGATTGGAAACTTCTTCATACCAAGGTGTATCGTAACCTAATTTAGATAGAATTGGTAATTGTGATAATGGTTCTTCATTGTAGAAATTATATGCTAAAAATTTAATTGGAATAGTTAGTTTCTCGAATTTAGATATCGCCCCAACAACTGTTTGTCTAGCTTTCTTATATCCAGTTAACTTGAGAAAATCATCTTTCAACAGAATTAATTCTCCTCTAACTGTCTTATCTAAAAGTTTAACTGTCTCTAAAACATGAGAGATATCTGAACCTATAGTCCCATCTCCTCTAGAATATAGTTTGCCGTTATGATAAAGAGCAGACATACCATCTATTTTATCTGAGATATGATAGGGAGATGAATGATTTTTCATCCAAGCTAAAAGAGAGACTTCTGCTTTTTCACCTTTGATCTTATCTAAACTTGGCATTGGATATGGTAACTTTATCTTATTATGCCTAGTTGGTGCTCCTATATCAGAAAATTTCTTTCCAGAAGACATTTCATACTCTTGAACTTTAACATCAAATTCTGAATCTGGGATAGAATCTTTACCAGACTCATATTGAGATTGAAGTGTTCTTAATTCTTCTAAGGTAGTCATTTTTAATCCTTTAGAAGCTTAATTTTAAATTCAGTTTTTTTAGCTTAAAGATGATTTTTGTTGGAGATCGATTGAAGAAGAAAAATGTTTCTTATCAAAGTTTGTTTTTGATAGTCAAATTCTCTTTTCTAGAAAGGCAATTGAAAGTAGAAAAAGGAAGAAAAGTGATTCTTTAAATTTTTTTTCTGGGAGTTCTCATGTTTCCCAAAATGGTTGAGGTATCCCAAAAAATAGAAATTGGATTTTTCTTTTAAACTTTGTTTTTGATAGTCTAATTCTCTTTTCTAGAAAGGCAATTGAAAGTAGAAAAAAGGAAGAAAAGTGATTCTTGAGTCTTAGTATTAAATTAGATTTCTGGGAGTTCTTCTGTTTCCCAGAAATCTAATTTAAATTTTCTCTTTGAATTTGGTTTTTGATAGTCTAATTCTCTTTTCTAGAAAGGCAATTGAAAGTAGAAAAAAGGAAGAAAAGTGATTCTTGAGTCTTATTAAAATTTTTTTCTGGGAGTTCTTCTGTTTCCCAAAATGGTTGAGGTATCCCAAAATGGTTGAGGTATCCCAAAATGGTTGAGGTATCCCAAAATGGTTGAGGTATCCCAAAATGGTTGAGGTATCCCAAAATGGTTGAGGTAT
>Ga0315284_10002761_pt1 | contig 25027 bp, 46 predicted proteins | sample YL17G09_16_MG_FD_203696 | JGI IMG/M metagenome (GOLD analysis project Ga0315284, IMG submission 203696) | Sediment microbial communities from Yellowstone Lake, YNP, Wyoming, USA - YL17G09_16 | ecosystem: Environmental > Aquatic > Freshwater > Lake > Sediment | place: USA: Wyoming | collected...
GCCCAAACAGAACCATCAGAAGCATCTATTGCATAAGTTGACCCCGCGGCTGCTATCATCACCTTAGAATAACTAGCTGCCCTTTGAATTGCTACAGGGGATGATCTCGTAAGTATAGAACCATCCCCCAACTGCCCAAAAGAATTTGTACCGCATGCCCAGATATTGCCTGTCGTGGCATCAATAAAATACGAGCTTGTACCGGCAAGTACAGAGCTATAGTTGTCCTGCGCTATTAAGCCCCCAACCCCAGATCATACCAGAACTAGCGTCAATAGCCATAAAATTAGTACCAAGCCCTCCACCAGAAACCATAGAATAACTTGACGATCTAGAAATAGATATAGGGGACGAACGAGATGTCGATGTCGTGCTGTCACCCAATTGACCTTGGTTATTGTAGCCCCAGGTGTAAATCATACCTGTGGAACCATCGATGGCGGCGCAAGTGACATTAGAATCCTGAGAAGAGTAGTATACCGAAGCAATGTCTTTATAGCTACCTGGTCTGGCTATCGACACTAAACTATCGGAGTCTGTGTTAGTATTGTCACCTAAGCTACCGTTACCATTTGGACCCGTACAGTAAATGTTGCCTAAAGTGTCTAAAAAGATATTGTTGTAAATTTTAGAGAATGGAATAGAACTAAGTATAGGTATAATCGTTTGAGTATAAAAAGGAACTTGTCTTCCTAATTGATTGGCTGCGTCATAACCTGCGACATACACTGTACCATCTGCGGTCATGGCACAAAAAGAGTCATCACCACATTTTATAGAAGAATAACTTCTTCCTCCTAAGACCGATATAGGCGATGTTCTGGATATGGTTGTCCCATCACATAGTTGACCAAAATAATTGACTCCCCAAGCCCATAAGGAGCCGTCAGATCCATCAATTGCCCAAGTAGAAAGTCCCTTACACGCAATATCTTTGTAGCTGCCGGGACGTGCAATAGCTATAGGGGAAGAATACCCGGCAGTTGTATTATTCACACCTAAAAGCCCTAATGTCCCGTTTGAACCCCACCCGTAAATCATCCCGGTAGAAGCCTCTATCGCAAAGCAGATGTCACGACCTGCGTATACCTTTGAGTAACTACCAGGACGAGCCAGTGATACAGGAGAAGACTTAGTAGTTGCAGTATTGTCGCCTAATTGCCCCGACGTACCTAATCCTGTAGACCATACTGATCCATTTGACCCATCAATCATAAGAGTCACTGAGTTACCTACTGAAACGTCCGAATAACTTCCTGGTCGTTTAACTGATACTGGGGAAGATTTTGTAGTTGCTGTGTTATCTCCTAATTGCCCGGACGTGCCTAATCCCCATGTCCATATTGATCCATTGGAGCCATCAATAGCTGCAATATTCGCACTAACCCCCCCAACAACCTTAAAATAACTACCAGGGCGGGCTATAGTTACGGGGGATGATACCGCAGTAGCCGTGTTATTACCAAGTGACCCGGAGGCAGCGGATCCAGATACCCAGATTGAACCATCAGACCCATCCAAGAAAACCGACGTCAATGAGGATCCAGTAACATCAACCATTTTATAACTACCGGGTCGAGCTATCGAAGTGGGAACTGTATAAGGAAGTCCCGTATTCGTGGCACCGTTCCCAAGTGTAGAAGCATCAAATCCAATAAAAAACACCATACCGGCAGCGTCTATTAGAAACCATCCTTTATTAGTGGATCGGGCGGACCCACAATAGTTTGCCCAAACCCCTGGAATAGGTACAGGGGATTTAATAAGGTTAGTTCGACCTGTACCATTATTCCCGATATAATAGTTACCTGCAAAATAAGCTCTGTTCATTTTATGTCCTTGATAGCGTTGATTATCACTTCAGGATCTTCCAGGTACTTCACGATATCATCCTTAACATAATCTATTGTCTGTCCATCGATATTCGTAGGTGATGAATCAATGTCATCACACGTCAATCTCTTGTAAAATGATCGCGTCTTATAATACTGATCACCATTCCTATACGGCAAAATATGATCGGGATGCTTGCACGACGGAATCAAAAAGATCCAATTATCAAATGCGCCTGCTATATGCACTGGTGCAGAATCATTTGATATCACTAACTTAGCCTGACTAATCAATACAATAAGCTCTTTCAAATTCAACAAATTTCTCAAATCAATAACACCATCACAATCAATATCAACTAATCCCTGCTCTTTAGAAATACTCTTACCAATTATTGCAACTTTATTATTCGCAGCTACACCATTAATTATCTTGTGCCAATACTCTGACGGAAATGTCTTACTTGCCCAACCTCGACCAGGATGAATCAAAACCAATTCCTTCAAATCCTCAATACCAATAGTCTTCTTCAATCCCTTAATCTCTTCCTCTACAACATCTAATCTTATCTGCTTATCTTTATTCGGCAACAACCTTCTCAAAGCCGACATACTAGCAAAATCAATTGTATGACACATTGTCTGTGCTATATGCTGCCACAGCGGGCTCTCCGGAGGAGGCAGTGTCTCCATCTTGAATCTACCATTCGTGTCAACATTCTTGGTCACAATAGTAGCCTTCAAATGATCGAACACTTCTGGAAAATCTGTCCGAATAACAAAATCATCACCCGGATACAAGATATTCATTGCATATCGTATCACTGGTTCAGCGTCTACTTGATCTCCTAACCCACCACCAACAGACACATACAACTTTCTCTGAAACTTGTAACTAGGATTCTGCTTCCAAATGTCAATATCTCTTTGAATTATCGCTTCAATATCATTAACATGAGTTATTCCAGCGTAATGAACTATATAACTTACAAGTTTATGCTCTCCTGTCAAATTATCCAACATAAACATTCGATTGAATTTGTAACTAAGATCATGTATCGGATACTCACCTGCAATAATCTTCAAATTAATGTACGGTTGCTCATAATGCGAAACTGAATTAGCTCCAGCATTATACCAGTCATATTCTTCTTCAGGCATCGTAAACACATCTTTATGTTTCCGAGACAACACCATCACGCCTGTATTGTAATACTGTCCTTTGTATGTTATTATGCCAAGCTTCAAACTTTTTCCATATTTAACACATGCATCTTGAACTAATGTCATACAACTTGTAAACGCACCTTCATTGAAAATGCCTATCTTATCTTCTGGAACTACATCAAACAAATTCGGACAATCTTCACGAACTAATGCATCACTATCAATATAGATTATCCTAGAATATGTTGCAAATAATGTTCGCAGCTGAAACTTCTCATAATGCACAAACTTCTTTGACAGCTTCTTCTCATTAATGACAACGAAGTCAGCGCCAATTTTGTCTGCGTAAGCTTTAAGCGTTGGATGCGTTAACTTAGATATTGCTACGTACTTGTCTCCAAATGTACATGTTACAACTGCAAACTTTGCACTCATACTAGCTCCTCTTAATAATGAATGAATTTTGTAAATTGTTAGAACGACATAGCAAAGTTAATTACTATCATAGTATTACGATTTATCAAATCAAATACTATCAACAAAACTACGTATTTTCAATTGATTATTCTCAAATAATCTTATCTTAGAGTCCAAAATAATCTTCGTTTGATATTACTACCATGACTGTAGGCCTAGAATTTCTCAAGAAACATCCTCGTTGTTTGTCAAAGTTACAGCAAAATCTACAAAGAAATGTCTGTGTTACTTGCGGCAAAATCCCTCTATCTAAATGTGATAAACAATTTGGCATGTGTAATGACTGTCACGTAGAAATAACACAAACGCATTCACAATTTGATAAACTGTGGTTCTCACAACAAGAGGGTTTGTTAAATGCAAGAAGATCAACGACTCAATTCAATTAACATGACCTTGCGACGCAGATCATTTGACGACATTGCTCGTGAACAACAAATTCGAAATGTTAGAAATAGCAATCATGTCACATCTAAGTCTCATGTCCCTAACATCGTACCTGCACCGGTCACGCCTTCATTCACAACTCGAATCAACGGAACTCTTGTAGAAATACAGCCCACTGGCAATTTACGGTCAACATTCATCAATCTTTCAAAGGTCGTTGATGTTTCAATAGCTGTGCCCTCAAAAAATCAATTCGTAATTTCTATCTTGTTCCTCAAAAAAATCACAAACGAACCTCTAACTGTCACTGTTAAGTGCACGCAATATCAAGAAGCAGAAAATCTTAGAGAACTGCTTTACTACTATAGGAACAAAATACACTCGAACTGTAAGTGGTCTACGGGTATCCATGACGGGCCAACTGTCGGCACAGGCAGTCTTGATGACAGCGGTTTTTGGGAACATCCATGTCATGTATGTGCTAGAAGATCAGAAATAACAAATGGTAAAACGTTAAATCATTGTTGGCCATATTACGAACGAGTAGAACTCATTACTCTAGAAACTGATACCAACCAAGAAAATCATGATTCGCCGTTGGCCAGTTAACTAAATAAACTACAACTATTCAAATGATTAACCATTCAAGGAGGTTACTATGAATCACTATTCGTCAAGAAGTCCTGTAAGTCCTGCACTAGCAATCTTTGGAGGTTTCTTAGGGTTCATCTTGATATTAGAACTATCGAGTCTTATCATTGGAACTTTTTGCTGGCCATATTCAATCAACACTTGGCTAATCTACTGTCATAAAACAGCGGCAATCACTTGGTGGCAAGGGACTCTTATCAGTATAGTTCCCGGCATCGGTCATCTAAGTCTTATAACAGCAATCATCACATGGGTCGCTATGCTATTCTTAGGATAATTTTAATTATGTTTGACAATAAGCTACTGAATATTAATGGCGGTACCAAAGAGCTATTGAACCTTGCATTGCAAATTGCGTTTGCTCAAGAACATGATAAATGTAAAGCGACAAGCTGGCTAGTAACTAAAGAGTTCGGATTCATATTGTCATGGTGCAGCGACAACTCACCATTTGGCAATGAATCATTTGTGAAATTTCCTTTAGACATGTCATCAAATCTAATGACAGATTTGATCTGGGACTGGTTACAAACCACAAGCCCAACAGCATTCAAACTTCAAAAATGGGAAGGCAATGTTGATCATGACGGTGATAATAGTATAGGCTGGCGAGTATACGTTGAAGATTGGGGCAACATCGGACACTGCAGCACAGTAATATGTGCGATTAAACCTGTCTATCTATGGCATGGCAAATGAAAAATGTCTTAGACTTCGCTGCTATAGATATAAGTACTGTTGAAAAACATATTCCTATTCCTCATTGTCGTAATAAACGAATCTACAATACTCAATTTCCATTTACAAAAATGCAAGTCGGTGATTCATTTACTGTCAGTAGATTAAGCGTGCAAGACACTGACTTTTATAACAGAATCAACTACTTAGTTCGCAAAGAAGCTCTGCATTGCGACATTACAATCTGTCTTAAAACAGAAGAATATTTGTCAAAATACAAGTCGTCAAAATCTGCCAAACTCATTCGAGTCTGGAGAACTTCCTAATGAAAGTACAATGGCAAACTGACACTCCTGTTAAAATCGGTGAAGACTGTACTGATCCCAGTGGCAAAATCATTGGCAAAGTTACAGCAATAATAGTTGAAGCAGAAATTTGGGACGACGCTACAATAAAGCAATTCAAAGATGCATATACAAGTAAACAATCAATGAGCAGTCGAGTATCATCGCAATTAACGGGCATCACGGGTTTTGGCACACCAATCACGGGATTTAATCCTAACGAAATCAACGGTTTTGGAGTATAACATGTCTCAAGAAAAATTCACATTCTTCTGGGGTTATCCAAGTCCATTCTCGAATTGGTATCAACCGTGCACGTTCACTTTAGATAACTGTACTTACAATTGCTCTGAACAATTTCTCATGGCCGAAAAAGCAAGAATGTTCAATGATGCAGAAGCGCTAGACGCAATAATGAAAGCTGCTCACCCAAGAGAACAAAAACAACTAGGCCGCTTGGTCAAAAACTTTGTCAAAGATCCATGGAACAAAATAGCAAAACGAATCATGTATCGTGGTTGTTTTGCAAAATTCCAACAAAACCCTTCACTTCTAAAAGCATTGCTAGATACTGTTGGAACAACTTTAGTTGAAGCAAGTCCGACCGACAAAATCTGGGGCATCGGTCTTAAAGAAGACGATCCTCGTGCACAAAGTCGAGATACGTGGCTTGGAACTAACTGGTTAGGTGAAACTCTAACAAGTGTTCGTAACGATCTTCAAGGACACACAAATGACAGACAAATCATTTGATGATGATATTGATTTCGGTATCCGTGGCAATGATCATGACGAAGAACTAGAAGAAACTGTTGCAGATGAAGACGCAATAGAATATCCTCGACTCAATGACTCCTCTAAAACTACATCATAACAATTCCTAAAACTGCAAAATCTCTTCAATTTATAACTCGTCAACTACTTCAACAACTATCATATTAACATCGGATATAACATGAAAACTGTCCTCGTCGTTGACGATGATCCAGCAGTAGTATATTGCATTCAACAAATAGTTCTGAAAGATCCATCTTTCTTTTAGCATCATGAGCCCGCAAGCAACTCACTAGCTACAGCCAGTCTATATTTTGGCCTATTGCCGAAAGATTGATTAATTGACATATAGTGTCGCTCAATCAATCCCCGAACAGATCTATATGGCGCGTGAATACCAACCTCCGGAATAGAACGTCTATTCCTAATATTCACACTAGCCACATAATCTGCCTGCCTTTTATAGCCGCACTTAATACACTTAAAGTGCGCTTGATCTTTCCTGTTCTCTTTATCTATATTGTGACATATAGGGCATTCTTGTGACGTATATGCGCGATTCACGCTCTCTAATCTGAATCCAATTCTTTTTTGTTTAATCTCCATTCTCTTAGGTATCTTTGATATCCCGCAGTTATTCAATAATCGTCGCATTTTCTTACTTAGTTTCTTATTACTTGTAGTATCTTGCGTAAGTCCTGTCAAATCCTCCATTACAACCACATGAGGTTTTTCTTTGTCAAGAAACCTATTCAATACCCTGCCCACCTCATTCTTTATCAAATTACGAACTTTTGAGTATAGTCTATCTATTCTATCAGAATTATTCTTTAAGCCATTCTTTTGTCGTCGCTTAGTCACTCTAGTAATTATCTCATCATAATGTTTTAGTTTAGTGTAAAGCGCTTGACCATACTGATTCCCACTAGATGATGCTAACAAATTCACCATTCCCAAATCTATACCAATCATCTTGTCACGCTCATTCTCAACTCTCAATTCTTTGTCATCAGACTCTTTTACAAAGCCATACTCTATAGCATCCCTAACAATTATCTGTACGTATTTTTTTAGAATTCCAGCAGCATTCTCAAAATAATGATACGACTCTATAGGCAAATAAATTGGATGGCCTTTGTCTAGCGTTGAGAGTTTTATCCAGTAATCAAAACTATTGTCTGACTTTTCTATTTTAGCTACTTTACTATCTAAGCACAGCGTGACACTTCTGAGCTTTGGTGCCTTACCTCTATATTGTTTGAACAACCTTTGACCAAGTTTCATTAGCTCTTGAGGTACTTCCTGACCTCTTATTTTTACTGACTTCTGAAACCATAGATGATATTTGTTTACATAGTGTAGAATTATTTTAGTATCATCATTAAGTGATGAGCTAGTAATTACAGGTGTGATTCTGTTCTTTATATTAGAAAGTAATGAGTCGATGTTAGCCTTTGCTTGTTGTCCGCATGTTTGCTTGTATCGTTCTGAAAAGTTCTTATTAAAAAAGTTTTCTATTACAGGTAGATACTTTGGAAACATGCCGTTTTTGTAGAAGTCATGCATGCTTTTAGAAGTAACAATATTGTAGTAAGATTTGTAGGCTTTTGCGAGTGTTCGTATAGACTCTAGTTTGTTGATATTAGTGTGTTTAGAAGTAAATTTATAAGTTAATTGCATAGAAATACACTATGCAAATTTTATCAATGACTTTAATAAAATATTGATTATATGACACTATTCATTTCTACGGCAATAACAGTGGTCAAGTTAATCTACAAATCACTGAAATATCTTAGCAATCAAAACTGACTATTATCTCATGAAAATTCTAATCAACAATTCACTATACTGAAGAGCTAATCATGCAATGGATTCATAAAGACAAACCCAAACAAGAATGGTCTAAATGGTTTGCATGGCATCCAGTTCCAATAGGCAAATTCCCTCTTGAATCCGGACAAACAATTATATGGCTACAATTTGTTGAGCGCAAATGGATAGACTGTCGCGGTAGCAATATTGCCATCAGGTTCATAGCCACATACACTCCCTCTTACGAATATCGTAAATTACAACAATCAATTAAACCAAAATTAACAAAAGTCACAGTCTACCTTTACAAATGATCTATGGCTAAACAGTTCTTTGGATCTGACTGGCGTGAAAACTTCAAAGAAATCAAGGACAAAAAATGATTCGACCTCAATCAGACCAAGCAGTTGGCGGAACGCTAACTATTCCTGACGGCTATGCAATAATTAAGGTCGACCTTGACGCAGATTTTCCATTTTGCACTATCATCAGAGAATCAGACAATCAAGACGAACACAAACTTGAAATACCCAAATCACTAGCTTATTATCTTACCACACATCACAACGGCAGTTTCAAGTTTCGAGATCGTATTAGAGCTGACGCACAAAATCAACTACGATCAAAAATCAGACAACTCTTACAACATAGTGACACTGCCCCTGACTTCTAAAGGTACCTCATGACTTACAACATTCCTATTTTTGCAAATCAAGTGTGGAACAACACAAAATTCTCGTTCATCCCAAATCGTACTTACCACATGCAAACTACTGGCACTTGGAAAGACTGGTACGTCAAATGCAGTGCCAATGGTCACAATATGTTCTACATGCGACCATTCAAATTCTTAGCTCGATTTCCCAAAGCCAATTGGCTAACTCTCATAGGATTTCTTGGCACAAACCCATTCATCATCGGCACAAGCTGCACTTACACTCACAAAGACACTGTCTCTAGAACTCTATATTGCTACGCTAATGACGCTATTCATTTCTACGGCAATAATAGTGGTCAAGTCAATCTACAAATCACTGAAATATCTTAGCAATCAAAACTGACTATTAACTCATGAAAATACTAATCTGCGTAACCGGCGGCATTGCTGCTTACAAAATACTATCTGTTGTCAGCAAACTAGTTGACAATGGTCACTATGTCAGAATTGCTATGACAGAACATGCAAAACTGCTTGCTTCTCCATTATCGTTCTCTGCTCTAAGTCACACGCCAATCATTGATGATATCAATGAATGGGAACGCAACGGCGACATAAAACACATTGAATCACCACAAGACTCCGATGTTATGATCATTGCTCCTGCTACAGCAAATATCATAGCAAAACTAGCTCATGGTATTGCTGATGATATTGTAAGTACAATGTATTTAGCTTATCCAGAATCTCGACCAGTCATTATCTGTCCTACAATGAACACTGTCATGTGGGAAAAATCTCAAACCCAAAACAATGTCAACATACTCAGACAAAGAAAAAATCATCACATTATAGACCCTGTTGTCGGTAAACTAGCATGCGGCACTACAGGCATCGGCAAACTTGCACCAACGAAAACAATACTTGACAAAATATCAACAATTTTATGGCTTCACTCTCATTGAACTCTTATGAAAACAATCATAGTAACTTCTGGCGGCACTCGAGAATACATTGATGATGTACGTGTACTCACTAACATTAGCACTGGTAAACTCGGCGCTCTAATTGCTCAAACTCTATCTGACTCAGGTTTTGATGTCCATTACGTCTACGGAACAAATGCTATCCTACCTGAACTCAAGTCATCTAAAGAAAATTCTCCATTCCGTGAACTCAATGATCTATGCAACACTACAATATTTTTCCACCCCGTAAACTCAGTCAATGATCTATACAACACTCTCAAACACTTACTTGACCAAGACATTCATGCAGTCGTTCACACAATGGCTGTCTCTGACTTTACATTTACTAGAACTGAAAATGTCAAATGTAAATCAAACAGTGCTGAAGACTTCATTGAATACATGAGAAAATGCATCACAAAAACTCCCAAAGTCATTTCTCATATCAAACAATGGAACCCAAACGCATTCTTAATTGGCTTCAAATTTGAAGTCGGCGTATCTTATGACACTCTAAAAGCACTGGCCCAAGAATCTATTGAGAAAAACGGCTGTGATCTTGTCATGACAAACGACAAAGTAGAAATGACCACTAAAAAATCTCACGTCGGTCACTTCTTCTTCTCTACTAACATGCACTCGCGAGGTTTCACCGACAGAACTATTGATGGCAAATCTCAAATAGCTCAAGAAATCAACTACATACTACAAGTGATTGATTAAATGAATCCATCGTGCCCAACTCATAGTTCAGGATTAATCCCTCCATTTACTCCCATGCCTCTAGTACCAATCGGTCCTAACCACCCAGGTGCTTTTGGCATCAACCGTTATCAACACGTTCATACCGGCGTTGATCTTTATGCGCCTCACGGCTGCCCAGTCAATGCCATGCAATCAGGCACTATATTCGCAATCCAATGGTTCACAGGATCTTCAATAGGCATGCCCTGGTGGAATAACACTCGAGCAGTTTATGTTGAAGGTGACCATGGTGTCTTTTGCTATGGTGAAATTGAAGAACATCCAAAACTAAAAGTCGGCGACAAAATCAATCAAGGTGATAACATCGGTCATATCCTCACTGTCCTTCGACGTTACAAGGGTAGACCAATGTCAATGCTTCATCTTGAATTATATGACCACGGCTACAAAGACGATTGGTCTGAATGGAAAATCGGTTCTCCCAAACCTGAACATCTTCAAGATCCAACAGCGCTACTAACAGACATTGGTTTCCCTATCAGCATCGACCCATACACGAGGACTGCAAATGAATTTCATTGACAAACATATTAGGGACACCATAGCAGATCATATTCAACATGATCCCATGGTCGATCTATCTGACCTCGGTAATTCCATAGGAATCGCTATAGGTGAATTCATAACTGACACTGAGTCTAACACTCGAGGCTTCTCAAAACAAGACTTCATCTTTGGCATTAACCATGGCCTCGACATTGCTGAAAAAAGAACTTCTTGTGACTGGACGAGCGTTACAGTCGGTGATAAAATCATAGCCAAAATAGCTATACCAAGTATTGATGACCCCTGTCACTGTTTTGACAAAGATGAGCGAGCAACTATAACTGAAATATCTGACACTCATATCGGCATCAAAGATAAATTCGGATCTATACAACATTTCTTCAAAACTCCTCAAGCTGACCCAAACTCCTACATAGACACTTGGTTCAAACTCGCCAAATAGGAAAACGCATGAAATTAAACCCTCAAATACTTAACAACTTACTTGCAACCATTGAAAAACTTGCAAGAAAAATCAACCAACAAACTCTACCCAAAACACTATCAACACATCACTACTACAGTGAACATCGATCAATCTCAATTTGCTTACCCAGACAATTCGGTAATACTGAACTTGCACTTAAACTATTCAAAAAACACCCTGACTCAATCTTAATAACTAATACATACGCAAACCGTTGTTGCATTCAAGGTCGTTTACTTAGATCACGATTGCCAAAAAAACTAACAAATCGCGTGTTCTCTATAAACATGGCCGACATAGCAACTGTCTTAACTATCGGTCAACACGATGTCAAATTCATCATCACAAATGACTGTTCGACATCAAATCCAATTGCACAAAACAGACTATTCTCAACAATGCACAAGTTCCAACCGATCTACATCAACTTAGGATAACTCTATGTATCGCTGCGATCACTGTGGTCACATCTTCCTCTGGCGACCTCCCCAACACTGGGGACCAACTTGTCCTATTTGCGGCAGTCAACACTCACGGGAGGTTAATAAATGACTAATTGCGACCTTGTAATCTTCAAACTACCATTAGTAAACTGTCCTGAAGGTCACCTCGCTCTAATCAAAAACGGACAAATCCATTACACTGCCAAAAAATCTTATCCTTGCATCTCATCACCCAAAGAATTTGATGAAGACTTTGAAATAATTAACTCATGGACAGAATAATATGCTCAAACAATGTATAGGCTTATTTGGTACCTGCGGAACATCAACCTTCCGCAAAGACCTCTTCATCCCAAAATACGAATCACTCAACTTCAAAGACGGTATTGACTTCTTCAACCCTCAAATCCCTAACTGGAATCCAAATTGCGCTGTACTTGAAGCCCAACACCTCGCAGAAGACAGTATCATACTCTTCCCAATCACTCATGAAACTTATGGCCTCGGCAGTCTATCAGAAGTCGGATTCTCTCTCTTACATGCTATACGACTCAACGGCGACAGAGACTTCGTCATCTTAATAGATCAATTCTTATCACCTGAACTCATGCGAAGCGAAATACTTGCAAAAGAATCTCTACGAGCAAGAGCTCTGGTCTTAGAACACGTGAAAGCTCTTAACCTCTCAAGCATTTTTATAGTCAACTCGCTACAAAACATGCTTGACTTAAGCGTTGAGTTATTCAAATGCCAAACAAAAAAATCATATCTTAAACAAACATTCTACCATGATACTACCCAACATTGAAACTGCTCTAAAAATTCACGTCACTAAGCACAATGACCAATTTCGAGCAGACCCTACGACACTACCCGGCTCACCCATCTGTGGTACGGGCAACACTGAAGACGCAGTCAAATACAACCTCTGTGTCAACTATCTATACCTCATAGCTAATTACTACTCATGGCGGCGACTACGGCTATGTCCCAATCATTATCAAACTTCTACAAGAAAACTACTCGGAGTAAAATCATGAAAAACAAAACCATACAAGACACTGTCACTGACATCCAAAAAGACTTCATCTACGATAAATACTCTGCAGGTCCCTACACTATCTATCACTGTCACAAACCCAGTGACTCAAACTACTCTTTTGAAATCATCCTCGGTAAAATCGGCATTGCAGTCATCGGTGACTTCACTAACATCACATTCAAAGTTGCACGTGACCTCGCATTCTTAGCCGGTGACGATGTCGACTACTACATCCACTCGAAACTCGACCACATCTACTATGATCTAAAAGAAATCGACCAATCCCTACTCGACAACTACCTCAAAGAAACACTACTTATTGCACTTGACGACTTTGAACACGATGAAGACGGTAACATAACCTTCCCTACAAAATCTTCATCCCTACAAGACCTCGTCAACTATTATCTAGAACACGACCTCAACCAAGACACTTGTGAATCTCGACAAAATCCCAAACCCTACTACACAGCCTGGGAACTCTACTCGAAACTATCATCAACTGATCTCACACTCCAACAAATATGGGAAATCATTCATGACTATGGTGAATGTCCCTGCATCGCAAAACCCTCTGAAAATGTCATGTTCGCTCTATACATGACTAACCATGCTGCTAAAAAAATACTAAGTCACTTCACCACTATAAAATCGCGAACACCATAGCCAAAAAGGAAAAGACAATGGGAATTTGCTGGTACTGTCACTGGGGTTGGCCCAAAGCTATTAAAGATATTTACGAACAAGCAATTGAAAAATTACACGGCAATTCTTCGCCATTACATTGCGGCCCCTCACATGTTGTTTGGGAAGATGAGAATTTTGATTTAGCTCAATGGTGTCTCGATAATTTTGACAAATATTCAGGAAACTTGTTAGAAGAAGAAAAGGCAGTGGTAAAATGGTCACTTGAACAGCTTCTGCTGCTTCCAGAAAACGTGATAAATTCTGAACCAAAAGATTATGATGATGAACATCCAGAAAATTATCCACCACCATCCAATATCGAATGGGAAAACAAAGAGACACGGATAGAATAGTATGGGTCTTTACACGTAACTAGTCATTCAACAAAAAATCACCCATGCTTAACCAAGAACTAAATTCTATCATCCACTCTACACCCCTGGAAATCACAGATCCTGAACTAGCACAACTATTCATGGACATCTGCCACAAAAAACTACTTGCTCGAGTCAAAGACACTAAAGTATTTGACATGTTCGGCAATGAAATCATATGCTCATTATCCATCGGCCGCAATGATCCATGTATCTGCGGCTCGAACATCAAATTCAAAAAATGCTGCGGTAAAACGTAATTTCTACGTCTAACATACTGACTATCTCAACAAGAAGATATCAATAGACGCTGAAAATCTACAACTACGAAAAGGCAAAAAAATGCTAACACTATCTAACATCAAAATCGGCAAACCCCAAACACCCACACAATGGTCCAACCAACTCCAAACAAACGTTAAAATAGACTACATACAGTCATTCTGCGACACTATCAAACGAGCTAACCACAAACTCGATCATCATGAACACTATGACAAACACAATACAAGACTTCAATCAATCACACTAGCTGACCACACACTACCAGCAACACTACCAGCAGCATCTCATTATCACACCAACTACCTCAACTACCTTGAAAAATGCTGGGCCGATCACCTCGGCATTGTCATCTCACCTGACATCATCTGGTACACAATCCTCTGTGAATTTGCATCACTCGTCAAACAAAACCCAGAAACTTACAAACACCTATTCACAACCTCAATCGAAAAACAAGACATCATCATTATCTCTAGCAGTCTAACGACTATACCTCTTGACATTCTCACTACAGCTATACGCAAAAAAGCACCAACTGACACAGACTCTTTCTTCCCTCCCTTCAACTTCACTCCCAACTCACAACATGCTTTCTTATCTGCTTTCTGTGACACCTGCAGTCCTTACTACAACTACGACATGCTCCTATGCGGCTTTCCAATCATTGACGTCAAAAGCACTCTTGACGACTGGAAACTCCTCATCCACTACTGGTCAAAACTCAAACTCCTCATCCAACACCCATCATGGACATCATCAATTGACAACACACTCAATCAAATACCTACTAACCTCCACAACAAATCGTTCTGGACAGAAATGTTCAAACTCAAACGCTGCGGATCCGGTCATCAAACAGAACTCTCTGGCTGGATCACAACTCTATTCATCACTCAACCTGACGTAACTTACATTGAAAACTTCTCATCTCACATCTCTACAGTCAAATACAAACAACTCGACACCGACAAACATTACGAAATGTCCACAGGCCTATTCACTAGCACTCTAATAAATGACTGCATGGAACCCTCATTCTCATACATAGTACACGACACAACCAAAGAATCAATATGATAGACTACACAGATGAAGTCGTGAAGACTGACGCTAAGCGTGTCCTCCATGAAGCAATCAAATACATTGACGGAGACACTGTGAAACCTGAAGCTAACTCTGAAGTATTGATGATGGTAGCAGACGCTACCGGAGTCTCAGACTTTTTTGAAGTTAGATAAAATACACAAACCAAGGATAGAAGATTAACATGAAACCCACAATAATCAAACTAAACAAAGCCCAAATCTGCAAAGTTAGCTGCCACTCCAACGAAAAAATCAAATTCATTCGTACTGCTACTGGCAGCCGCGTCCAAAAAATCTCTAACGGCTACGAAATCATATCAACAACTCACGGACCCTATGTTTATCCCAATATCTTCTGCGTTCACACTCGATCATACATTCCCAACACTACTCAATGGCTAGACAAAAACAGCCAAATCCCTAAATGTCTACAAAAACTAGGAAACTCACTCCTATCCAAAGAAATCAACCGACTACTACAACGCCTACAAACTAAAAAAACAACTGCCATGTTCATAGCACAAATACCTGAAACAACCGCTTACTACTTCAAACATTTCAGACAACGTTCAACGATCTATGTCAGCCAATACATGGCCATCTACTCACAAGAACTAAGGACCCTATCATGCTAATGGTACTCGACATCTCAAACATTCCCAAAAACTATACTGGAAATCACCGAATCATTTCCATCACTCCAGACACTAAACATTTCCAATACATTCCATTCGCACTTGCAAACTTCATAACTGAATCAGAAGAAAATAGCTTACTCTCATGGTGTTCTCGACAAAACCTCAACGTCACATCACAATTCATTCACACCAACACTACTGACATAGACCACTGGACAGACTACTGGGAAATTGTATTCGAATGCAATGCCTCTGTCGACTTTGCAATCCAAAACTCATCATTTACAGACCTCATAACTGAAATCAAAACCTTCATCGACATTTGCTGCTGCCTCAAAATAACCAACGAAGAAGCTATCTCAGTACTCAAAAGCATCGCTTCATCAAGGTTGGTCAGAGTGCAGTTGAGAAACGAACAATATGCCGCAGCTATCCAAAAAGCTATCGCTGCCCTCATAAATCAAACCCAACACGACATAAACGCGTTGCGAGATAAAGAGTTCTAGCACTTCGACGTCAGGCCACCGCTCTCTCAACGCTGTGTTGATTACTATGCCTTTCACTAAAAATCTACTCCCAAAAACGCAGGAGACCCTATGCCCAACACCTCAATACCAGGAACTTTTTCAATATCAAGAATCAAAAGCAATACAACTATTGACGAATTAATCTCTTTTCTCTCAACAATAAAAACCAAACACGGCAACCTCTACGTAGACTATAACAATAACGGTAACGGCCTACCCATTTCCTCTGCTATTATTGTCAGAGATTCTTTGGATTCCGACTGCAAACCTACTCTAAGACTCGGGTTTACGATCCAGTAAAGCAGATTACAGACTTTACTAACAGAAAAGATGCGACAACTAGTACACTAACAAATACCTCTAAAGAGACACACCATGCGAAACACACAAATCACTACACAAACTCTATTCACAAATGACAACACATCAATAACCCTAACCTCTATCACTCCCACAAACAAAATCAAAATCAATATCACTACCAGCACGCCCGGCAACTTAATCTACACTATCACAGACACTTACAACAACACTCTCATAATTGACACTAGTCTAGACATACGCTTCCAAGACCTCATCAACACTATCAACTCAAACCAATCAACTCCATTCATCACTCTCTCTCAAAACACAATATCCATCACTCTCACATCTCACCGTCCATTCTCAGGCCACCTCATCATCAACCTCTCACAACTAAACGACTTCACCTCAGCTCTCAACAACGTCGAACCCCTACTCAACAAATACTTATGAACAGACCTCTCAACGTCGACATTCACTGCGACTTACGAAGTCATGGCCATTCCCACGCCACGTTCACCTTTGACAGCGATGAAGGCGACGGCTACTCACTCACCTACAACCACACAAAAAATGACCCGTACCAACCCAATCTAAAACCACATCACTTCGAAGAATGGATCAACCATTACTGCCCACTATGCATCAAAAAACCAATGCCATCAACACTACGATACATCATAGAAATAGAAATCAACAGCCAAAAACTTCAACTTCACTGCAATCGCACACTACTATCCAAAATCTTATCCAATCACAAACCATCATGAACTCAAAAACACAAAAAGCCCTCCTCAACTCCATCGAACACTGGCACCAAAACCTCAACATCCTCATCCTCAATCACCTCTCTAACTCACCTCTCACAACTAACATCAACATGACTGCCAGCACTTGCCCGCTTTGCTCACTCTTCTTCGACTCAAACTGCAAAAACTGCCCCATCACTATCAACAACCCATCCCATTGTGCTTGCACTAACACTCCCTACATCGATGCTGCTAACTGGTTCTATAACGGCCTCACTAACCACGACTACTCACTTGGCTACGAAGTCATTTCCAACGAACTCGAATTCCTAATATCTCTCCTACCCACCACATAACCAATTCTACACTATATTCTCTAACCTGCGCGTGCTCGCAAAAACCACAAAAGAACCTCACTACTATGAACACGAAAAAGAACACGAAAAACATAACACTCTCTATCCCAGAAATTCTTCACATACTAAACCTCCTCGATGACAACAAACATACCAACTACTGGTGGGGCTCTAGTAACGAAGACCGTAAACGACACTGGACAAAACATCGACACATTGTAAAAGAATTAAACCGCGCTCGTAAAACGGCCCAACAATCATGATCACTTTCTTACCCTCACAATCATTCACCCAATGCGCCCAATCCCTTGACGACAAACGTCTCAACAAACAAATACTCGAAGCATCACAAATACTCAACCACCTCAAATCTATCAACTCCCTCGGCCAAATCATATCCCCCACATCATCACCCTCTTACTACCACCACCCATCAACCCTCATGTGGATCAACTACGAAAACTCACTCCAACACTACATCTACTCCTGCATCAAAGAATGGATCATCCGCAAAAAACACTCCACACGCTCACTACCCCCAACTACACCCGACACTCCCAAACCCCACTGGCTCTGCCCTGAACTAACCCAATCCCACCAATCCTCACTCCTACAAAAACACCCCCACTACTTACAATTCAACTGGCCCTCACACAAACCCACACAATACTACTGGCCCTACATCTGGAACAAACACAAAAACACCAAAATCTTCATCCCTATCTCCAAATACTTGGAAGCTCGCTACTTCACTCACGACGACTACCACAACTGGCTCAAACAATTCAAACAACCCTAATCATACTCGCAAAAATCACAAAATAATAGCTGCTCACGGGCAGCAGCTAACTTCAAAACTCGATTTTCAATCTAACTGACGGTTATGAATCTTTGCCCACTCCCTAACTCTATCTTTAAAACCCGTTCGTACATTTTCAGGCCAACTAACAATAGGATCAAACTCTGAAACAGGCTTATTTTCAACAAGCCTCTTATAAAAATTCAATACTTGCGGCTCTTTCCCATTTTGAATTAGAACATTTGCATAACTAACACCTCGATCAACTTCACGCTCTTGCTTAGACGGAGGCACAGCCGTAATTCTCTTATCACTACCAGGATGCTTCTTCAAATATTCTACTTGCCACTTATAACCCAACTCATCCCAACTAGCCGCTATCCTCATAAACTCTCTATGAATAACACCTATATACTTCACATCTACCTCCTTTTTTCTCCTCCATATTATCACTACATATATAAAGACTATCACTACATTACCTACCGTGCGTGCTCGTGAGAAACTCATACCTCACTTACCTAATAGAAGCACCTAGTACCTACCGCGTGCGTTCGTGAGAGAGACCTCATAACGACGTTAACTAGGCCCGCCCTTACCCCCTTGTAAAGGCCCACTTCTATAATTTGCAACATCTGCACGAAGTGCTGGCGAATACCAGTTTACGAATGGCACTAGCCTACTGCATGCTCGACTCGACGGCTGCAACTCTGCAAGACAATTGTGTGAAGCTACTTTCGTGCGCCGACTATCAAGTGGCAACTGCTCTTTCTCAAGTCGATTGATGGCCAGTAGTTTAGTGCTCACTGGCAACAGCTTACAGTTGCGACTATCGATCGCCGGCCTGTTGCGCTATCGTGAGACAGAGTAGTGAGAGGCTATTTTCGTGCGTTTTTGGGTAGCGAGTCAGGTATAGTAGAGTGAGGTCCCTAGAAAATCTGGCGCCAGATTTCGATTAGTGTAGGAGTAGAGAGAGGGATAGAAGGGACTGCCACATTTTGCGCTGTGAGAGCTAATGGAGAGTTAGTGAGTAGGGAGTAAAGAGAGTAGAGTGGTCGTGCTGTCGTGTGTCAGCGCACGTGAGCTTTAGATTGGGTGTTAGAAGGAGCCACAGTTTATCTGTTGGTCTTCACAATCACAATCCCGTCAATGTTAGCGAATAGGTAGGGTAGTAGTGGGTAGATAGAGGAGTGGGGTAGGTGATGTTTTTTAGTGAGTGAGATGAGGGATTGGAGGTCTTTGTAAGTGTACGCCTTGTCGAACGCATAGTTATTTCTTGTAGCGTTTGAGTAAGCGACCGCCGTAGAGAGTGCCGGCTTTCGAGAAGTGCCAGGGAGCGTATTTGAAGACAGCGACTGTTACGCTGTCTTTGGGTTTGATGATGCCGAATTGGCGGTCTTCAGATGAGAATGATATGATTTCCGTTGGAGTAGAGAGATCGATAGCGAATGAGTATGTGAGTGATTGGTCTCTGGATTGGAGGGCCATGGAGGGGGTGAGGTTTTGGATAGTGTCAATGGTACCGGTGTAGGTTTGTTTGGAGACGAGTTTGTAGATGGTTCCGCCTCCGCTGCTGAAGATGATAGTAACAAGAATTCCGATGATGAAGATTGCGACCAAGAGTTCAATGAGAGTGAAGCCATTACGTTTCATGATAGAGTGCCCTTTTGGTTAGTGGTTCCTGTTCCATTTGATAGTCATGTTAGATTGCGTAGATTGCTCTTGTCAGCTTTAGATTGGTGTTAGAGTCGAGTTGACAATGTGTTGTCGTCGTGCCCAAGGGTCAGTCGAAACAGTTGTGAGCCAGAAGTTGTTGGCGAATTGTTGGCCTCTGACTGTTAGAGCATCGTTGATATGTCGTAAGTAGGATGGGTGGATTGTGCCTTTTTGGGATGGATTGGCAGTGACGCAAGTGAAGATAGTGTTAGTGTCAGCGATTGACGGAATTGTTTTGATTTGAGCTGCGACGTCCACAATGTTGTATGTGGGCTTCGGGTTAGTGACAGAACTGCATTCACTTTCTCTGAACGGGTCGATGTCACAAGCATCAATTGGGAATATGACGCCATTGATGGATGAAGTGGGATTGGGATAGATGCCGAGATATCGAGTGCCACAGTGAACTGCGTTCCATGAACGTTCGTAGCCTGATAAGAAGCAGGGAATGAGATCATCGTCAGTGTAGATGCGTTTCATGCCTCGGCCGTTGATGCCTTTTGCGTAGAGGAGTGAGCCGTAGCCGAAGATGTATATCATGATAGTGCCTCCTGTAAATGTTCGATAGTGTCGGCTATGGGAAAGAAAGATGAGTCAGTTGGGATGAATTTGTATTTGATTGGGCCGTTGCCATTGATGAAGCCTGAGAATTTGAATTCTGTTTCGAATTCCTTTGTGAGGAATTCTTCTATTTCCTTGACGTCGTTTTGTTCAGTCATTTTTAGCCTGAGACTGTTTGTCGGCTCTTTTGAGATATCGTCGAGTAGCAGCTTTGGCTTTTTTGTTACGGATATAGCCATGGCCAGGACGACCGCCAATTGAGGTTTTGCGACCTTCTTCATGGATGTCGACAACATCAGAGTATGTGCCGGTTAGACGTTTGTTGGTGTAGGGTTTCATAGTTGAGTAATCAGTTAGAATTGAGACGAATTACCATGTCGGTAAGTTTCTATGATAGCTCGTAGTTGAACGACCAAGATTCTGTAGAACGTCAGCAGCATCGTAGAGACCGTATTTGATAGCGATGCGACGTAGATAGTCCAGTTGAGCAGCTGTCGAGTATTGGACTTGAGGTAGTTGTGGCAATTTCTTGATAACGTCTTCAAGTATTTCGTCTTTTTCGAGATACATTCTTTCCCTGTTCGAATATGCGACCATTACATGCTGTATGCAGTACTTGAAGCATGTGTCCCAGCATTTGCCGTCACCGGTTCTTCGTCCTGTTTCGAAGAACTTTTTGGCTTGGGCGATTGCACGTTCGCATTCCCAGACAGCAATCCATGATAGGGCATCGACCAGTGTTGGTTGTTTGCAAGCTTCTTCGACAGCTTCGTGCATATTCATGATGGACTCCCAAAATGTGGTTTACTGTTCTGTGATGGGCAGCCGTGCAATTCCCGAGTACCGCATATCCAACCTGCATTTGCGCTTCGTTGCCGATAGCCGACGCCTTGTGTAAAAACTCCTGGGTCAGGCCGCGGCCAATAGCATACTTTTTTGAGACAGTCTCTTTCAAAAACGTCTACTAATAACCGTCGCTTTTTGTCTTTAATTTGCATGGTCACGCACGTCTCATAATACGAGTGAATTCTTCGATGATGTCGGTAATTGTGAGTGGTTCCTGCGGCGGGCCAGACGACTGGAAAGTGGCAATGATCTTGCTGTCCTGAATGAGATCAGGAAGTTCTTGGACAGGAGCCGGGACAGATTCGATATAGCCCCGGTAATGACCTTGGTCAAGTATCGAGAGTTCTTGAGTGACCTTGATGAAGTATGATTCATTTTTGTAAGAGACTTTGAGTCTCGTTGTGCGCGTGCCCTTGTGTCTCGATTCTTTTGTGTCGATGATTTTGGTACCGGAGACGAGTTTGTAGAGGACGCTCATGATTGTTCCTTTAAGAGGGATCGAACCTTGTCGATTTCCTCTTGGGTATGGGGTGTACCGCCGGCATTGAAGTCAAGATACCATTTGAGGACGTCGGCTTTTGTTTTGAGTTTGGCGATGTTGATAGAGAAAGAAGCTGACGAGGGAATTTGGTCTGGTCGAAGGCCAGTGAATTCACGACGGAGATGACCGAATGCTGGAATTTCGTTGCGACAGAATCGAATGGCAGCATTTAGTCGCTGTTTGCCGTCAACTAGAACAAAGTCGCCTTTGAATGTTCCCATCCAGTTCGGGTGGTTGAGGTAGATTTCGCGGCCGGATTGCGGGCCTTTGAGAGCGAATTCCACGTAGGAGATTTGTTGTTGTTCAGTCCAGACGTGACCACGTTGGAAATCGGGATTGAGATCGAGCTTGTATTCTCTTATGTATCGATCGAAGTGTTCTTCAAGTTGGTCCCAGTCAAGATCGACGCGGTAGTGAATATTGGGAAATTGTTCGATGTCGTGCCAGTTCATGATGTCTCATTTCCAGTTTTTGGAAGCAGTTTGAGAACGCAGTTCAAATGCCTGATCGACAATTTTGTCTTTGAAAAGAGTGACGTTCGTTTTTGAAGCGCCCCATACATAGTAGTGAATGTTTTGAATCTCGAGTTCTTTGACCACATCGTTACCGATGTTCAGCCATTCCTGTCGGTCAAGTGTACCTTCCTTTTGTGCAACGACGATTTGATCATCGCCGAACATGACTGATGCATTTCCGTTGTCGCCGATGTTTTCTTCGACCCACTTGTTCAAGATTTTTTGGAGAGAGTCTGCGTCGATTTTCATATTTTCCTCCTGTACTAGTAGTCAGTCGATTTCGACCGTTGTGATCAAAAAAGTGTTAGTCATTGATGACCAAGAGTTCTGTCTTACAAGTCGGACACCGAAAGTGCCAGCCGTAGATGTCTTCGCCGGAAGCGTCCTTGTCGATTTTGATGATGTCCTTTTTGTTGAAGAGGCCGTTACAGTGAGGACATATATTCCTGGGATGACCTTGGAAAGTGGCTGCATTGAGATCCGAAGATTCTGTCACGTAGGAAGTGCCGGACTTTGTCCAAGTGCTGAATGTCAATGGGGTGGCTGCAACGAATGTGATCGGGCGATGTAATTGTCTCGTGGGATGATTGCGATTCCAGCGGCTCCTTGCCTCGGTCATGACCTTGTTGATTGCCTTGTTGAGGTTTGCGCGCCAGCCTTCGACTCTTAGCACTTTGACCGTTGAGATCCAACCTTTGTGAGCCGGAACATTAACCGCGCAGATCCGGATAGCATCACCACCGCAACGGCGGGCGATCGAAGTGTCTTTGTGAATGGAGGTGAAAATCCGTACAACAATGCCGGCATTTTCAGGTATTGCCTTTTCGTAAACGTATTCCCTGGTGGCGGTGGAGCCAGCAACCTCAGTCCAACCGGCAAGTTCGGTTTTCATTTCATCCAAAGTGATCTGGCAGTATTTCATATTTTCCTCCTAGTCATGGTGATGTCGACGATGCCTAAGTCCGATTAGTTCAAAAAGACTCATAGCACTTGTCTTTTCTAAAGTAGTGTCTTTGACGTTTCCATTTTCATTCAAGAGTTTGTTCAAAGTCGAAGCTAATTCCGTCCGTAAAACATCGTCGAGATTTGAAGATTCTCCGCTTGCCATTCGTACAATTTTTCCAGATTCTACGTCAATAAGTCGAAGGTATATATAAAATGTCCTGCCAACTTTGCCAATGCTACCGGCAATTATTGTGTTAACACCGATTAATTTCCCTATTTCGACTGCACATTCTTGAGAGGTACAACCAGTTTGTTGAAAACCTTGTTCTTTCAAAATATCATTCATTGACTGTCGCTCAATTATTTCATGATCAGTTTGCAGAAGTAAAGCGCGTACTTTTTCTGATAGTGTACGAGCTTCTTCTTTAGAAACTGTAATTGTATTTGTTACTAAATCCAAAACAGCGATAGTTTGTGTGCGAGAAGTCTTGTCAGTAATCGCATCGGGTTTTGGTTGTGAGATTTTTTTCTCAGTTTTTGCGAACGTACTTTGTGGTGGCACAAGAGTTGTCGTTACACTTTTGCAATCATATCTATCTTTAATGAAATGATTGTAATATTGGATTGTTGTACCGGGTACCGAAGGTCCTCCGCGACCAACTTGACTGAGACTGACACAAATTTCGTTAGGCACATTACAATAAGCGCGCCATTTTCCTCTAACGTTAATAAACATATCACAATAGCCCGATGCCCAAGGAAGATAACCTGGCTTAGACGCCATTATCTCTTTGAAGAAAAATTCGCGTACTACTGATCCTGCTTCTGTGTAGACATGCGAATATCCACCTATGTCTACTTGACCATGGTTTTCAATATAAATGCTAGAGGCATTGTTTGAATATTGTTGTGATGCTTGAATTGTCATTGCAGTTAGTGAAATAAAAAGAAATTGTTTCATATTTTCCTCCTGATATAGTAATCAGCAAATCTGCGTGAGCCGTCTCAAAATATGGCGGTCACTTTACGCAGTTCAACTGCGTTTCTATGACTGATAGAGATAGGTGGAAATCGGCCTATGGAATACCATTAACCTAAGGCCTTTTCTTAATCTGAGTTAACGAGT
>Ga0315284_10002762_pt1 | contig 25027 bp, 21 predicted proteins | sample YL17G09_16_MG_FD_203696 | JGI IMG/M metagenome (GOLD analysis project Ga0315284, IMG submission 203696) | Sediment microbial communities from Yellowstone Lake, YNP, Wyoming, USA - YL17G09_16 | ecosystem: Environmental > Aquatic > Freshwater > Lake > Sediment | place: USA: Wyoming | collected...
AACAATACAAACCTTTTTTCTCTCCTTTAATATTATAAAGTGGTCTTAATTTGCAATTTGGATGAAAACAAATTTTATAAATAACATTCACCATCCCTAAAATTATATGTTCAAAACAATATAATGGTTTCTTTTCACCTTCAAAATTATAATAAGCTATTTTTTTACAGTCTTCGTGAATACACATTTATGTTTTTTGATTAATAATAAAATTTTAAATCAATTTTTTTTAAATTAATTTTTATATAAAATAATATTTTATATAAATTTATTAATAAACATAATAAAATTATGTAATTTTATTATTAATTTTTTTTTGGTAAATACTGATTATTCATAAGTTCCTTCACAGTTCTTGCAATTTTCACCATAAGTTCTACAGTCAAAACATTTAGCATCGTTATAAGGAGGTAAGCCATTAATCGGGCTCTTGTAAAGGAAAATACCTAGTCGGGTAACTGCAGGGTCATAAACTCCTTTTGGCTCTGTGCATAGATCCTTTGCTGATGTCACAACATTTGTTGTTGCGACAATATCGCGGCTCCATGGGTAAAGAGGAGTGATATTCACCTCAGAATTGCGGCGATTCATATACCAGGCAGTTCGCTTCTCCTGGGTGACATCATTTACCTGAGTCTGGAAAGTTTGAAGAACGCCATTGCAAGGGACGGCATTGAAACCAACGCAATTCACATTTTTAAAAGAAAGGGATTGAGGGCAGCTTGTGGTAACCATTATATTCTAATATGAGATAAAAATTATTTTTCATCCTGAAAAATATATAAATGGATTTTTTCCGCTAATTTATCTCCTAAACGTCTTTTCTCACTAATCCGGATATTTGCCAATGTTTTCACATCCATTTCATCCAACAAAACCCGCATATTTGGATATTTTTCAGCAATTTTTTCAGCTATTGTCGAACTAAGTCCTGGAATAAGACTTAATTGTCCTAAATAACAATTTTTAGGAGTATTATATTTCCCCTTTGCATATCCTTCTAAACTAATATTTCGACTTCCTCCCTCCAATTCATCAAATTTTTCTTCGTCCAATTTCTTCTTAATGTCTGAAATTACTTGTGCAGTTCTAGCTAATCCATCGCATTGAATAACTCCAATATTATCGCGAAGAATCATATTTACTAAAGCACCCCAATAGGCTCTGTCTTTATTATCTCCGGTTTTCTCCTCAAACAAATATACTATATTTTTACGAGCGTTCTTCAGTCCATCTATCTGCCCATCCGTCTTATTACGCCATTCTAATAGTCGTAATTTCTGATTTTTATAACGACCATCCATCAAACTAGCATTAAAATCGGTAATTGTTTTGCGTTCAATAAGAATCTGACGTTTTGGATGTTCAATTAAAATGTCACCCAATTCCAGCGGTTTTGTAACAAAAATAGTACCATTTTTCTCCAATAATTCGCGAAGTTTGCATTCTCTTGTATCTACATAAATAGTTGTTATGTTAGTCATTATTATTATTATTGTTGTTTTGTTTTTAATTTATAACTCTTTTTCGCACAAGTACTAACTTGGTGTTTTCCCTATGCGCACCCATTTTTGTACAGACCAAAGAGGTAGACAATCTGCAAATAAGCTACCTCTAATGATATATGTAAAAGATACAGTGACATCCTGGTAGATTAGTTGTGGGGATATTACTGGAAATTTGCCTTAATTTACCATCCATTTTTTTTTACATTTTTGAGCTTTGAAAATGATAGCCAACGCGCTCTATTTTATCCGCCATGCATGGAACACCCAATTTATCTCCAATATCCATACATAATTGGCGAATATATGTTCCACTACTTACTTTTGTAATCATAGGGATGCCAATTAGCCGGATTTTATCATAATCTCGATATTGCGTCATAATTTCATCTTTTCTTAATTCAAGTCCATCTGGAATAAGACTGACTTGATCCATAAAATAATTCATATTTCTTATGGAAAAAATGGGGATTGCATCTTGCTCGAGATTATAAATTTGGATTATATGTTTGGGAATATCTGATTCATCTAATTCAATTCCATTTTTTGGAAAATACCATAGTGGTTTTTTCAACCCATTTTTATGAATTTGATATGCACTATAAATTGGATATCTTTGCTCATATTCCCCCATAAATTGGCTAAATATTTCTGTCAGTCTGGAAATATTTATCGTATTTACTGACTGAATCTTACTAATTTTTCCAAGACAATCCCCTGTATCCGTCAATATTCCAATAATAAGATTGAATTTATAGGTTTTATCCATATTCATATATTTGTCACGGTTTTTGAGCTCGTCACCTTCCAAATAAAGAATTATTCCGGATGCTAATGGATCCAATCTGCCAATATATGAAATTTTATTTTGGATATCATTGGCAACTTGTTTAGTAATGTCTCCAAATGGAACACCGGGATTTTTATAAGCGATATGCATTATTGTTTTTATGTAATAATTATTTTAAGTTCATTTTTCAAAAATAACATATTCAGAAAAATTATGAGTAATTCAAATAAAGAGAATAAAGGACGTCGTCCTTTAATTCTGTTCGACATTGATGGGACAATTGCGGAGTCAAGCCAAGAGGTGCCCTCAAAAATGAAAGATAAAATTTTGAAGAAAATGAATGCAGGATATGATATTGGAATTGTTGGAGGAGGTAAATTGGAGAAGGCACTTTCCCAATTAGGAGATTTACACATTACTCATTATTTTACTGAATGTGGATGTGTTTATCATAGAAGAAGTAAAGACGATAAAGAACTCTGGAGTATCTATGTAAAAAATATTCGCAAGCACCCACTTTACTCAAAAATTAATATTATTATAAAAGAAGCACTCCAATTTCTTTCAAAAGTGGATTATGAAATCACAGGGCATTTCATAGATTTACGAAATGGAATTATTTATATATCTTTGATTGGAATGGAGGCTACTCAAAAAGAACGCGCAATATTTATGGAATTGAATAGTGAAAAAAATTATCGAAAACAGCTAATTTCGAAACTAAAAGAAAAAGCGATTGAGTTGGGCATAAAAGATGATTTAGTGATAGCAGAAGGTGGTATGGTTGGCATTGGAATTTATCCAAAAGAGTATGATAAAGTACAAGTTGTAGATTGTCTAAAAAATGAATACAAAGTAATCCATTATTTCGGCGATAAATATGAAGAAGATGGGAATGACTATCATTTACTTAATCATAAATTAATTATTCCACACCGGGTGAATTCAGTAGAGGACACTATTCAAGAATTAAATTTTTAATTTATAGTTTAAATGTGCAAAGGTGTAAAAATATTTATATTAATAATTATAATGAAGACAATAATATTTTGGTATAAGAGAATAAAAAGAACATTATGCAATTTTGTATTATATTTTTTAAATAAATTATTATATAATGAAATAAAAGTGATTGGTGTAACTGGAACTGATGGAAAAACAACAACAACATATTTAATTAGAAACTATATAAATATATTAAATAATAAAAATAAATGTGGATTAATTGGAACTGAAATTATTAATGATGGAAAAAATGAGTATAAATCGGTATTAACGACACCCGATCCAATTGTTATATTTAAAAATATTGTACAAATGAAAAAAAATGATTGTACATATTGTGCAATGGAAGTTTCATCACATGGAATAGATCAAAAACGGGCAAATTTTATTGATTTTGATTGTGCAATTTTTACAAATATTTCAGAAGAACATCTGGATTATCATAAAACTTTTGAAAATTATTTAAATACTAAAATTTCTTTTCTTAAAAATAATAATAAGTATATTATTATCAATAAAGATGATAAATATTATAATTATATACAAAAAGAATTAAATAAAAAACATTATACATATGGACAACAAAAATCTGATTTTCAAATAACAAATATGAATTTTACATTAAATGGATCAATATTTGATTTAATTTATAATGAACAAATATATAGATTCGAAATACAACTTTTAGGTATTCATAATATCTATAATTTTACAGCATGTTTAACTTATTTAATATTAAATAAATATGATATAAATGTATTACAGACAAATTCCAAATACATAACTCCTCCTCCTGGTAGATTAGAAAAAATTATGAATAATATTTATGTAGATTATGCACATACGCCTTATGCGATTAGTCAAATGATAAAATGTTTTAGAAAAATTACTTACAAAAAAATAGTTATTGTATTTGGTGCTGGAGGAAACAGAGATACATCAAAACGAAAAATGATGGGTAAAGAATCAAGTATTGCTGATATTATCATAGTCACAACAGATAATCCTAGATTTGAAAATCCATTAAATATATGTAATCAAATATTTCCATATATAGAGAATGATAATAAAAAAATAATAATAGATAGATATGATGCATTAGAATATGTAATAAAAAATTATATTAATGAAATAATCTTAGTCATGGGAAAAGGTAATGAACAAGTAATGTCAGTTAATGGACAAAATATAATATTTAATGATAAAAATGTGATTCTAGATATAATAAAAAAACTATAAATTATTAATAAATTAAAAAATCTAATTAAAAATATTTTTTAATTAATAATGTCATTTTTATTTTCTAATTATGAAGCAATTACTGGTAATGTAAATATAAGTGGATATAAAAATTCAGCATGTCCAATCATAATATCAACATTAATTTTTGAGAATGAATTTATTATTAGTAATGTTCCAGATATAAGTGATATCAAAAATATAATTAAAATAATGAGATCAATTGGATCAAATATTGAATATATAAACAGCAATACATTAAAAATAAAGAATTCTATTTTAAATATAGATAATATTGATTTGGATATATTTATTGAGTTCCGTGCATCAATATTATTTATTGGAGCATTATTATCAAGATTTGATACAATTAAAATAAAAAATCCAGGTGGTTGTAATATTGGACTCAGAGGAATAACAACTCATATTGATTTATTAAAACAATTGAATTATGATATACAATATGTAGATGATATTATTGTAATAAATAAAAATATTAATAATATTGACAATCACAATGTATATTTACATGAATTTTCAGTATGTGCTACCGAAAATGCAATTATGTTAGGAACATTATATAATAAATATTCAATTAATTTCGCATCAAATGATCCATGTGTAATGGATTTTTGTTGGTTTATTCAAAAACTAGTAAATATAGATGGAATAGGAACGAATAATATAAAGATGAGTTTAAGATTAAATGTAAATAATAGAATTAAATATTCAATTATGCCAGATAAAATAGAAATATGTACATTTATTACATTATCTGCTTTGACAAATTCAGATATAATACTGAGCGAAGCATGTATTGATTTTATTAAATATGAATTGATGCTTTATAAAAAATTTGGAGTTGAGTATGATTTTAAACAAAATATTATTCAAATGAATGATAATTATATTTGTGGTAGATTATTTATAAAGTGCAATAAAATACAAACAATTGAAGAATTTAAAATTCAAGACATGATGTATCCTGGATTAAATCCAGATTGTATACCATTATTTGTAATTTTATCTTTATTTGGAAATCATAAAATAACAATAAATGATTGGATGTTTGAAAATAGATTTATTTTTTTAAAAGATTTATTAGATAAAAATTTATTGGATATTTCACAAGAAAAACATTATTTATATATAAATCCATTAAAAAAAAATATATATATTGAAGAATACACATGTACTGACTTAAGAGGAGGAGTTAGTTTATTATTATTAGCAATTAAATTAAATAATCAATGTTTAATAAAAAATACAAAATTTATACATAGAGGATATGAGAATATCATATATAAATTACAAAATATAGGTATAAATATTATTGATGCATCTATTGAATCACAGTTTAATTTAAAATATTATAATACATACAGGTTAAACTCAGTTTCTCAATACTTTTTAAAAATTGATACAGTTGATAGTCTTTGTAAAATTATTCCTTTTTTAAAAAATTATAAAATTATTGGTTCTGGTGCAAATCTATTATTAAATAATTATATCAAGGGAGTAATTATTCTATTAGATTTGAAAGAATTAAAAATAAATAATAATAACATCTATGTTGAAGCTGGCGTAGATTTACAAAAATTAATTGATTTATCTATTGATCATTCCTTAGATGGATTACATAATTTTACACAAATTCCAAGCAATGTTGGTGGTGCAGTATATATGAATATACATTATAATAAATTTCTATTTTCTGATTTTATAACAGATGTTACTGTATATGATATTAAAAATAAAAGATTAATAACTATGAATAAAGATGATTTACATTTTAATTATTATGGGTCATATATAAAAAATGATAATTATATAATTATATCATGCAATCTATATCTAAATACAAATAATAAAAATATTATTATTCAACAAGAACGTGATATTTGCACATATAGAATTAATAAATATCCAGATTTGTATACATGTGGTTGTGTATTTCATAATTTTAATTTTTATGAAAATTCGAATGTAAGATCAGTTGGGTATTATATTGATAAATGGGATTTAAAAAAGATTTTTAATAATAATTTTGTTAAAATATATGATAAACATTGTAATATGATTATTACAAATAATGAATCAAATAGTGAAAATCTAATAAGAATTATTAAAAATATTCAAAAAGAATTTATTTTAAAATTGGGATTTGATTTTTGTCCCAAATTGGAATGTGAAGTTATAGGGTTTAATTGTTATCCTTTTATTGATAAAAAAATACATATTATTGGTATTGGTGGTGTAGGAATGAGTGGATTAGCAAGAATATTTATTGATAAAGGATATATTGTATCTGGTAGTGATTTAAATGCATCAGAATATACTAAAGGTTTTGATTTATTTATTGGTCATAATTCATCAAATATTAAACCAAATCAAATAATAATATATAATGATTTAATAAAAGATAATAATCCAGAAAAAATAGATTCTATAAAATATAATAATTTGGAATTATCAAGATTTGAAACAATAAATCTACTATTAAAAAATAAAATATCAATTGGAATTACAGGATGTCATGGTAAAACAACAACATCGAGTTTATTTACATATGTTTTAGATAAAACAAATCCATCTTTTTTAATTGGTGGAATACCAAAAAATTATAATACAAATGGAAGATATACTGATAGTTCATATATTATTTTTGAATTAGATGAATCTAATAAAAATTGTGAAACTATTGATATGGATTATTTGATTATGACAAATATAAATAATGATCATATTGAAAATTATGGTTCAACAGAGAAATTACAGGAAATATTTAATAAACTTGGAAATAAAGTAAAAGAAAAATTAGTTTATTGTGGAGATAAAATTAATAAAAATGATAATTTATTATTAAAGTTTAATTTTGGAAAATCTTATGGATTTGAAGAACATAATGATTACATTATTAAAAATTATAAACAATTAGATACGTATAGTATATTTGATATTTATGGAAAATATGAATATAAAAATATTAAAGTTAATTTAATTGGAAAACATAATGTTTCTAATGCATGTGGTGTATATTTACAAGCAATTAATTTAAATATACATGAAAATATAATAAGAGAACAATTTGAAACTTTTATGGGAGTAAAATATAGATTAGATTATCAAGGAAAATTAAATGGAATAGATTTTTATTATGATCATGCCTATTTACATTCTACAGAAATAAAAGCAACATTAGAACTTTTTATTGACAAAAAAGTATTAGTGATTTGGCATCCTCCTAGCAATAATGAAAGGTTAATAAATATTTTAAATGATTGTAATGATTTATTCAATATTGAATATTTAATTATAACGGAAATGCGATATCCTACAAAAACAAATATCAATACTTTATATTTGATCCTTAATAAAATAAAAACAAAAAATATTAGTAATGTATTATTAGTAGATTTAAATAATATGTTATATGAACATACTGTAAATAATAGTTATGATGTAATTTTAAATTTAGGACATCCTTCTTCTTTTCAAAATCATATAGATATTCTTAAATACTTAGTAATATAAAACTTATAGTGAACATGATTTTGAAATATTTAATATAAACTCATCATATGTATAATTAAACATATTTGGAAATATACTTTTTTTGGTTAATCCTGGAATTGTATTTATTTCATTTAAATAAATAATACTATTTATTATAAAAAAATCAAATCTTGCCATATTATTTAATTTAAATATTTTCCATAATTTTTTAGTAAGTGTTAGTAATTCATTTTGTATATTTTCATTTATAATTATATTAAATGTGTAATTTATATTTCCATTATATTTTATATCATATGAATAAAAATTTTCACATGTTATTTGTCCTATTTTCCCGATTATGATCTCATTATTTATTTCAATTATACCTAACTGTATTTCAATAAAATTATTTAATTTTTGTTCAATTAATAAATTATTATCATATTTTAAACTATATTGTATCATTTCATTATATTCAGATTTTGAAAAACATTGATTCACACCAAATGATGAACCTGAATTACATGGTTTTATTATTAAATCATTACCCAGAACTTTTATAATATCATCATACTGTAAAAATTTATTATATAATAAGTAGTTAACAACATTAATGTTATTATATTCACATATTTTTTTAGTAATAAATTTATCAAATGTTATTCTACTAGATAATGAATTTGGCGATGTATATGGTATTTTGTAATCATCAAGTATATTTTGTAAGTAACCATCCTCGCCATTTTTACCTGAAGAACATAAAAATGCTAAATCTATATTATATTTAAAATCTTCTATATAATTAAAATTCTCATCAACAACTATTAGTTTGTCATTATTATTTAAAACAACAAAAATTGTAGTATAATATTTAGATAAAACATTATAAACATCTTTACTTGATTTTATACTAATATCTTTTTCATTATCTGAATAATTAATAATTATGGATATTTTCATGATATAATTATATTTATATTAATAAAATGCTGTCAAAATCAATTATCACTATTTTTCAAATAGAACCATTCATACTATTTAGTAAAATACTATGTCGTATTCATTTTTTAAAATTAAAATTATGTGGTAGACTTCCTAAATTAATTACAATTACTGGAAGTATAGGTAAAAGTTCTTTATTGAATATGATACATGTATTATTAAAAGATAAATATAAATGTAGAAAAATAAAATATAATGGAAATGAATTTATACCATTAGATATTTTAAATATTAATGTAAAAGATACATATATTAAAAAAATAATATCAAGTGTGCACACAATTCTATTTGATTTTACGAAGTATGATTATTTATTGATTGAAGTAGGTATCAGTGAAAAAAATGATATTGATAAACATATCGAATTATATACTTCATATATAAGTTGTTTCACTGAATTAGATTATGTTCATACTGAAGGGTTAGATGATTTAAATGGAATATGTTATGAAAAAAGCAAATTAGTAAATAATAGTAAATATAAATTAATAAAAAATAATGATATAATTAAAAAATATGTTCATAATATTGACAGAATAATTATTAATGATCAAAAACAAAACATTTATTGTCAACAAACTATTGATAATTTTGTAGTGAATTATGCTTATAATAATACTGATTATAATATATGTATACCAAATATTACAAAAAATCAATTTATTCCAACATCATATACTTTATTAATATGTTTTTGTATAGAAATAGCAAATATATTGAATTTTAGTAAAGATGAAGTAGAATTTTATTTATCAAATTATCAACTACCAGAATCTAGATCTAGTTTATTAGTTACAACAAATAATATAGTATTAGATGGAACATATAATGCATCATTTAAATCAATTATTGAAATATTAAACTCTTGTAGAATATTAAATAATAAATCTATTATTATTTTATCAGATATCAAAGAGATGAACCCTATATTTTTTCATTATTATGATGAAATTAATAAAATAATAAATAGTATGACTAATATTGAAAAACTTGTTCTTATTGGAAAAATACTTAAAAAACATATTTCATATAAAAATATAGAATATTATGATTCAACAAATGATTTTATAAATTCAAATATTAATTATAAAAATAAATTAATTGTCATAAAAGGTTCAAACTATTTTAAATTAAAAAATATAATTAAATATTTATAAATAAAATGTATTATATAATATTATGATAAAGAAATGTTGTTTGAAAAAAATTTATGAATTACAAACTGCAAACGAATATTTTGAATTTGTTAAAAAATTACAAAGATTTACTAGTTTTCCACAAACATATATGGATAATTCTGGTATTTATATCGTATTAAAACTTTCAAATAATATAAAGCGTAAAATGAAATTAGGAATTACTTATATAAAAGAACAGAATGGTTTTAACTTATCATGTTATAAAGTTGATCCAACTAATAAAATAATTCTTGCAAATACAACTAGTGGAGGAAATTATGTTGCGTTAGATCATGAAAGTGTTATTTCTGGTATGGTTACTCTTTTAGATAGTTATTTTTCAACACCATCAGCACAAGGTTTACATATATTTTATTTAACAGTATTTCCTTTACAACTAGATATTGCGAGAGCAATACTTAAAAATCCAAATTATAATCCAGATGTATTATATAAAGGTCAAAATACAGCAACAGTAAAATCAACATCTTTAAACCCAACAAAAGCAAATATTACAATAAATATTAATACATCAACAAGTATTGGCGTTGGTTCAGGGCTAGGGGAATTATATTATACAATTGAAAATAATCCAACACCAGCAATTCCTGTAACTGATACCGATAATATATTCACATTACAATCTCCACAAAACACATTTTCATCATTTAATGTAAATCCATTGCCATTAAATTCATATAATGTATTTCAAATAGCATTTGTTGGTGATCAAAGAAATTCATGGAATATTACATTACAAAATAATAAAACAGTAATGGATTTCCCTTTTCTTGTACTATCTGCATTAAGATAAATAAATATATTCAATTAAATAACATTTTCTGTATTATCAACCGTACTTTTATATGACCATTGGTGATTTATTAGATGAGGATATAATACATATGTATCAAATATTTTATCATATGATAAATCTTGAATTATTACATCAATTGGACGATTAATCTTTCTTGTTTTATCAATTATTTTATCAATATTCTTATTATTCACTACATATCCATAAAGTCCATATAATTTTTTATTAGGATTTACATTATATAAATTATTGGAAATATTGGTTCCATAATTATTTGTTGAATTTCCTAAAAATAAGAAATCAAAATTGGTATTATTATTATTTAAAATTTGAATTGCTTTTTTAACGTCTTCTAATAAATTATTTGAGTTTATTAAAAAATCATCTTCAAATATAATTGTATATCCATCTTTATTATCTTTTTTTATTTTTTTATAAATACTAAAATGACTTAAATAACAACCAATCTCGCGCTTTGCATGATTTTCATTTTTAGATAAATTGTGATTATCAGATAATATATTTTTTTTTACTAAATTATCTATATTTAATTTTAAGCCGTTTATACCATCAAATATATTTATTTTTTTATTGATTTTTGTTTGTTGATTTTTTATATTTAACATTCGATCTTCTTTTCCTAAAGTAATTACATATAAATCAGAAATATCATCAGACTCAGATTTTTTCTCAAAGAATTCTGTAATAAAAATTGAATTTTTAAAACCAAACCCAAAAAAAATAATAATAAGAATAATAAGAAAAATAGGAATAATACAATTCATTATTATATTATATAAAAAAAATGATTTATTATTATTTAAAACTAAATATATATTATATTAAAGAAAATGGAGCATTTATTACGAACAAAAATATATTTTCGGGTTAGAAAAACAACAATGGAAATGTTGGAAGACCGTGGATATAATGTAAGTGATGAAGATAAAAATATGAATTATTCGGAATTTACAAATCGTTTAGAAGAAAATGCGATACATTTATTGGCGATTCACAAAGAGAATCCAATTAAAATGACATATGCTACATTTATATTAGATGGTAAATCATTTAGTAAAAAAGATTTAGTTGTATTAAAGGCGATGATAGATGAGAAATACCCCACAAATGAAATGACAGTAATTATTATTCAAGATAAACAAACACCCCAGATTGCGAAGGAATTATTAAATGATGAATATAAATTATACGAAATATTTTCAATGAAAAATCTTATGTTTAATATTACTCAGCATGAAATTGTTCCTCAACATATTCTTCTTACACCAGATGAAGTTGATGTTATATTAAAACAGTATCAAACTACTCGAACTCAACTTCCTAAATTGCTGACAACTGATCCAGTTGCAAAATATTATGGCATGAAAATGGGGGATGTGTGTAAAATTATTCGACAGAGCCCAATGACAGGAGAGAGTTATTATTACCGTATTTTGAAATAATGTATTTTGAAATAAAAAAAAAATTAATAATAATATGGATGATAAAACATATTTAAAATTTAATTTGAATCAACCCAAAGACTTATCTTCTCTTGCTTATAATACAGTGAATCAACAGCACACACCACTTGGATTTTCGACATATGAGAGTACACCTGCATCTGGTAATTATTGGAAGACGGATGTTCCAGATACTTTACTAGAACCAGCACCTAGGAATCAATTATATAATCCAGTAGAACAAACCTATGATAAATCACCGGATGCATACTACAAGGAGATTTTAGGGAATGCAAATTGGGTGAGAGGAAATCAATTTAGCAATCATTATCCAAATAAAAAAGCTAGGGAATTTGCTGAGATTGTAGCAACTCCTAGTGTAAAACAAAAGGGGAAAACAGTAGATTATTTGGGAAATAATGCGAAAATAGTTGTTCGTAATGAAGATCCATTTTATCCATATCCATCAGAGAAACTACTTGAGAATAAAAATTATGGATCTTATGCACATGAGCATAAATATTTAAATGGACAGCCTATTTTTAATTATGGGGCGGGTTTGATTGAAGGAGGTGGGAGTAATCCATATTTAGTAGAAGGTTTTTGTGGATCATGTAATAATAAAAGTGGGCGAATTGGTTTAGGAGTTGGTTTAGTTTTATTGATTTTGATTTTATATGCAGGATTTTATAAATAATATTATTATTTTTTTCTATATCATTTTATGGCAGCACCTTTACCTTCTTCTACTATTGTTATACAAGAATCTGACATTACAGAAGCAGAATCAGAAATTAATTCAATAAATAAATTTTTATTAGATACAAAAGCTGAAATAATGTCAAAACAAACTGAAATACAGGGAAAAGCAGATCAAATAACGGAAAAACAGAAACAAGTTTATGGTCAAAGTCAAGAAATTGAAGATAAAATAAAATTATTGGATACAAGGAATAAAATGTTGCAGTTATCGATTGATCAGAATGTTTATAAGAAAAAAGTAATTTATAGTTTATTATCAGTGATAATTGCATTAATTGTAGGTATGTTATTCTTTTTTACATTTTTTACAAAAAAAATAAATATAGAATAATGCAAATCAAGTATAATTATATTTTCTCATTTTATTTTAATATGAGAAATATTGGCGAAGATAAGTATGAATCATTTATGAGTTTAGATAATGCGATTGATGTAATGAATGATAATATAGTTGCATTAAAATCCCAAACAATAAATTTACAAGAAAATATTGAGAAAACTAAAATAGATCCAGAGCAAATATTTAATGAGTTAAGAGAAAAAAAAATTATATACGACAAAAATCGGGAAATTATTAAAGATAAAATGAAAATATTAGAAGGGAGAAATCGAATGTTACAAATATCAATGGATAAAAATATTTTTTCAAAAAAAGTGATATATGTATTACTCACAATAGTAATTAGTATTATTTTAATTGTATTATTTGGAATATCATTTTTCAAAAGCAATTAAAATATTATATTCATTAATTTAGAGAATGAGTGATTATTCAACGCAAATACAACAAATTTTAAATAATCAAAAATTTTTAATGGGAGGTATAAATACAGTATATCCTTCAATTCAATTAGATAGTTTATATAACTCTCAATTAAAAGCTCAATATGATAGCATACAACGTTATGCTTCAGAAAAAATAACTCCGGATATACAAAAACGTTTGAATATGGCAAAATTGTATAATTCAGAAAATGAAGTTCTGAGTGTAAATGATAAATTAATGAGTAATAATAATGAAGTTTATAATTCTGATTTTAATGAGAATATAATAAATATTGATAAATTAAACAATACAATATCAACAAAAAATAAGATTATTCAAATTAATGAATATGAACAAATGAAAAAAGATAGAATAATATTTATCATGAATAGAATTATTCTATTTTTGATTTTGATGATTGTTCCAGTAATTTTTATGGCTATGGGTTATATTTCATTAATTGTTGGAATCTTATTTATTTTAGTGTGTGCAATTATAACAGTCATTGTCGTATTTTTCCAAATGAAGAATAATCAAGATGGTGATATAGTAAATATAATAAATAAAACAAAGAATACTGCAAAAGATTTTGCGAGAACAGTTATAAAAGATATATTCCCCAAGAGTTTCATTAAATCTTGCCCAGATAAAACAAATCCAGGGAATACAGTTACTTACAATTATAATACTGGGAATGAAGTATGGCTTGATAATAGTAATAATCAATGGGAAGAAGGAGATATTCCAACAATTGGAGCTACAAAACAGGGATATTTAGCACTTGGTAAAGAAGCGGAACCTATGCCATATTATGGCGGAAATCCAGAAACTCCAAAATATACTTGTAAGTGGAAATATGACCCAGCTAATATAACTAACATGAATAAAGGCACTCGATTTACGACAACAATACCATGTGAGTTTTATCCAGGATATGAAACTGTAAATAATGTATAATTTAAATGAATATCATATTATATCATGTGATATACATAAAATTCTTTATAATAATTTTCTAAATTCATATTAATAGAAAATGAATTCAAAAGATATTTCTAGTACTCCAAATACAATCCAAAATTCTGATAATTATTTAAAAGATTATGTTAATATTTCTGGATTTAGTTGGAATTCTAAATGTTTAGATGTTGCTTTTAAAAATTTAGGTGATAATTTTAGTAATTATGTAGGCAACGCTGGAGATTTTAATACAGTTACTGCGACAAACCCTATCTATACTCCACCAACGTCATATCAAGAAAAAGACTATAGTGGTAATTGTCCACAAGGATGGACAACAAATCCAATCTGGAATTATGGGGGACAGACATATGCAAGTTGTACAAATCCAAATTATACTGGTCCATTTAATCAAAACCCATGCTATGCGGGGCGTTCGCAACAAACACCACAAACTGCATCTTGTCCATCAAAAGTATATGGTAATCCACCATCTTATCAAGAATCAGACAGTTATTGGTCTTGGTGGTGGCCTGGTTGGAATTATCAATCATGGTCTGTTCCAAACAGTAATTCTTATGTAGGATGGAATGGTCCATCAGATGCATCACAGGGTGATTTTGCAAATACAAATATTGGATCACAACCTCCAGGTGCTGGATCTTTTTGTACAGCTGGTTGGTCTGCTGGAAATAGTCAAGGTGGTTCTCAATCTGATTGTTCAATAAGTGGTGGAACATGGGTAAATTATTATAATGATCCAGGATTTAACAGTCATGGTTATACTTGTTATAAACCAACCCAATATAATTGGACAACTGAACCTTCATCATATTTTTGGAGTGGTGATACAGAAAATAAACGTAACTGGGAAAATCAATGCCAAGCATACTGGCCCATGAAAACAATCTCTACTCCTGGTAAATGGACTTGCACATATGGAACATCAATAATGAATGATATTGCAGCAGGAAATTTATTTCAAATTCAAACAACTCAACAAATTAATTCTCCAAGTGATGCTGCAAAAATTGTTCTTAGAAATAGTATTAATAATTCAACTCAAATGAGTAATAATTATTTCTTTATGGTTGGTAATAATATTTTTATTACTTCTCCAACAAGTGATATTGGAGTAATTACATCAAAAGGGCAATATCAGCCAAATTGTACTGATCAAAATAATCAGAAAGGAACGTTATATTATATAAGTCAAGACTTCTTTGATTTAGTAAAAAACTGTTCAAAAGTAAATAATGCGATAAATCAAACAAATGATAATCGAGATGTTTTACAAAAATCAATTGTTGATTCAATAAAAGAAAATTTTACAACAACTGCGATTATAGATAATCAAGATCAAATTATTAAAAATTTAGCAGAAAATTATAATAAAAAAGCGGAATTATATAATTATCAAATAGATGTTATTGGAAATAATGAAAAGCTCGTTAATACGCAAAATAATAAGATAAATAAACAATTTGACGAAATGACAACAATACAAGAACAAATTGCATTAAAAAGCAGAGTTATTGAATTAAATGATGAATTAGTTAAGAAACAATTAAGGAATAAAAAAATTCTTATTGGATTTTTTGTTTTATTGCCTTTTTTAGGAATTCCCTTGTTATTGATGATTATTGGAGCATTTAGCCCGATTATGGGAATTAGTTTAGCAGGATTAATGATACTTGGATATGTTATTTATATATTAGTCATAGCGAATATGAGTGAAATAAAGAAATTTGGAAGAGAGGATAAACGGATTATATCAAAATATGAAAAAGCGATATCTAATTATTGGAAGAAAGAAAAAGATTCACTTAGTAAATCATTATCAAATTTTGTATATGGTAAATGTGCAGATGTATCACAAGAAGGAGAAGAAGAAGAGTCAGGTAGTGGTGGCGGCGGGAATAATTTATATCCAAAAGGAGATTATATTATGAAATCAAATGGTCCCTTTTATTATTATGATGGAAGTGCTCCACCCCAGCAAATATATCCAGGGGCAATAGGAAGCATTAATTTTAACATTGAAGGAAATACTTATAAATTCCCGAAAGAGATTAGCGCAAAATTTAATGAAATTAAAAATCCAATCACAAAATTCTTTTTTCAAACATGGAGTTTAATCTTAACCCAAAATGGAATAAGTTTTGATGATCCAAGATTTTCTCAAGATTTAGATGTCATTGATTTTCCCGATTCTGACCAAACACCAATGCCATTCTGGGATAATATTAAGCTCCCAATTGTCACAAATTTGGATCAACAATTCAATTATTTATTCCAATCATATGATAAAGAAAAGAAGACTCTTTCAAAAACAGCAAGTGTTCTTTTGATTGATTTATGGAATTTTGTATTTGGAGATAAAATCCCTGGAGAAACATATGAAATATGGGTGAATAGATTGGCAGATATTGTGAAACAAACAAATCCAAATATTGAACAATTTTATCAAAATTATTTACAAGATATTATGAGATCGGAAAAATTCATTGATAAATATGGAACTATTAATAAATTTGTTGAATATAAGATGATTGATTTTATTAAAACTTTCAATCAAGATATTCATGTTTCCACTCCATTCGCAAAAAAAATGGTAGCATAAATTTTTTTATTATATTAAGTAGATGACTACTAAATATAATATTGGAACTTTAAATGATGCAGAATTAGTAAAACTTGGGTTTAGTGTAGTTAATGATAATATAACTATAAAAAATTGTATGATTTTAGCAAAATCTGATTCAAGAAGTAGATATATAGCCATCCCAAATAATCCAACTGGAACTGGTCTTGATATGAGCGGAAAATGTTATAAAGGAATTAATTATAATCCAATTGTTAATCCAGATTCTACAACCGGAATATTATTTGATATATATGGTATTCCAGATGAATGTACTACTGTTGAAAATTGTTTAAAAGGGAATTCACAATCTATTCTAAATAGAGAATTAGCAGAGATTACTGCATTAATTGCAGCAAATGAAAGAGAGAAAAAAGATATAAATATTCGATTAATTGCAATTAATAGCTCTAGTGGTACAACATATGGAGATGCAGCAGCCCAATACAATAGAGATGTTGAAACTGCGAGACTTACTGCTGAACTTACAAAATTAAAAGATAAATTAACTATATTATTATCATATAAAGCATCTTTACTTGCTCGTAATTCAGAATCATCGATATTACTATCCGACAAAAATAGATTATTAGCCACAGTAAATTCCAATATCCAGCAAAAATATACAAAATTAGGTGATGTAAATAATAAAATTAATACAATCACCCAAGATATTTACACAAATAATCTAGAAACACAAAGAAAAGAAAATATTATTAGCACATTAAGAGTTATTATCTTGATTATTATCTTCATGGCAGTTATTCTTATTATTTATTTTGGAATGCAATTTACTGAACAAAATTATCCGGATATTTATAATAAAGTTGGACAATTAAATAATAGTATTTTCTACTAATCATCATCTTCATCATTATATACTGAATTTTTCAAAAATCCCAATATATGTGTCGTTGAACAATTATTCTTTCCATATTTCTTCTCAAAATATTTCTTCATATCTTTCTTCAAAGGATATTTCTGACAATTGTAATTCATCATATACCATGACTTGAAATCATCGTGCAAATTTTGCAGACTAATTTTATCCGTTTTCTTGTCCGTTTTAACCAATCTAGTATTTATAAAATCGATATAAATATCCATATCTTTCTGATATTCTTCCGTGAATTTTTCCACTTCTTTCGGAATAAAAAGACCACCCATTGGTTTATAATCTGTTATGTAGTTATGGACAATCATAGACATAAATGTTTCCGTCCATTTCGGGATTTTCTCGCTTAAATATTTATCCTTTTTGAATTCATTGTCATTCTTCGGATTATCCACGAAACAACTTAAAAACTCAAGAACCTTTATACGTCGCCATGTTCCCATATCATCCGCCGGCACTTTCGGCATATCATTGCAAAACAATATAATCTTGAATTGAGGTTTGAATTCAATAAAATTTGACCACAAACCACGCCCTTTTATTTTATCACCACCAGAATATTCCTTCATCAATCCAATATTAATTCTCTCACCCTCACTTGGCTCCTCCAAATAAGCATACCTCTTCCCCTTGCTCTCAACTACTTCCGGGCTTACTGAATTACTTGCCCCTCTCTTCCCAGTAAAAAGAGTAATCGGAAATTTTATCGCATAATCGCCAAATGCTTGAATCAACAATTCATTCACTTTAGATTTCCCATTTCCACCAGTTCCAGTCCATAAATGGAAACTTTCATCTGCATTATGACCCTCCAATAATGAACTTATAAGACTTAACATATAACGGCGCTCATTCTCTCCTGGATGGACTTTTGCTAGAAAATCCCGAATATCCTCTAAGTATGGCATTTTCTCCGAATATTTCATATAATTCACTCCGCAACAAAGGCTGATGAAATCATCTGGGCGACCATCTCGGAATTCCCCCGTTTTCAAATCAAGAACACCATTCTTAAAAGAAAACAAGAAATGGTTTTCATCCAATTTCTGGATGAAGTCTTTATTGTAAAATAAGCCGCGGCATTCTTTCATTACATTGTCAATGAAATTTGTTGTCTTCAAATTCTTTGTAATAAATGTGAGTCGCTCAATTTTCGCTTCCATCTGTTTAATTTTATTCTCTGTCTCGAATTTCGTTTTTTTATCCAATCCCGCCTCCAATTCATCTTCTAAAATAATGATTCTCTCATTCAAATAACTTATTAATTTAATATATTCATGCACTAATTCATTACTAATTTTATTCCGTAAACATATTCCCAATTCATCTTCATTCCACTTATGCTGGAAAAACATATACCATTTCTGATTTTTAATAGATGCACAAACCCAAGTATATTTATACATTTTATATAAAACTTTCGCAACATCCACATTTGTTCCACTAACAGATTGCTCAATAAATGAGCGCATTTGTTTTGCATGAAATTCTTTGTATTTCTCTGGGGAATCCTGTTTTGCCCAATGATGAATACTTCCCAAATTGATTCCATCATCGCGGAATTTCATTTTATGCCAAAATGAATCACATGACTGTGGATCATATTTGGAACTTCTCTGAGAGAAATCATCCCAAATTGCCAGCAAATCCTCATTCTCCGATTCTATACTATGAAGAGCAAATCCAATATTTATCCATTCATTATAATCATCTGCGCGCTCATTTTTGAGCATACTGATTAATTCATAAATGTCCTCAATTTCTTCTTCTGTCAAATTGGATAGCTCTTTTTTGCGACTAGTTTTTCTCTGACAGGATTTTATCTGAAAATTACTAATTTCCTCCAATTTGGAATCTTTGAGAGGGGTGGTTTCTGTCTTATTCCGAATACTCAAAATTGACGGAAGCTGATATTCATCATAGTTTTTTATATTCACATCATTCAAATTATAATCAAAAATATTAGTCAGGTTATATCTGAGAACACCTGGTTTTGTACTTCCGTACATATACCATCCAACTTGTTCAATCACCAATTTATCAATTGCATTATAAATATTATTTTCAATTGGAATTTGTGTGAATAATTCCTCCAAATCTTTAATTACATTTTCACGAATAATAGTCTGCACAGCAGGATTACTCACAATAAATGGAAACATAATATGTAATCCATCCTTCATCAAATTTTTTGCCTCATAGGGCTGGGGACGCTCAAATACAAAAGCTTGAACATATTGCAATTTTTGCAAGTCAGTCAAATCAAAATACTCCAATATATGCTTTATATAAGCTGCGCAAACTTTTTTTACAAAACTATAATCAAACACTCTTTTCTTCATATCAATTTTAAACCTCATGTCTATGTCAATAATGAAGGGACCAATATCAGTGTGCTGTTCAATTAAACTTATTTCTACATTATTCTGCATACATTTCGCGTAAAGCTGGTAAAAAATTTTCAATTGGGGTCCTTCTATTAAAAATTTGCCTGTTTGCTTGCCAACACCTGTATGTGAAGCCTTACCATTTTTTATACGCCTTTCATTGAGGAAATTTATAAATTTTTTCTCATCTTGGGATACATTATTTTGCTCTAAAGTTATGGAAGCTTCCATATCTTTTAAATATATAATAAAATACCTTTTAATACAATTTTTTAAAATTTTTTTTGAATTATAAAAATTACATAGTTAGTAGTTAGTCCCAATATCTTTTGTGTCAGATTCTCTTCACTACTACAGCCGAACTGACATCAGCAGATACGACAACATTTTCATGTACAGCAACAGAACGGATATTTCGAAACCATGGTATAATATTTCTTGCTAAGATAATCATACGTTTTCCATCCTGTGATATTTCCACCATATAAATTTCTACGTCCCCCATTGCCAGTAAAATTTTTCCATCTAAGGTAAATGCTATTGAACATACATGTGATGGAACCGTAAAAACACACTTGTCTTCAAGCGTCTCGATGTTATATGCTACAATATCAAAATGATTGCAGGACAATACAAAAAATCTCCCAGATGGGTGAATAGTAACACAATTCACCCATCTGACATTGATTGATAGTTCATAAGTCTGAACATCCAATTTTTTTCCATCGCAACACCGTATAACGGCTAAATATTTATTTTCGTAGGCAACCACTAATGTATCCCCCAACCACGCCATACTTTTGACACGATGTCTGCTTGAGTCCAAATGCCCCAAATCAGCTGTAAATTGCTCAAACGGATTTTGCAAAGAATGTAAAAGTTCAACAGAAGCATCGAAACGAACATCGTCGATGCGTAAACGTATCGACGAAATCTTCAGAATCCCTTTCTCATCACCAGTTGCAATTTTAAAAACTGGAAAATCATTAGAGGAAAATAATATTTCAGTAACTTGGCAGGAATGATTTTTCAATGTTGCTATTTGATGAGACATACCAGTACCATCAACTGACAATCCATACAATTTCACAACATCCCCACAACTGATTGCAAGAAATGGTCTTTTTGGATGAAAAACCATGATTGAAGCAAAGTCAACTCCACGTATATCAATCGATTCCTTTCTAATCACCATTTCTCTGTCAAGTGACAGGTGTACAATCTCCAGCTGATATTCTTGCCTATTTCGCGTGGCTAGATATGCCACTAGTGGTAATCTTGTATGAACTTTTATTATATTTATACATTTCCAATCTGCACGTAAAACTGGAACATGTTGTCTATTGAACAATTCCACATCAATCATGGGACAGCGAAGCTGAGATGCAACAGAATCATGACCAGGTCCTGTAAAGAGCCTATGGAAAAGTAGAGGAAATGATTTCTGACGAAAGTGAGGACCATCCTCGGTATCATTTGTCAGCATTCTTCTGATGAGAAAGATGGCAGGTGCGCTTCTTTGCATCATTTTCTTTTTTTTTCCAAAAGAAACCGGAAACTCTGGTCCGATAACACCCCACCATGGAATACCAATTCCAATTGGAGTTTTTCTGGAATGACGAAGCAAGCCATATAGATAGCAAACCACCAATAATGTTGGGAACATTTTAATAGTTACCTGTATCATTAGAAATTTTTCTTTTTTAACCATCATTTTTTTATAAAAATTAGTGTCATAATTTACCATCTATTGCCATTAAAACTATACAATTTCGACAAACACCGAGATTAGCGGTGTATCGATGAAGTATCGCGTATCAGATGAATCAGATATATACGTGTATTTTCTTTCATAATTGAGGGGATAAACTGGGGATTTCTCAAGAGTAACTTTGTATCCAGGGGGAACTTTAATAGATCCTGCATAAATAAGGTCAGAAATATTAGAATATCCAATTGGAAGAGTTCTTGTTTCTCCCATAAAATTGGGTCTCATAAAAATGACTGCATTTTTATTAGACTCGATGTTTCTTTCCTGGTAAATAATTGTCATTGCACGATCATTGAACAAATAGAATACAAGATTTGGGATATTTCCGGTCAAAATAATATGAGCTCCTTGCATATTTTGCTGCTCATATAATACAACTTCATAGTTTGGCGGAATTTGAAGTGAACTTAATTTTGCGGTTGTTATATTATAGATGATTGGATGATTCAATAGAATATAATGGTGACCTTTGTAATCAATATCGTCGTAAAATACGGCATATTCAGATGGGCTACTACCCATTTTTTGAACATTTACAGTCGCAATAAATGGCATAAGAGTTGATATACTATTCATGCTTGATGAATATATATCAGTAAGAATTGTATTGTCATAAATAAAAACTTCATGTCCTGGGTCAATCATAATTGACCCAATCTGGGGAGTTGAAATTCTATATGATTCTCCAATTGCCAGTCCAGTCTTTTTTCCACGGTAGTCATAATGCGAATGAATAATTGCAACATGTTCCTTTTCTTTTTCAAATATTTTATGGATCTCCAATGAAACCATTTTGTCATTAAATTTTCCAAAATCTTTTTGCGAAGATGTTAAAACAATTAAGTCGCCGGTAAAATAGTCATTTGTGTATAGAACGGCTTGATAGCCTTTTGGAATAAGAATGGAACTCGCCGATTTTGCTGGGAGACTAATTTGATTCACTGTGTAGTTGCCTGGAATTGGCAAATCAGTGAAAAGTCCTTTGTGGTTTGTGTCATAAAATATGCGAACAAATCCACTAGTATTCTCTGTTCTGTCTATCCTTGAGTCAATCTGAAGTTGACTATTTGGTGGAATAGACATCTTTGGATCAAACACGTCGTGAATAAATCCAATATGTTTTCCGCCAATACCAGATACACTCAAAGCAAAATTATTGCCGAGATTGATTGTCTTACTTTTAATTATGTCATTCTCATTCTTTGATTTCGTTAGTTCTTTTTCAAATTTGGTTGCTCTTGCATTAGATGACGTACAACTGCAGCAACTATTGCAGCGTTTGGCATCTATGATTGGCGGCAATATCAATGCCAATGCAAAAAATACAATGAGTAATTTGGGAACCATTGTGTTTTAGTAATTGATTAAAAATGTTGATTCTTTTATTTCATTTTTTTATACCTTTGCACGACTATTATAATATTTTTGGGATTGGAATAGGGTTGTCAATGAGTCATACAGAACCCTATATGTCAAAATCATCATTGGAATTGTACCCACTACATCTGCAATACACTTCAAAATATAAATGCATTTCATCAGGTGTAAAATTTGTGTGATAAGTATCCTCGATAGGATTGTGCTTGATACGGTCTTCAAAACACTCATCGCACCGTGGCTCATAGCATCGACGAAATGAATTCCAGATACATGTTTGGATGTTAGGGTTCTCGACACGATCCTTCTTGTTTGTTTTGTGATTCCAGATATCTCCTTCTTCAAATGTTAGATCTTCAATATAGGTAATCTCGTAGAATCCTTCATAGAAGGGACCATCACCATTTGTTAACCCCAATGGATGCTCATAATATTCTCGACCAGAAACTGGATTTAGCCATTTATCTTCTTCGAGTTCGTAATCCCAGGTAAACGGACACCAAACTGGCTCGCATTTGTGTGGAATATTGATGAGGTAATTCTCCAGTAAACTTTTTTCCGTGTAATAGCGACCATCTTGCAAGGTTTCCAAATTGATGCGCGACTGACCTTCCTTAAAATAAAATACTTTCATTTAGCTTTTTACTCTGGGCAATATTTAGTATATTATTAAATTTTGCATCAATTTTTTTATAAAAAGTGATTTAAAATATATCCAATTATAATAAACAATAAAATGGAATTCTGTCCAGATTGTGAAAGTCTTTTATATTATCAAGAGGAAGAGGGGAAATTAATAAATTATTGCAATGGATGTGGATACAAGAATCCCTCGGATAAAACCCTGATTTCCCAGAATTTATATGGGAAAAGCAGTATTGCAACATTCGGAAGCCGAAAAAATTATATTTATGATTCCACCCTTTCAAGAACTGCGAAATATTCGTGTCCTAATGAAAAATGCATAA
>Ga0315284_10002763_pt1 | contig 25025 bp, 20 predicted proteins | sample YL17G09_16_MG_FD_203696 | JGI IMG/M metagenome (GOLD analysis project Ga0315284, IMG submission 203696) | Sediment microbial communities from Yellowstone Lake, YNP, Wyoming, USA - YL17G09_16 | ecosystem: Environmental > Aquatic > Freshwater > Lake > Sediment | place: USA: Wyoming | collected...
CCTTATTCTACTATAGGTGAAGATGTTTTATCCTCATTTTTTAAAAGATGTGTGTTCCCACTTTTGGTGGACGAAGTAGCAAAAACAGCAAAAGTAAAGACCCTCCACCGCCCAAGTATCTTGCCCATTTTCGGCTATCTTTGAGGTGCCCATTTTTTAAGCAGCTAATTTCTCGCACCAGGGGTGAGGGTTTTTCATTATGCCACAACATTCCACATGTCACTTTCGATTATTTTGAGAATTCTATTGTTGCAGTTACAGAATTCAACAAAATAAGCTATTTCTGTAAATCCAACCGCAGAAAGGTTCGATTTTCTGTATCTACAAATACAGAATTTACTCTTTTTTAATGATTCTGTATCTAAAGATACAGTATTAAACCCAAATTTTTGTGATTTTAAACTTAGTTTCCTTAGGAACTTATCATACGGATAATAGACCCCGTCTCCGAAGAGCTTCCAGATGATCCAAGTCTTTTTGTATTCCAATCGAGTTAGCGTGGTAATCGTAGTGTTTGAGCTCAATTACGGCGAGCAAATCTATCGGGGTCTCCTTCTCCTCATCTAAAATGACTACAGCAAGGTCAACCCGAGGGTTTTTCTTGCCTTCACCGCTTCAGGCCGCTGTAGGAGATAGTTCGAGTTTGTAAAGTGTCTTAATTGGAAATTTCTTGGTAGCGTCAAGTATCTCGATAGCGACAATCTCGTTTTTTGACGTAGTGTGAAGAATGACTCCTTCAGCCATCTCTATAGCACCATCTGGCTTCTTCGACGAGAGCTGAATGTAAGCTGCGTTGGCTTCTTTATCATACTTAACTTTCACGGCTTCACCTCCACATTTTCTTTTTTATCGGATAAGCTGTAATAATGAAAAGTTCATTTCCCATTTTTTCATATACCACTTTAAGTGGAAAGCCTGAGAATTTATCCTGAAACTTCTTCACGGCCACCACCTTGTCTCCTTCCATGCCTGAAACATCTGGTGAATCTATAGCGTTCATAATATCCCTTTCAGAGATATTATACAATCTCATGTTGTTTCTTGCATGTCTGGATATTTCCATCACTTGCTCCTCGGCTTTTCAATTAAATGAAAGTAAACCGTTGAATGTAAATTGGATTCCTCAAGAATCCTACCGCTTTCGTATTCTTCTTTAACTACCTTCCGCCAAATATGCCGCATCCATGAATCGATATGTTTCACCATCCCCGTCCTCTATTCTTCCTTTATGTAAATTTGCTTAAAATAGGAACCCGTCCCCAATTACCCTCGTGCCCTCAGCCAAACACGGAGTTCCCTTTCCTCTGGTGACATATGCTTGAAAGGTTCTGCCTGTTCTACAGCAAGCCATTCCAGGGCCGATCTTGCCCCCGTCTCAGCAATATTTCGAGCCTTTATGACGGACCTTTCAAGCTGTCTCCGAAGATCTTTATTAAGAAAGTTCATTGCAAGTTCGTTATAAAATCCCTCCCGTCCTCCCTTTACGAAAGGGAGGAGTTAAAGGTTCTCGGGAATGTCCTGTCTGATTTCAGGTTCTGAATTGTCGGCATAAATCCCATCTTTAATAATTTGGGTTGTCACCCCATCCAAATACGTGCGCAGAGTCTTGTTCAGTTCCTCAAACTCCGGCCAAAGTGTTTCGTCCACAAAGGTCTTTGGCACAACAGCCATTACCGTTGTGTGCCGCTGTCTCGAGTAACGGAAGGGTCTGATGCCGTAACGACGCAGTAATGCCACGAAAAGCTTTTGTGACCAGAGGTCCGTTAAGGTGAATTTGAACTCCAATGGAGAATCTTGCTTCTGGAGATTATGCAAACGAGCTTGCATCCGCTCCAGAGCATTGGCCGCAGCGACACGTTCCCCCGGTGTAGCTGCGCCGGCAAAAAGAGCTTCAATGCGCCTAAGCTTTTCTATCAAGCGTGTTCTTTCGTCCATTAGATCAACATACCCCCAGATTATTCATTCCGGCCCGCCGAGATCTTCAACGTTCTTAATGTGACGGATCGAGTAGGTATATCCCTGTTCGCACAGAAACAATTGACGTTTGAGGGCGAAATCCTGTTCTACGGTGTCCTGGCTCACCAGGGTATAGAAATGCGCCTGATTCTGGCCCGCTTTCGGCCTCAAAATTCGCCCGAGGCGCTGGGCCTCCTCCTGGCGCGAGCCAAAGGTGCCGGAGATCTGAATAGCGACGGAGGCATCCGGTAAATCCACGGCGAAATTGGCGATCTTGGATACGGCCAGTATCGTGATCCGGCCGGCCCTGAAATCCTCATAAAGGCGGTCCCGTTTTCTTTGCGGCGTTGTTCCGGTCAGTACGGGAATATTCAGCGATTCTGCCAGACCTTTGATTTGTTCAACATACATGGCAATAATCAGACACGGCTCATCAGAATGACGGTTTAACAGTTGCCGGACGACTTTCTCTTTGAGAGGGTTCTCGGATGCGATCCGGAATTTGGATCGGGCCTCGGCCAGAGCATAAGGCATCCTCAACTCATCAGGCAATGGGATGCGGATTTCAGTGCACACGGCTTGCGCAATCCATCCCTGGTCTTCCATCTCCTTCCATGGTACGTCAGCCTTCTTGGGCCCGATGAGGGCAAAAACGTCATCCTCCCTTCCGTCTTCCCGCACCAGAGTTGCGGTCAATCCGAGCCGGCGTCGGGCCTGGAGGCCGGCCGTAACCTGAAAAACAGGCGCAGGCAGCAGGTGGACCTCGTCATAAATGATCAACCCCCAATTTCGTTGATCGAAGAGAGGGAGATGAATGAAATCGGCATTGACCTTCTGCCGGTAAGTCATGATCTGGTAGGTAGAAACGGTAACGGGGCGGATTTCTTTGAGGTTCCCTGAATACTCCCCGATCTGATCCTCATGGAGGTTCGTCTTATCGAGCAATTCGGCAATCCACTGGCGCACGGCGGTTACGCTCGTGGTCAGGATGAGCGTGGAGGATTGAACCCTCTCCATGCAGGCCATGCCGACAATTGTTTTGCCCGCCCCGCATGGCAATACGATCACACCGGAGCCGCCTCGATCCGAACCGTCAGCGTGAAAAGCAGCAGCGCTTTCTTGCTGATAAGGGCGGACGGTAAAAAGAAACCCGGATCGCGCCGTGGCACGGAGAGCAAATGAGAGAGGCTCGCCCGGGGTGTATCCGGCTACGTCCTCAGCCGGGAATCCGATCTTGATCAATGCCTGTTTGATGCGTCCCCGCAGGAGCGGATCAACCAGGAAATCAAGGGACGAGAGTCTGCCTGCGAGGAGCGGGGCAATGTGCTTGTTTCGGGAGATTTCTTCGGCCAGCGGTTCGTCCGTGGCGGAAAGGATGAGGCCCTGCGAATCTCGGCTCAGACGGAGACGTCCGTAACGGGAGGCAAAGTCACGGATTCCAATGAGCACATGTTCGGGTACAGGGTACTTTGAGAATTGGCTCAGCGTTTCGATGATTTCGATTAGTGGAACACCCGCCGCACAGGCATTCCAGACCGATAGAGGCGTGACCCGATAGGTATGGACATGCTCAGGCGATTTGACGAGCTCGGCGAATCGTGCCAGCCGGTCGCGAACCTCCATGTAGCGGGGGCTGTCCACCTCCACCAGAATGGTGTGGTCACTCTGAACAATTAAAGGATTTTCCGGATGATGGATCGTCATGATGGAATCACATAACCCAATTTCTTCAGCGCTGAACGGAAGGCGCGTTGATTCTTTTTCGGCACCGCCAGCTTGTTGGCGCCGGCAAGAAAGCAGTATTTCCGGGCATCGGAGTCGCTGGCAATCAGCGCAGCGGTGACTTCATCCTTAACCGTGAAAAGAAGGGCTTCTTCTCCCTCCTTGACAGCAGAAACTTTTTCAGCCATGTCCCGCAGGAAGACATCCACGGTCTCAGGGATTCCCGTGGAGGAATTGGATTTCAGGAAGGCAGTAATTTCTTCCATGGAGCCGCCTGATTCAAAGTAGGTCAAGATCTGATGGGCGCTCAGTTCCCAAACATAATCGCTTTTTAACACGGCGCAGATCTCCAGGCCGGCGATTTCGTCCGGGGACAGCTTTTTGCTCTGGGTAATGGCAATTTCACGGTTCGGGAGAAGGGTAAAAAGATTACGGTTCTCCTCCGCCGTTGCAGGGGGAGTCCAGGTATCGCTGAGGTCAAAAACAAATGCGCCCAGCCCATTGAGCCTGACGTAGAGTAACCCGTCATATCGGCTGCAGAAACTCATCTCATCCTTACCCCATCGGTCGCCCAGTTCCGGCCAGAGGTGATGTGGAAACACATAGGCAATATCCACCAGGCCCAGCGTGGCCAGGGACTCCATCAACAGGGCCCGCAGATACTGCCGTTCCAGTTCCCCTTTAATATCCCCGAAATGGCCGTACTGATGCTCTGAGAAATAGAGATTATAAGGCTCGTCGGTTACGATGAAGTCATTCCCGGAGGCGAAAACAAAACGATACGCCTCCTCCAGACTCAGCCATTGGTTGATAGGCCATTCAAAAAGCGAATCGACAATAGGGATCTTCCGTTCGGAAGGGGATGTCATATGTCGTTTGGCTTTGCCGGATTGGCCCCGGATATGCTCGATTCGGTTCAGTTCGTCAAAATCGTCATTGTTCAAGAAAGCCTCTACGCCGTCCTTGTATCGGCTTACATCCGGTCCATTCAGCATTTCTTTGCCAGATTCCGTGAGAACCAGAGTACCGGTCCTAAGTTTGGCCCATCCGCATTGTTGGATGAGCACACCCCAGGCGTGGGCACGGACGGCCCCGGCCTTTTCCTCATATTTATTGGTTTCTTCAAAAGGCGATTTCAGATCAAAATCGGATGAATCGAGCGCCGTGGAAAGGAGCCGAACCGCACTATCCGTAGGACGGCGGCCTTTATCGGTCACCTTGACCTTTCCAGCCTGAACCAACCTCAGGACACGACGTAGCTCGTTAAATACCGCTCTTTCTCCTTCATGAACATGAAGGGGACGGGGGGATTGATCGGGGCTGTGCGAATAACGCTTTGGAGGAAGATAAGAGGCAGGCAGGGAGTCAACGGTTTTAACCCTCGCCTGCGCCGGCTTGGGAAGGAAATCCTGTAGCGCCTTTATTAACTCTTTCGGAACCTCATAGATGTTCAGCGTATTCCGCTGGAACATCAAAGCGGTTAATACGGCTTGATCCGGCCTCATCCAGGGATTGGGCAGTGGGGCCGAAATACCATATTTTGATGAAAATACGCTGGGATTGATACGCCCGTCATGATATGCGGCTTCCGCCAGTAAAAGGCGCTCACCCTCGGACATGCGCTTGAGAACCCCTTGAGGATTGGTTTCCACTTCGCGCGCCAGCGCGTTGATAAAATCGTCTTTTCGTGACAGGCTTTTCGGCAAATCAAGAAGGCGAGTAAGCCTTCTCAGTACATCAACGTTCATATCTTCCAGAATTTTCTTCGGATAAGTCAGCATCGGTGATTACTCCGTCCTTGGTTATAATGGCTTCACTTCAAACCCGTATTCCTGGCAACGCCTAATGAAATTGACTGGATTGGATGTGCTTTTGACAAGAAGATAACCTGGCGGTCCACCGGGGTCGATGTACCCTTTCAACTTGTTATGATTTCTGATTTTTGAGAGCATTGCCGGATTTTCCGGTTTAACGATAGCGCTACAAGCCTGGATGCGCAAGATGCCTTCTATTTCCGGTTTCTCTTCAAGGAGACTTCTGATACCTGATGGCAAAGGCTCCAACTCTTTCAGAAGGTTAAGAAGTTCTCGGCCCGGAGAGGTTCGGGAAGACATCTCGTTCATAGCCTTCCTATCGAGCTGAAATTCAAAGATCCGGTCGGTCCTTTTGATTCTGCAATAGCGAAACAGGGGGGTAAGTTTCTCCACCGGCAGATCGGCTCCTGCAAAGACACATAGATTGGGTAACACCCGAAAATCTTCTGCTTTCAGCGGCCTGGGTGGCGCCGAGTCAATGCCCAATATGGCCCGACCTGTGCGACTCAAAAAGAACCAGTCGATTTTTTGCTGTTGATCGACGTAAGCCCAGCCGGCATCAAAAAGGGATCGAATCAGAGCCTCTTGCCCTTTAGGGTCTAACCAATGCTTCCACTGATAGACTGATAGGTCTGTATACGGAATCGCCAGATTTTTCGCCAGCGCGATAAGCTCTTTTTCCGGCAAAACACTGAAGGCGAGAAACAATTCCCCGATCTTGTCATACCGTAAAGCCCGTTCTTCAAAGCTGGTAAAAAACAGAATGAGGAACTCGATCAGGCCTGAATGAAGTGAAAAGGTAGGGCGCCATGAATGAAAAGGGCTATACCGCTGAACCAGTGTCAGCAGCCCCTGACGGACAACGGTTTGAAGCTTTACCAGGTTGTCTCCCCAGAAGGCATGGAACTGCTTTCCTTTCTTATAAGAATCGAGGTGATTCTCGATCACCTCACTGGCCAGAAGAAAAGAGGCCATCCTGAGAAGATAATACTGATCAAAATTTGCCTCCTTACAGACGCGATTTGTGTCGGTCAAGTTTGGAAGGCCATCGCCACTCTTTGGCTTGATTTTGCCTGAAAGGAGAATGCATGCTGTCACCTTCCACACATAGTCCGAATAAGGATATGTCCTGTCTGCTGGAAGCATAGGGATTGTTTCCTGTCGGTTAACAAATTGTAATATAGATTCGGGAAGGTTCATTTTCATCATCTGAAGCTTTCTTTCGCGGGACTTTTACAGCACAATGACCGGACCATTCTTCAAGCCTTCTGTGATTTCGGATTTCACGTTGTCAATCCACTCATCTAATTCTTCGGCATTCCTGATTGTCGCCGATGGCAACGAAACATGTATTGCCTTTGGTTCAAGTAATTTTGCCGCCTCAAACAGAATCATAGTGTTTGAGCTCAATCACGGCAAGCAAATCTATTGGGGTCTCCTCATCTAAAATGACAACAGCAAGGTCAACACGAGGGTTTTTCTTGCCTTCGCCTCTTATTTTGGTTGAGAACGGCATCTCCGAGTATATAAACGGTTTCGTTTTCTTGCTTTTTAAACTCTCAATGAGCTTTCTTAAATGGAAGTAAACCGTTGAATGCAGATTGGATTCCTCAAGAATCCTACTCCGTCCGTATTCCTCTTTGACTATCTTCAGCCAAATATGCCGCATCCATGAATCAATTTCTCTGGCATCCATCAAATCTCTTCCCCCTTTAATTATGGGAAATGTCCCTAATTTTCCCCGTAATAAGGGCATTTCTATTCAATACAAAATCACAAAGGGTATCCCACACGACGCTAATCCCAAGTCTGGCCGTGGGGAGTTCACGGGCGGTAATTCTCCGGATAACCTCAAAAAATCGAGGCTGAAAAGGAAAGGTTGAAAGAAAGTATTCCTTGGAAGTATTTTTTAAGAACTTAAAATCTTTGAAATAGTCCTCATAATACCCTTCAATTTCGGGTAGCCTCTCTTGAATCAAATCACGAACCCGATAGGAAACGATGACGTCATAGTCCTTTTCGTTCTTGCCGCCCAAAAGAAGAAAATTGTCGAAGCGTTCCCCACGCAATTTTGCAGGAGCAGGCTTCTGGGAGGCAACAATCGCGTAAATTTCAAGGCCTCTCCCTTTAGGAAGTTCCCATGAAAGGGTTTCAAGGACCTCCTCATCCATTGCATATTCAGGAGTACCAACAGGGTGGCGATCTTGCCAGGATGCATATTCATCAATAATAAAGAGTAGGCCAGAAAATCCTTGTTTCAAAAGTTGGTTGTATATGTAAGTGATTCTGGTCTTTGTAGAGGCTGAAAGCCTAGGTGTCGTCCCTTCATCATCACAATATTGCCTTATAAGATCGGCCAAAACCTGGCGGCCCAAATCGATTGCTGATTTCCCTGATTTAGATTTGATGTAGGCATCAATTTGGGCTTTTAGTTTATTCTTCTCATACCATTCAATCAATTCATCTCCCGTGGTAACAAAGACTTTTTCATGAAGTTCCCTCTCATCGAGGATTTCCTCGATATGCCTTTCTATCACCCTGAGCAAATTATCTTTCCCATGGAAATCTGCTTCGCCTTTCAAATTGATAATGATTGGGAAGAGGGTTTTACCAGTAAGTCTTCTCGCATAACTCTGAACGGTATCACTTCTAACTGAATTCCAGGGAATTTCAGAATCAGCCATGAGAAGACTTCCGAGGGCTGCTAAAAAGTGGGTCTTTCCTGCTCCATATTCCGCTTGAATCCAGAATCCACCACCCTTGCCTCTCACCACTTGTTCCAAAATGCTCTCAAAATATTCCTCAATCGATGGTGTGAAATAGAATGTTTTCAGCGTATTCTCAGGGTCTTGTATCGCTTGCAAGAGCAGGATTGTTGTTTCCGGTTTATTAACAGGCCCTTAGTCTTTAGAGAATTTTGAGGTAAATTTTCGATGAGATATTTCTTGAAGTCCTCGAAGGATCCAAATTTCAAAGAGGTTTTAATAGCAAAAATGCTTTCTTTCCAACATGGGTCAGAAGGTATTGACAAAGGTTTATCCATTTGACCTCACAAATTGTAACTTTGCTGTTTAATCCTTAATGGTCACAAAATATTTAAAGAAGCTTGGCTTTAAAGGGGTGGTTTTACCTCTGCCAGGCAAAGACAATATACCAAAAATACTTTCACTTGTCGATTAGAAATCAAGATAAAAAGCATGTTTAATGTTGGGTTCTGAAAAGATGAAGTTAAGAATTGATATTAATTTCGATGTTTGGTTTATTACACAATAATTACAACTGAGGCGAAGGATTTCAAAAAGGCTCAAAAAATGAAAAGGGAGTAGAATAATATAAGATGAAAAGAGAAATGCTAGATAAATGGCATGTATCTATATAATTTTCAATTGAAATCAGGGAACTCCATTAAGATTTCCTCTTAAACTGTTTACCTAATTCACCCCGATCGAGAAAGAAAAAGATGGGTCTCCCATGGGGACAGGTGGTGGATAAATTAAAAGGATAAAGGTTTCCCACCAACTCCTCCATTTCTTCTCTTCTCAATATGAAATTCCCTCGAATGGCAGAATGACAGGCCAAGGTGACCAAAATGGTGTGGACGGTTTCCGTCCCTTTCCTTTCCCTTTTTAATAAAGATAATTCATCCAATATTTCCCCGACCATCTCTTTTGCATCCTCTTGATCCAAAAAGGAAGGGATGGAGCGAATGGCGTAGACCTTTTCGCCGATGGGGTCGATTTCAAATCCCATGGATTGAAATTCTTCAAGATATGAGGAGAGAACAAACGATTCTTCAGTAGATAATTCCATCATGATAGGGATAAGGAATCTTTCCGAAGAGATGGATCTCGTTTCATACTCCTTTCTGTATTTTTCAAAAAGGATTCGCTCATGCCCTGCATGTTGGTCGATGAAGATCAACCCCTTTTCTTCCTCGCAAAGGATATAAGTTCCCTGAACCTGTCCTAAAATACGACATTGGATTTTTCCCTCCAGCTTCCATTCAGGGCAAGCCGGTTCGTTCACGGTTGGAACGCTCTGTCCTTTCTCCCATTTTGTCAATGGAGGAGTGAAGGAATAAGATTTCATGAAAGGGGACGGAACTGGCGCGGTCTTGGAATAGGCCAAGTCTTTCTTCCCCGCTTCGAACACAGGTTCTTTGAAAAATGACGTTCCCTCGAGAACAGAACCAAGGGTCCCGATCACGGCATGAAAAACTCTTTCGGGATCCCTAAATTTTACTTCTGCCTTTGTGGGGTGGACATTCACATCCACGGCAGATGGCGAGATCACAATGAATAAGATGACAATGGGAAATTTTCCTGCTGGAATGACATGGCGATAGGCTTCGATGATCGCCCTATAAATCAGGCGGTCTCTAACAAATCGTCGATTGACGTAAATATAAATCCCCTTAGCAGTCCCTTTCGAAATGGAGGGAAGGCTTGCAAATCCTGAAATCTTCATCCCCTCTTCTTCAAACTCAAACGCCTGTAGGTGATCATATATCTCTTTCCCTAAAATGGCTCCGATTCGAACCAAAGGGGATTCTGTTTTGAGGTGTTCATAGAGCATTCGATCATCATGAATGAATTTGAAGGAAATCGATCGATGGGAGAGGCTCAATCTTAGAAAATGATTTAAGGAATAGCGAAGTTCTGTGCGAATCGATTTTAAAAACTTCCTCTTTACAGGAATATTATAAAAGATATTCCTTACCTCAACCTCTGTCCCGATGGGGCAGCCCACCTCGGAAATGCTTCTTATTTCACCTCCTTCGCATACAACCTTTGTTCCACCGATTGAATCCGTTACCCGCGTCTTGATGGTCATCTGTGAAACAGAGGCGATGCTGGGGAGAGCTTCACCCCTAAACCCTAACGTATGAATGGCATAAAGATCTTCAGCTTTCTTAATCTTACTGGTCGCGTATCGTTGGAGGGCGACGGGAACATCTTCGCGATCCATTCCCTCTCCATTATCACCTACACGGATGAATTGGAGCCCTCCGCCTTTTAATTCAACGATGATCTCTGAACTCCTCGCATCGATGGCGTTCTCCATCAACTCTTTCACCACCGATGCGGGTCTTTCAATCACCTCTCCCGCAGCAATACTTTGAGCAACAGGTTCGGGTAAAATTTGAATTTTGCCTGGCATCGTCATCTCCACTTTCCATCCTCTACCTTCCACCATCATCAATGAAGGTCCCCATCCTTCTAAACTTTTCGTATCGGATTCTTAATAACTCTTCAATATCCATTTCTTCTAATTCCCTTAAATGCCGTTCCACGACTTCTTTTAAAACCTGTGCCATTCTCTGCGGGTCTCGATGCGCTCCTCCCAATGGTTCTTTTACAATCTCATCGATCACGCCCAATCGACATAAATCACCCGCTGTCAATTTGAGTGATTCTGCCGCCATCTCCCCTTTCCGTCCATCTTTCCAGAGGATCGCCGCACATCCCTCCGGAGATATAACGGAATAGATAGAATATTCTAGCATTAAAATTCGATCTCCAATCCCAATGGCCAATGCCCCTCCACTTCCTCCTTCTCCGATCACAATGATGAGGATAGGTGTCCGGAGCATCATCATCATTTCAAGATTCTTAGCAATCGCTTCGGCTTGACCTCTTTCTTCGGCACCCACTCCGGGATAGGCGCCAGGCGTATCGATCATCGTCAAAACAGGTTTTTTAAACAGCTCTGCCATTTTCATCAACCTTAACGCCTTTCGATACCCTTCCGGATGGGGCATCCCGAAGTTTCGATAGGCCATTTCCTTAGCATCCGCACCCTTCTGATGGCCGATGAGGATGACAAATCTCCCATTAAACTTAGAAATCCCTCCAACAATGGCCGGATCGTCTCGAAAGTTTCGATCTCCATGGAGTTCGATGAAATGTTCAAACATCCAATGAACATAATGGGATACCCTAGGCCGATCGATATGGCGGGCCAGTTGTGTAATTTGCCAACCAGTTAAGTTAGAAAAAATATCTTTTTGTAAACGATGAAGTTTTTCCTCCAAATTTCTCAATTGTTCACTGAAATCGATCTGTTTATCTCGGGAGAACCTCTTTAAATGTTCAATCTCGCTTTCCAAATCAATGAGGGGTTTTTCAAAATCTAAATAATGTTTTACCATTTCGATGCCTGTTTACCCTGTTAGAAAGCCCGCCACGTATGGCAGGGATGATATAAATAAAATCTTAATCCCTTATAGAAAGGAGGGGTAAAAGCCCCCGTCCTTTCTAACAGGGTTTATTCAAAAGAGATGAGAGAAGATTCGAAAAGATTTCTGATGGAATGTTGAAAATTTTCGGAGGGATCGACTTTATAATGATCTGACAAAGCAATCACTGTCTCTCGTTGTTCTCCATTGATGAAATGGAGATGGACTTTATAGAATCCCCTATTCGCTCCGATCATCTCCTTTAAATCCGAAAGATTGGATTTCGTTACGACGGAAAGAGGGATTTTCAAATTTAGGATCTTCCTCGGGGCGGATAACGATTCAGAAAGGGGACGGACTTCCGTGCCCTTTATCTTAATATGATCTTCGGACTGATCAATGGTTCCTCGAACGATCATGGGATCGCCCCCTCTTAAACAGGGCAAGGCCGCTTTATAGACCTCGGGGAAAAGAATGACCTCTACAAAACCTTTCATATCCTCCAGGTTTAAAAAAGCCATCCGATCCCCCTTTTTGGTAACGATCTCCTTCAGCCCACTGACGAGGCCACAGATCTTTATTTCTGCACCATTTTGCAGTCTTGAAAGCGTGGAAGTATCGTCATCAGTATATTTTTTGATTTCCTCTTGATAGCGCGACAAGGGATGCCGGGAGATGTAAAATCCGATCGTCTCCTTCTCAAAGGCTATCAATTGATTTTCCGGAAACTCGTCGATTTCCGGATAGTTTTCTTCTGCCTCTCTCACATTGGGCATCAACATGCTTAGCTGAGCTTCCCCTTTCTTTCGTTGAGCCGATTGGGAACGGTCGAGGAGATCCTCCAGGACAGCCAACATCTGGGATCGAGAAGCCTTTGAGAAGTCGAAGGCGCCACATTTAATCAAACTTTCGACCACCCTTCGATTCACCTTTCTTAAATCGACCCTTTTACAAAAATCGTGTAAAGATTGAAATTTACCCCTTTCCTCTCTTTCCTTCATGATGGCATCGATGGCTGCATCCCCTACGTTTTTTACCGCGGCTAATCCAAATCGAATTTGACTTCCAATCGCTGTAAAATTCCGATTACTTTCATTGATATCCGGGGGCAAAATTTCAATACCCATTTCGCGACATTCTGCAATATATTTCAGAATTTTATCCGCATTCTGAACTTCACTGGTGAGCAAGGCCGCCATAAATTCGATCGGATAATGGGCTTTCAAATAAGCGGTTTGATAAGCAATGAGCGCATAAGCAGCGCTATGGGATTTATTGAAACCGTATTCGGCAAATTTTGCCATCAAATCGAATATCTTCTCCGCCTTTTTGAGATTGATTCGATTTTTTCGTGCCCCCTCCAGAAATTTTTCTTTCTGCATCTCCATCTCTTTGGGGTCTTTTTTTGACATCGCCCTGCGAAGCATATCCGCATCTTCTAGGCTGAAGTTTGCCAGGGAACTCGCAATCCTCATCACCTGTTCCTGATAGACGATCACGCCATAAGTGTCATTCAATATTTCTTTCAACTCCGGAAGATCATACCGGACGGACCCTTCTCCATGTTTTCTCCTAATGAACTCCTCAACCATCCCGCTCTTTAAGGGACCGGGGCGGTATAACGCAACCAGGGCGATAATCTCTTTGAAATTTTCCGGTTTTAATTTAATCAGCAAATCCCTCATCCCCGAGCTTTCGAGTTGAAATATTCCAGGGGTTGATCCCAAACCCAGCAGCTCAAAAACTTTTGGATCATCCAACGGGATCTGAGAGAGCTCCATCTTTAATCCGTGGTCCTTTTCGATGAGCTGAATCGCATGGTTGACGACCGTCAGGGTCTTTAATCCCAGGAAATCGAATTTGACCAGCCCGATCGCTTCAACCTCCTTCATCGGGTACTGGGTCATCACCTCCCCATTCTGTCCACGATAGAGAGGAAGGTATTCCATGAGGGATTTGTTGGAAATGACAACACCTGCCGCATGAGTGGAGGCATGGCGGGTCAGCCCCTCCAGCGATTTCGCAATATTGAAGAGAGATTCCACCTTGGAATCTCTCTTGATCAATTCCTTCAATTGTGGCTCTTGGTTCAAGGCCTGATCGAGGGTGATATTCAATGGCGTACTCGGGATGAGTTTGGCAATGCGGTCCACTTCCGCATAAGGAAGATCCATCACGCGACCCACATCCCTGATAACCGCTCTGGCCTGCATCTTGCCAAAGGTGATGATCTGGGCCACATTTTCTTTCCCATATTTATCTGTCACATATTGGATCACTTCATCCCTTCCCTCCATACAAAAATCGACATCCACATCGGGCATGCTGCTCTTTCTTCCTGGGTTCAAAAATCTCTCAAAGATCAGATCATATTCGATCGGGTCCAAGTCCGTGACGTTCAGTGCATAAGCCACCAGACTGCCAGCGGCTGACCCCCTCCCCGGACCAACGGGAATGCCTCTATCTTTCGCATAACGAATAAAGTCTGCGACGATCAAAAAGTATCCGGAGTACCCCATCGACTTAATAATTTTCAGTTCCTCTTCGAGGCGGGTCGAATAGTGTGCGAATCGCTCTTTAAAATCCTTTCTCTCCCGAAAGGAAACCAGCCTTTTCTCCAATCCCTCTCGCGATAGCTTCTCCAAATAGCTGTCTAAGCTTTCTCCGGACGGGACGGCGATTCGAGGTATATGCTTCTCCTCAAACCTCAGCTCAAGGTTACATTGTTCCGCGATCTCTAACGTATGGCTTAAAGCCTCGGGATGCTCTTTAAAAAGGTCCGCCATCTCCTGAGGCGATCTGAAATAAAATTCATCCGATGAAAATTTCATCCGATCGCTATCATGGAGGGTCTTCCCTGTCTGAATGCAAAGGAGAACCTCATGGGCCTTCGCATCCTTTCGGTGGAGGTAATGGCAGTCGTTGGTCGCAACGATAGGGAGAGAGAGCTGACGCCCAATTTCCAAGAGGCGCTCATTCAAAAGCAACTGGTTTTCTACTCCGTTGTTTTGAATTTCAATAAAAAACCGTTGGTGATCGAATATCTTTCCATATTCCTCTGCGGACTGAAGGGCTCTCTTCATCTCTCCTCGACCGGCATGGACTGCAATCTCTCCCTTCAGGCAACCGCTGAGGGCAATCAATCCCTCGTTATATTTGATTAGAAGTTCTTTATCCACTTTGGGCTTATAATAAAATCCTTCGAGGTAGGCAAGGCTAACCAGTTTAATGAGATTGAAATAGCCGATCCGATTCTTGACGAGTAAGGTGAGATGGTAAGTCCCCTCTGTTCTCTCCCCTGCCTTTTTCTCAAATCGGCTTCCTGGGGAAACATAAACCTCACAGCCGACAATGGGTTTGATTCCATGCTGGATGGCCTTCTGATAAAATTCGATCACACCAAACATATTTCCGTGATCGGTCAGAGCCAGGGTATCCATTCGATATTTTTTGGCCAAATCGAAGAGCTCTTCAAAACGAATAGCACCATCTAATAAACTATATTGGCTATGCACATGAAGATGGACAAAATTAGAATGCAGCATATTTAACCAGTAATTTCAAATGTCAAAATCCAAATGTCAAATCAATGCCAAATGACTTAATGTCAAATATCTCCTTCACTTACCATCCTACCGCGTTTTTCTCACTATTGATTTCTAATATTTGGACTTTGGATTTCATTTGAACTTTGAGCTTTGACATTTGACATTTCTCTATCTGCTCACTCCCATTCGATCGTGCTGGGTGGCTTAGAACTGATATCGTAAACCACCCGATTGACCCCTTTCACTTCGTTAATAATCCGGTTGGACATATGCTCTAAGATTCGATAGGGGAGTCGGACCCAATCTGCCGTCATTCCATCTTGGCTCCCAACCACCCTTAAGGCAATCACATTTTCATAAGTCCTTTCGTCCCCCATCACACCGACGGTCTTCACCGGAAGCAGAACGGCAAAGGACTGCCAGACTTGGTCCCATCGATGGCCCTTTTCCATTTCTTCCATGACGATCTCATCTGCGCTTCTCAAGATTTCTAATCTTTCTTTACTGACCTCCCCGATAATTCGGATGGCGAGTCCTGGACCTGGAAAGGGTTGACGTTTGATCACTTCGTCCCGCAGCCCCAACTCCTTCCCTAATTGCCTGACTTCATCTTTAAATAATTCTCGGAGGGGTTCCACTAACTTTAATCTCATCTTTTCGGGCAATCCCCCCACATTGTGATGACTCTTGATCGTTGCCGATGGCCCTTTTGATGAAATGCTTTCGATCACATCTGGATACAGGGTTCCTTGCGCTAAATACCTCACCCCCCCTATTCTTTTTGCTTCCCTTTCAAAAATGGAGATAAATTCCTTTCCAATTATTTTCCTTTTACTTTCCGGATCAGCCACTCCCTTCAATTTTTTAAGAAATTGATCTTTCGCATCCACATAAATGAACGGTATCTTAAAATGGTATCGAAATAGATCCACAACCTGAGAGGCTTCGTTTTTCCTTAATAAACCATTATTCACAAAGATACACTTTAGGCGATTCCTTACCACTTGATGAAGAAGAAGAGCGACCACGGTGGAATCAACCCCTCCACTTAAAGCGCAAATCACTTTCCCCGATCCAATTCTTTTCCTCAGATCACTGCTCGTCTGCTCTATAAAAGACCGCATGGTCCAAAGCTTGGAACACTTACAAATATGAAAAAGGAAATTTCGGATGATCTCAATGCCCTTCCGTGTGTGGACCACCTCCGGATGGAACTGGAGTCCATAAACCTTGTTTCGAATATCTTCCATCGCAGCATAAGGGGTGTTTTTCGAATGGGCAATTGCATGAAATCCAGGGGGCAATCTCCTGACCTGATCTCCATGACTCATCCACACCTGAAACGCACTCCCCTTTTCCCCGAGGTTTTTGAATAATTTCCCACCCTGATCAAGAACCAATTTGGCTTTTCCGTACTCCCTCTTTTCCGAATGGATAACCTTTCCTCCTAATAAATAACCGATGAGTTGCATTCCATAGCAAATCCCTAAAATCGGGATGCCCATCCTCAGGAGGGTGGGATCGCATTGAGGTGCGCCTTTCTCATAGACGCTGGCAGGTCCACCTGAAAAAATGATCCCCTTCGGGGATAAGGCTCGTACGCTCTCCACCTGAATATCATAGGGGTGAATCTCGCTATAAATCTGGCATTCCCTCACCCTCCTGGCAATCAGTTGGGTATACTGGGAACCAAAATCGAGAATGAGTATCTTATCAAAGAGGCCCTGTTTCTCCATTCTTTTCACTTCTCATCATAGAGTCCTTCCGGACCTTCTCTCTGCCGCTTCAGGCGGAACAGGACTCCTGGGGTGTGCTCCGTTCAGTGTTTCAAAATATATTTCCCATCTTTGAACTCATATTGATAGGAGACTCCCTTACGATAGAAAAGGTCATTCTTTCGAAGCAGTTGAGCGGAGATCAATTCTTCAAGTTGAGAGGGATATCTCCCCTTCCCCAGATAATAGATTTCCAAAGCACTTTGGATTCGATCCAATTGAGTTTTGTGAACGAAATGAGTCGGAATTTCAATATCGACTTGCTCTATCTTCGAATCCCAAAAATAGTGCAAAAAATTTGGTCTAAAATAGACGAGGAGTAAAATGACAAAAAGTATGAAACCCCCATAGTAGCCAAAAACCAAGGCCCTCCGAAAATTGAGCATGCTCACTTTCTTAATGAAGCTTGGGGTTTGGACACCGATGACTTTAATCAACCCCATTTCCAAAAGGTTGTATAGAATCTCACTCGCATTGAATTTCCCCAATAGGCTCCGGTCAATAATTTCCTGTACCGTCCGGATTCCATCCACCAATTTGTAGATCAATTCCTGCTCCGAAGTCAGTTTCTCTTTCAAATAATTTTGGAAAGACGAAGCATCGATGGGTTTCTCTTCGGTTACAAGGGTTTTTTTAAACACCAGGTGAGGTGAATACACTTTCTTTTCGATCTCCGACCACTCATCCACCATTCGGAGGATACTCAATAAAACCTGTTCCGTGCTGAGGGCGAACGGAATCTTTTTATAGCTTTCCACTAATTTCAGATCAAAGCTAAAGGTGCCATCTTCCCACCAAAAAAGGTCATAGATGGTTTCATAAACCTGTGCTGAAACAACTTTAAGCACATCCTCCTTTGTCAGCAATTGGAGTTCAACCATGATCTCTCCGAGGTACTTGAGTGTCTCTTTTTGAATCCTCAATACCCGATTCAATTGCTCTTCCGTGATCAATTGGGCCTTGACAAATATTTCACCAATAAGATCCTTTTCCCCTCGATAATTCGAATAGATATGGACGATCATCCCATCGACAAAAGATATTTCTACGATATTCTTTCCTCTTCGAATTTTCAACACCCCTGTTTTGAGTTGTTGACCAATCAGTTGTATGATTTCTGTGATACTGAAATCTTTTAAAGTCCCCTGTAGGGCCATTGATTTTCCCCTTTAGCGTTCAATTCCGTTCATTTAAAATGCTCAAACTTCTCTCCCGGAGTAAGATCATTCTCCGAAAAAAGGAATTTTCAAAGGCATCTCGATCGCTCATCCTCCGGTTTCGAATCTCGGTCTGATTCGAACGATCTGTCGAATGATGAGGAAATAAAAAAGGACAAATAAACCTCCCCAAAAGATGTTCCTCCAAAAGGCTGGGGAAAGCTGGGCGATGGAAGAAGGAATGACTCCGTTCCAATACACAAACCGTAAAATAAAGATAAAAAACAAAAATAAAAAAATGAGCCCTTTGAGAGGGTTCTTCTCCCACAAGTAACCGAATCCGACGAAAAAGAAAGAGACAAACCGGCCGATGAAGCAATTCTGTTTTTGAAATTGACGGACCTGAAGAGATTTCTTTTCCGCAATCTTCGGATGAAGTTTTTCCTTTTGAACAAAAATACGATAGCAATTGAAACAGATGAATTCTTGATCCGAGGTTCCCATATAGAACCGATAGGTCGGACTCCCGCACATAGGACACCGTGTTAAAAAACGTTTTGTCCGAATGTATCTTGACATTCCTATCATGAACCCCAAGAAGAGGATGGGCACCAAAAAGGTTGCCCTGGATGGGACGGTTTCAAACCAAGCCTTAAACAAGCGGAATAGAAATCCTTCTCTGCCGATGACGTTGGCCAGAAACCTTCCCCAGAGTCTCTGTGTCGTGAGGTCCTGATCAATCACCAAGCGATTGATATTAGAGGAGTCAATCCTTGAATACTCGGCAACGAGTTTCGGGTCCAACTGCCTTGCTCTTTGAAATGCTTTATCGGTTTTCCCGGAAAGAAAGGTTTCTTGAGAATACGCCCGATAAAGATTGTAATAAAAAGCCCCCCGATTCGGATCTAAATCAATGGCTCGCTGGTGAGAGGCAATGGCCAAATCAGTTTGTTTCGTGGCCAAATAGACATTTCCGAGATTCGAAAATGCCTCGCTGAATTGAGGGTCCTTTTGAACCGCCCTTTGATAAAACTCTTCTGCCTGTGAATAACGGCCTTGTCTTTTTGACATCAGTCCGAGGGTAAAAAGAACCTCTGGGTCATCCGGATGGGTCGACAACCATGCCCGTAATTTCCCTTCCGTCCTCCCATCCCACTCCTCATGGTTAGCCTGATGCATTTCCAAGATGATCTCTGAAGACAGCCCATTCAAAAAAGATGAGGAGGAACGGATGAAAAAAGGAAGGTAAACCAAAACGATGAGAAAGAACAGAAGCAATCGCCTCTCCTCCTTCGTGACATAACCCCATAATAAGATGGACCAGAACAGAATGGCCCACAGTATGTCCAAACGTAGGAAGAAGGGGATGAATAGGAAGAAGATCTTGAGAGCGTTGATGAGAAGCCTTGAGATCTCCTGGGTTAAATGCTTTTGAATATCGTAGAAATAGAGTGGCAGATATTTAATCATGACCACGATTCCGAAAATAATAAAAGTCATGAGTATTGCATTCGAAAGGATATAGAACATATTGTAAAAAAGTTTAAGGGAACTTGGGTAATGGCCCAATTGTGCGATCAACCCCCTGAAGACCTCGGGAAGGATTTTATGAAGTTGAAAAGGGTTTCGGTCCCAGTATGTTCGTGCCAATTCAAAAAAGGGTTGGGGGAGTTGGGGCGAAAACTTGATGGAATAGGTTGCCATCTCAACGGCCTGATAAGGGTCCCCCTTTCGTCTGGCCTGTTCTGCTTCTCGGATCAGAAAAAAAGAGAGGAGAGATACGTTCTGGATCCCTTTATCCAATTTCAATTCGTAGAGTTGATCCAATTCTTTTTTGCTGACAGGGTCCCTCGTTTTAAGATCCCATGCCCGATCTCCTGAAAACGGGATCCCTATTGTAAAGAATTCTTTTGAAAAGGGAAGGGTCTCTCGATGGGTCAAGACACCCATATAATAGAGGAGAGAAAAAATCAAAATGGCCAGTATAAATATTGCCTTTCTCATCTATCGAGCCCTAACGTACCCCACCAAACTTCCTTTGGAGTAGGCAGTTTCGCGATTCCCTTAACGTCCTTATTCCAATCGATAATTTGGGGCCTCTTTGGTTATGACGACGTCGTGGACGTGGCTCTCTTTTAAACCCGACAAGGTGATCCGAACAAATCTTGCTTTTTCTTTTAATTCCTGAATATTCTTCGCACCCAGATATCCCATCCCGGCCTTGAGGCCTCCGATGAGTTGCTGGATACAAAAGGAAAGGGCGCCGTGGTAAGGAACTCTTCCTTCAATCCCTTCTGGAACCAATTTGGCCTCACTCTCTACCTCCTCTTGAAAATATCGATCCCGACTCCCCTCCTTCATTGCCTCCAATGATCCCATCCCTCGATAAACTTTGTAGCTCCTTCCTTGATATAATACAATCTCACCTGGACTTTCATCGGTCCCAGCAAATAAATTTCCGATCATCACCGAATGCGCACCTGCGGCCATGGCCTTCGTGATATCCCCGGAAAATTTAATTCCGCCATCTGCAATGATGGGCACATCATGTTTCTCTGAAATCTCAGTTGTCTCCAGGATCACAGAGAGCTGTGGGATCCCTACCCCTGCAACAACCCGTGTGGTACAAATCGATCCAGGTCCGACCCCCACTTTCACCGCATCGGCTCCTGCTTTGATGAGATCAAGCACCCCCTCTTTCGTTGCTACATTTCCTGCGATGATTTGACAATCGGGAAAATTCTCCTTGATATCCCGAACAGCATCCAGGACATCCTTAGAATGACCATGCGCTGTATCGATGACCAATACATCCACCCCTGCCTCGATGAGCGCCTCTGCCCTTTCGTCTCTGTCCTTTCCAGGACCGATCGCAGCCCCTACCCGAAGCCGCCCAAGAGGATCTTTGCAGGAATTTGGATATTTTCTCATCTTTTCTATATCCTTGATGGTGATCAACCCCTTCAGATTGTTATGGTCATCCACGACCAATAATTTCTCAATTCTGTTTTTATGAAGGATCTCCTTGGATTCTTCGAGCGTTGTTCCCACAGGGACGGTAATGAGATGACCTTTGGTCATCACGGTTGAAATATTTTCATCCAATCTCTTTTCAAATCTCAGATCCCGGTTGGTTAGAATGCCCACTAATTTCCCATCTTTCGTAATGGGAACTCCTGAAATTCGATATTTCTTCATGACCTCCATGGCCTCAAAAATTTTCTGCTCCGGGTGCATAGTAATAGGATTGAGAATCATCCCGCTTTCAGACTTTTTTACTTTATCCACCTCTAAGACTTGAGATGAGAGAGACATATTTCGATGGATGATACCCATCCCCCCTTCTTGTGCCATCGAGATGGCCGTCCTTGACTCTGTGACGGTGTCCATGGCTGCGCTGATCAAAGGAATATTTAATCGAATCGCCCTTGTCAATGGGGTACTGACATCCACATCTCTAGGCAATATGGCAGAATAAGCTGGGACAAGTGACACATCATCAAAGGTCAAACATTCCCTAATATCATTATGATAGATCCCCATCGTCTTCCCTCACTCTCATCTGAAAATTTATATTTGATATATCAGAGGAACCCCCATTTGTCAACTTGACATTATCAATGTAGTTCATGGAATGGCTTTTTTCCCATAACTTTCTCCCTATGGCAAGAAAAAATTTCTCAAGGCTATCCGGTTGAAGAGCACTGATAGAAATACCATCATATTTTTGGCAGATTGCCTCCACCTCTTCTCGACTCAATTTATCCTCTTTATTAAAAACCTGCAATACGGGGATATGATTCAGTTTCAATTCACAGAGGATCTGCTCAACCGCTTCGATATGTTCCGGAAAACGAGGATGGCTGATGTCTATCAGATGAATCAATAAATTTGATTCTTTTAACTCATCAAAAGTCGGTCGAAAGGCCCCCATCAGGTCTTTTGGCAAATCTTTGATAAATCCAACCGTATCGGTGATCACCACTTTATGAATTTTAGGGAATCTTAACCTTCTGGTCGCCGTATCGAGGGTGGAAAAGAGTTTGTCTTCGACCTGAAATTGACTCTTGGTGAGGAGGTTAAAAAAGGTCGATTTTCCGGCATTGGTGTATCCAATGATCGAAAGAATAGGGATTTCTGTTTTTGCTCTTCGGGATCTTCTCTGTTCCCTTCTCCTGCTCAATTTTTCTAATTCCTTCTCCAAGAGATGGATTCGATCCCCCACTCGACGACGATCAATCTCTAATTTGGTTTCCCCTGGTCCCCGTCCTCCAATTCCACCCGTCAGTCGGGAAAGGGCCAATGTCTTCCTGGCCAGCCGAGGAAGCAAATATTTTAATTGCGCCAGTTCGACCTGAATCTTTCCATCCAAGGTATGCGCCCGTTGAGCAAAAATATCTAAAATAAGTTGGGTACGGTCAAGGACTCTCAGTTCGGTGAAATCAGAAATCGTTGCCATCTGACCGGGTGTTAAATTTTGATCAAAAATTATCAAATCGACTCCCAATTGCATACATTTGACCAACAACTCTTTCAACTTCCCCTCCCCCATCAGGGTCGTGGGGGAAATATTTTGGGGTCGTTGGATAATGAAATCGACGACAAATACCCCGCTCGACCCTGCCAGTTCCTTCAACTCCTCCATTGAATTTTCTGAACTTTCACGGGTTTCCTTGCTGACACTGATGAGGATGGCTTTCTCTTTGACCCCCTTGAGTGGAATGGATCTCTGCCCTCTTTGAAACTCATCCTCGAGGGACTGGATCCACTCTAAGAAGTCCACATCCAAATGGCTTACAGAAGATGGAGGATCAATCTCCCAGACCTTTTTATCCGGATTATCAGGGAGGAGGTGTGCTAAGTGGAGCCGCCCCGGGTATCCATTGCCATCGACAGTGAGGGCGACGATCATATCCAGTCTCAGGAGAGCGAGATCTGTCAAATCCTCTCCTGTCAAGGGCTCTCCTCGCAGGTGAGTATGAATGAGACGAAGGCCTCTCAACCTGAGGATTCCAGATCGATACCTGGAGAGGTCAGGAATGGTAATTCCTTTCTGGTCTCCCACGATGACAAATTCGATGGACCCTCGACGACCTACCAGAATGCCGATCTGACGTCGAATTTCATTTGAAAGTTCACTTAGGAGGCGGGCGATTTCAGGCGTAACAACCTTTTGAGGAGGGATTTTCCTTCGATAGATATGCTCAATTCTTCTGATTTGATTCGGCTTTAAACCGATGGTATTACCGTAAACTCTGTTGATTTATCTCTCCTTTTGGAAAAATTTTAATATGCCAGCGCAATGAAGTCAAGTATTTCTATTCATTGAAAAATTCAACCTTTCCTTCCTTTCCCTTTTCACCCCATATTGAAATTTTTACATCAAGAAAATGTTGGATGACCCATAGATTCGTTAAAAGATGTTCTGTTAACCGAGTTGTCGTAAAGGATGAATTCCCTTTGGCTAAAACCAGGAAAGGTACCAGTTGATCTGCTAAGTAAGGATCGATGCAACCATCCGATTGAATATAGTTTTTCAATGCATCTACGGCTTCATCAGCCACTTTCTCTGCCGGCTTTCCTCTTGCACCTAAAGAAGAAAACCCAGCAAGAGTCTTTTCATATTCAGCGAACAGAAACAGGAAAGAACCCGGCCCATTCGAAGGGACATCATAAAAGACGTTTATCTCGGCATCCATCTTCAGTTCTTCTTGAATCCTTTTCAGAGCCTGATCTTTCTGTCTCTCTGCCACATGTTTGGGAAGGTTGGAGATGGCAGAGAGCCCCTGAATCTTTTTCAGTGAACCCCGTCCAACCAGGGAGATCGGTTTTAATTCGTGAACAGGATTGATTTTCAATCGAATCTTTCCCCCTCCTCTGGGATAGAAGCCCCACTTTTCAATAGCGGCCTCGGCGGATACCCCTATCCATTTAAGAGTCGGCAATAGAACTTCAGAGAAATAATGAAAAGTTGGACTCCAAGGGACATGCGTTCCGCCGACCAAGGTCAACATGGAAGTTCCGACAGCGAGACAAAGGGGGAGGAAGATCGCCTGGAGGAGAAGGGTGATAGAGCCTGCTGTCCTTATCTCGAATTGATAATCTCCCGGAAGAATCTTTTGGGGAATGAAGGTAATTTTTTGGGACTCAAATTTCACTCCCTCCGTATGGGCCTCTGTAATTCGTGCCAATGCCTCTACGGCTTCCAGGTGTTGAGCTTGAAGACCGGGATTCTTTCGTTTTGATCTGATGCGGTGGATGGTGAAGGGCTTCTTTAGAATAGCAGAGAGGGCAAGAGCCGTCCTTAAGATCTGCCCTCCTCCTTCCCCGTAGGATCCATCCACCTCGATCAAGCTTTTCCCATCAGCCCCCATCCTTTATAAATTATTAAATAGGCGGTATAATGTCAACTCTTCGACTCCCCGGCCTAAAGGCAGGGGTTTTCTCTTGAGACCAACTTTCATTTGGAGGTGAAACGTTGTCTGAATTGATCATATTGGGTTCGGGAACAGGTGTCCCGTCATTGAGGAGGGCATCTCCCGGGCTCCTTTTAATTTCAGAAAGTTCCAATGTTTTAATCGATAGTGGGTCTGGAACGTTAAGGAAGATGTTGGAGGTAGGAATCACCTATCAGGATATTGACCTTCTCCTTTACACTCACATCCATCCTGATCATATTTCAGACCTTGTCCCAATTCTGTTCGTCTGTAAATATGCAGACCTTCCGCGCAAGAAAGGTTTGTTATGTGTGGGGGGGCCTGGATTTGAAGACTACTTTGAAAAATTAGAAAAAATTCATGGTTCTTGGATTGAACCCCAATCCTACCGCCTAAAGATCAAAGAAACTTCACAAAGACCTTTCTTCTTCCGTGACT
>Ga0315284_10002764_pt1 | contig 25023 bp, 40 predicted proteins | sample YL17G09_16_MG_FD_203696 | JGI IMG/M metagenome (GOLD analysis project Ga0315284, IMG submission 203696) | Sediment microbial communities from Yellowstone Lake, YNP, Wyoming, USA - YL17G09_16 | ecosystem: Environmental > Aquatic > Freshwater > Lake > Sediment | place: USA: Wyoming | collected...
CTCTCTAACGCTGTAAGCAAAAGCATATTTATACCAAACATCGGAGGAAGGAGAGCCAAAAAGAAAGACATAATCGGCATCGGGTCGTAATGTTTCAAAGGTTTCCCAACCCATACTTAGGAGTCGCTTGTTAAGTGCTGAACCGAGAAACCCCGATTGACCAGTTATTGTTGCTTTCATGGTAAGGCCAAGTACATCTTGGCGACGTTTTCAATATGATAAAATTCTGCCCTCTCTAAATTCTTTTTGGCAACATCTTCATAGAGAATCGGGTCATCTTTAAGTTTCCTAAGCCATTCAATCATCTCATCTATGTTGTTTGCCGGAAGAAAACACCCCTCAAACTCCCTAACGTAGCTTTTTTCGGGATAAGCGACAGTAGGAATCCCCATAGAGGCAGAATTACCCATCTTGTTAGGGTTGGCAAAAGGAGCAAGAAGTTTATACTTTGCCTGTGGCCGATAAACTACCTGAACATCAAGCGAAAGATAGAAATCAGCTACATTTAGCCTCATTTCTTGTTGTTTATTCCCCTTATAGACATTCCAGTAATCTTCCTCGTATTTCAATTCCATGCCTATTGCTTCGACTTTTTTCCTAAACTCGTCTGCCGGATATTGAAAAGAACTCTTTTGACCGATAATCCCCACTGTCTTGACTTCTCTTTGCGGTCTCAGTCTTCTTTCGAAGTTACAGTGTTGGTGGGGAATCCAATAAACATCTTCTCTATGGAGAAACTTTTTCAAATAATCTTGGGCAGTTTGGGAAATTGCAATTACTCCGAACTCTGGGTGAGATTTAAGGAACACCGATGCTTCATAAGAATCGTCTACGTCTGAATAAACGTGTTTGGGAGTAGTTTTGGGACATTCGGGATGAGGAGGAACAATTTTGACATAGATACAAAGGTCATTTTCATAACCTTCTGTCGGATTATTCTTCCCGTTGAGATAACGAGCCATTTGGGTTCCTCTGATATAACCTGAACCACCTCTGGTATGAAAGAAACTAAATTTTTTCATATACTATATCGTATCCATGATTTCTACCTTTTTTAAAAACAAAAGTCCGTCTAGCAATCTCTTTATACCTATGTTGTTCCATAAATAGTTCAATATCTTTTAATACGCAACAATCTTTATATGCTTCAAAATTAAAGGCTTCAGTTTTGATATACCTAAAGTTATCTAAAATAGGGACTGATCCCTCCAAGATAAGCATCTCTGTACCCTGAGTATCTAGCACTAAGGCATCATATCTGCTAATATCAATGTTTTCTCTTTGTAATAAAGTAGGAAGGGTTATCCCTTTTAAATTAATTGTTTCTACATAGGTTATATTAGGCCATAGATCTTTATGATCATTAAACTCTAGTATTGACGATGATTCATATCTGTTACTAGACAGGTGGAACTCATATTCTTTGTCATCTTCATCCGTAACTAGATATCTGAAAGCCTGCTGTTTAGGATAATCTCTAATTCTTCTTTTTAATAACCCAAAAACTCTTGGTATTGGTTCAACCCAAACAACATCTAAATTATATTGGTTATAGACTTCTCTTTCTTGGCCTAAACTAGCCCCAACATGAATTACTCCAGATACATTTTTCAAAAACTCGGTTGTGGCTACATCAATCACTTATGATACCCTCCACTCCACATTTTAACTACATCTGTTACTTTTCCCCAAAGAGGGATATCAAATGCTCTTAATACTCCTAATGCTTTATTAGTACCCCAACTTACATTACCAAATCCTTCTGGATGGTTAAATTGGATAATACATGGGTTTGAATAGAACTCCTCGGTATTCCTTTCCGTTACTCCTAATCTCTTTTCGTATCTTCCGGGATCTCCCCATCTAGATAAATCAATCTTACTTTCATCAGGGAACTTATTAAATCTTTCTTCCATAGCATCAACAATGTATTGTCTGGGAGCGATCAAGGCATTGACCACTTTCCTACCTATTCTATAAGAATAGATTGGTGGTTCTGACCAAGTGAATACAGACCATCGGTTCATATTATAAAGGAAAACATCATCTCTACTTGGTCGTTTAGTGTGGAAATGCTCCCAAGAATAGAGAATATCATCCTCAACACTAGCGATATATTTTGTTTTAGCTTCTCTTGCCCCAATCATCAGTTGACGATAAATGTTTAAATGAGAACGCCCTATATCTCCTAAGCAAATGTTAGTACAATTATCTCCTAACATCTTCGGTTTCTGGGAAACAATTATCAATGGCAAACCATCAAGGGCTTTTAATAGTTGTTCTTCAATCTTGTTGAGAAAATAAGGATTCGTTTCCTCAAGATGATTACAGGTATAGTAAATAGCAGTAAGGTCGGGTTCTCTCCTCTTTTTAACTTCTCCTTTTTTTTGTACAAACGAAGTTAAATAACTTGCTCTATTCCCAACTTTTATCTCAGTAGTGAACCCAGGATAAATCTCTGACAATAGAAATGACTCTTTCTCTCTATTCCAAAATTTACAGTCTCCATCATCAGTTCGGTCAAGATTCCATTTGTGCATCCCGTGATAACCAAGTCTCTTTCCCTCATGGGCATGATGCCAAAAATAAATCCACCCGTCGGGTTTACATATCCTAACCATTTCTTTTAATGCTTTGTGGGGGTCAAGACAATGGTCAAGAGCGTTGGTACAATACACAATATCAAAGGAATCATCTTCATAAGTTAAAGATTCCATATCCTGTTTCTCTATGGGAACAGGACTCTTTATCCCCTGTTCTTTCCAAATTCTGTTGTAATCATCTGCCAGTAAGTCTGAAGCAACTATGGTTACCATTACCCCCTCTTTCTTGTTACCAATAAGATTTATTGCTCCGGCTCCCAAGTTGGCAATCTTCACCTCTTTCTTGTCTCCAATCATGGAGTTAAATAATTTATCTAATGGCCTATCTCCCTGAAGTGCAAATCCTTTTCGAGGAAACCACTCTTTCCAGAAATTAACCTCATCGTTTATTCCTTGTTCCCAATCGTTCATTTAAACCTTTCTAATGGAAAAAAGTTACTAACAACACTTGTGTTCGGGTTGTACTTGGTAAAATCATATCTATATTTAAACAAGGGCCATATTTCGCTATATCTGTAACCTTTGCGGCGACCATGCCTGTAATCTTCGTATTCTGGGTTGGTATCGTGAATTACGATGTAATCAACCAAATTGACTAATCTTTTAATATCTACAATCCTTCTGCTGGTGGGATGTTGGTCTATTAACGCCAGCCCCCAATGCTTACAACTAAGATCAATCTCGTCAAAACTATCAACCTTAAAGACTTTATCGGTATCGCTTTCTAAATCCCCATCAGTAAGCATAAGTGCCTCGGTGTCGGAGTCTCCATCTGTTTGAAAAGAAGTCGGTTTCCGTATTGCCCTATTGTACCAATACATATCGGTTTCGTATGAATAAAGAGTTCTACCACTCATTTCACAAAGCCACCGGAGTATATTGGTAGAAAAGAAACCCGTACCAAGTTCCAACACATCACCTTCCGACAACTCGAAGGCTCTTACTAATACTGGTAAGTGAGTGCCAACTAAAATCATGTTTTTCCCTGTGCTCATTTCTCCTCCCTTAAATCATTTTCCATAATTTTTGTAATATTATTTCCCAATTAAAATTAGTTTTAACATATTCTTTTTCTGTTTCCGCAACGGGTCGCACCCCTTTATCAAACAACCCTCTTAAATTCTCAGAGACATGAGTGTCTTCTGGAATAAACTCGGCTATCTCATTAAACCAATGTCTGTAATTTGGGGTATCAAAACAAATCGGTCTCGCCCCGCAGAGTAAACCTTCAATTATAGGCAATTCAAATCCTTCCACCCTCCTCAATCCAGATACAAACTCGCATTGACTATAATATTTAGCAAGGGTTTCATCATCCATATCGTTGCTATAAGTAATAATATCGGTATTCTCTCCTGTTCCCAGTTGAAATATTTTTCTATTAAGCCCTTGTACCGCCAATAATATCTCGTTCTTACATTCTTTATTCCAAGCCCTACCACTACCCGTACTAAGTATTAAATACTTACGTTCAGACTTAGTTTCCTTAAAGACATCACTTTCTACTCCTAACGGGGCATAATAAAAGTTAAAATTAACTGGTGTTTGTTCTTCCTGGCATGATTTGACTAAATCATGGAAACTCCAAACTACCTCTGCCCTTTCCCACATTGGTCTCCAAATAGCGGTATTGGTACACTTGGTTAATTCTGCACCCCTCAAGTTTACTTGTACTATCGCATACTTCTTATTGTTGTTAATCGCCCAATCAACCTGCTTTTGGGTATATCTTCTATTCCTATATGAAGCAATAAAAACTAAATCAGCCTCTTCTTTGGTACTAACCAACTCATGTTCGAGTGGTAAATATTTTTTGATTGCATCGGCAATTCTTGTTATCGCCCTATCTTGAACACAAAACTCAAGGTAGACTTTCATTAATCCGCCTCCCTTACCCACCAATAAACCGGTTGTTCATCGGCCCCCCGATCCCTCAATTTATTCGTAAGAGGGTCGGTTAATTCAAATTTAATACCATGTGCCTTAGTATAGTCATTAACCGCCTCAACTACTCCGGCATAGTTTTGATGGCCTTTTTTAAAAGCATAATAATCATCGCCCGACACAACACCGCCGATTTTAACTCTTTTCGTCCATTCGATTAAATCCTGCATCACATAGTCAAAGGCATGATTAGCGTCAATAAAAACAAAGTCCAGTGAAAAGTATTTAAACTTCTTGACCGCCTCCATACTCATTTCTTTCATTATGTGAGTATTATACTTAGCCAATCTCTCGGTGGCGGCTTTAAAATTACCGTCATTTCTTGCATAACTGCCCGACCAACGATTCCCATGATACGGTCGCCAAATATCAATGCACCAAAGTTCCAAATCTGGCATTGCCTGACACATCGCCTCGGAGAAAACTCCTCCAGCTACCCCAATCTCGGCTCCCTTTTTAAAACCCAACTCGTTAAAGTATTTCAAAAGTTCATATTTGCTCTTCACGGGTTCCATCCTTCTTTATCTCTGCTAAACCATCAGTCTCAACGCTTGGCACTTCCTCGGCATTATCATTCCATGTCGGGACAGGGGCGAATTTATCCACCAACCATCTCACATTATATATTTGTTTCCGCCAGTTTTGTTGAGTCAACCACTTCTTAACGTGTTCCTGGGCTTTTAATCCTTCCGAACTGGGTAAACTGTAACCTCTTGATTCGTTTTTATGCCAGTGGGCGTACCAGGTCTTCTTGTTTACCTTGACCTTACCGCCCGACAACCAACACTTTAACCCGATTTCTTGAAACTCGACCCAGAAAGTACCATAGTTTGCCTCATCCATAAGGTCTAGGTAGTCAAAATAGGTCTTTTTCATAAACCAAACACTTCCTTGATTGCTCATCGTGTCATCAATCAGGACTTCTTTTAACCTTAAATCGTGGTTTTTCTCATCCCAGACCACTCCATGAAGTTCACTGGAGAGATACATATAGTCGATGGGGTACTTATTGTCCGTCCTTTCTTCAATTTGCCACTTCTGAGGGTCTAGGGCATACCTTCTTGGCACGACAACCCAATTATCTTCACATTCTGCCTTCAATATCTCATCATAACCCTCTCCGAACATACAATGAGCATCCAATTTCATCAGATAGTCACCTTTAGCGATTGCACGAGCCGAATTAATAGCATTTCTCATCCCTTTAGCGGTACTGAAGTGTAAATAGATAACTCTGGGGTCTTCAACTATCTCATTTGCGGGCATCCAATATCCATCAAGAACAACAATAATTTCTATTTCTCCTTTGGCTTTGGACAGTAAGTCCAATATGGTTTTCTGAAGATATGGTTCGTTGCGGGCTGGAATAATGGCAGTAATCATATTTATATGTTCTGGCTCGGTACAGACATAGAAACCAGACTCATAATCTACATATAACACATGAAATTAGTTTAATGCAAGGGGATTACTTGTAGGTGACAGTTATATCCTGAGCCGTTACCGAAGAAACAATAGTCAAACCACCAGTAAAGGCAACATCGTAAACAAGAGTACAATTTTGGGGACTAGTGGGAGAAGTAACCGTTGCAATTATCGGCCCACCAGCTTCATTATTGTCATAAATCTTAATGACGCCGGTTGCTACTGGTGTATTAAAAACAACTGAGTGTAATACCCCTGCTTCGGTTTTAAGCACAAAAGTATTTAAGGTAAGAATATTCCGATGGTCGAATGGGCCGATAGAAACTGGCACTTTACCATTCACATCCACAACCGCTTGAACAATATTACCATTTGTATCTTTAAATGAATCTTGCATATATTTTAAATATCAGGATAACTTGGTGATGGTGATGGACTCAAACTTACCGATGAACTTGGTGATGGCGATAAACTCGGACTCAAGGAGACGGACACACTCGGGCTGACAGATGGTGACAAACTAACACTAACCGAAGGACTCAATGATACCGAGACCGAAGGACTTAACGATGGTGAACGACTAATACTGACTGACGGGCTAAGACTCACACTGACTGAAGGTGAGACGCTTGGCGACCAGCTAGCACTCGGCGATTTGGAAGGTGAAGATGATGGACTTGGACTCTTTGAAGTACTGACTGATGGGCTGACACTTGGACTCAACGAGACGCTGACTGATGGACTTAAAGATACTGATACACTTGGACTTACTGAAGGCGAAAGGCTGACACTCACTGAAGGTGATAGAGAGACACTCACGCTTGGAGACAAGGATACCGAGACACTTGGAGAAACGCTCGGCGAAACTGAAAGACTTGGCGATAGGGAGACTGAAACACTCGGTGATTCCGAAAGACTTGGAGAGAGAGAAACACTCACAGAAGGCGACAAAGAGACAGAGACTGACGGAGAAACACTTGGCGAGAGTGAAACCGATACGGACGGTGACACAGAGGGAGACTTGCTTATACTTACAGATGGAGACAATGAGAGTGAAACTGATGGCGAGAATGACCCGATACTTTCAGTTCCAGTAACCAATGACCAAACGGCAGTCGTTGAAGTGCCGGTATTAGTATAAAGATTGGAACCTGTTTTGTTTAGATGCCAGAAGAAAGCACCTTGCATAAATCCTGAATAACTAGTCGGTAAGGTAGTGCCTTCTGCCTCTAAAATCGTATCAGCACTAGTTGCTGGTAGGTTGGTTAATGAAGCTGAATAACGAAGCACCCGATTAGTTAAATAAGGAGTCAAAGCAGTTAAAAAAGCCGTTTCAAGAGTTTTTCTTTGTGTAGAAGTGATAGCCTCAATTCTTGCGATTTCGGCTTGTGTTTCTGCTGGTAAGTCCGTTTTTATTTCAAATGTCGCCATATTTTTCCGATTGACTGGGGGCTGAGGTTTCTAATCCCAACCCCCAATCACTTTCTCGTTTAAGCGAATGTTGCGTATAGTTCTGCCGCAAAATGTCGGCGAGAATCTGTCACCTTGCATCCATATACGAACAAGTCCTTGTAGGCTGACCCAAAGTCACCGGTGATATCTTCTTCGATATCGGCTTCTAATAGTTTCTCGGCAAAGGTCATCCAGTTAGAATGTCCTGCGAGAATCCTGAACCCATCGGTGTTGTTTCCAGTCAATCTATTTGACTTAAACACTTTGAATCCCTGCAATTCGGTGATAAATCCGTTCTTCACCAGTTCTTGATATGCTTCTGGAACGTGTAGCACGACTCCAGATGCCCGAACTAGCGTTGATTCGAACTCAGGCGGTACAACCAGGAATCTGTCTGAATCCGGGACGGATGAATAACCGAATCTCTCGGCAATGTCCAGTTTCTGTTTCAAAAGAGAAATCTTCTGCAACAGGTTGGCTGTCGTGAGACTTATGGCAGAAATTGCCTCTACCACATAAGATGCACCAGCGATTGCCCCGCCTTTGTATTGAGAAGTGACATCATCTAAGTCGTCCTCAATAAATCCTGTGGTCGTATTGGTCACTGATTTAACCCGATACCATTTGGAATGACCAACGGCTTTAATGCCCCGGCCAACCCAAGTTGAATCACATGGAGTGCCCCCGGCGACAGTAAATGCTCCTGTGTCTACAAGAATGGTAATCGTGGTTGCATCATCGGCATCTGTGCCGACTCTGTTCCCTGCCCCGACATCAGCGTATTTCCCGAACACGAACGTATCCATGTTCTTATTCCTTTCGTCGGCCTTCTGGGAAACAATGGTTGCGTGTGGGTTCTTAATATAAGACAACCATTTATCGATGGTATATTCCTTCCAATAGAAAGATTTATACGTATCGATAGTAAGCGTGGCATTATTCTCGTACAGAGACTCTACTACCAGGCCACCTTTGGTGTAGGTTTGTTCCGAAATTCGATTAAAGTTGAGTATATTCAACTTTGAACCGACGCCGTTAATTTCTCCCTCGTAATCTCGATTAACGATTTTGTCAATGAGGCTCTTATCGTAGACTTCCTTCATTAACTTTTGGGAAAAACCTTCGGCTACTTTAGTAGCATATGCGGACATGGTTTAATCCTCCTTCTAATTAATAATGGATTCTTTACCAGTCCCGCAAGGGGGTTAGGAAGTTAATCTAGTCTAGATTAGCACGAGTCCTTATTTCTTGTCAAGTGCCACTTATAATCCGAGTTCTATCTTACCCGACCGTAACATTTCTTTATATTTCTCATAATTGGTCGTTCTTAGAGTCCTTGCCTCCTCTATGGTAATCTTATCCCCTTTTGGTTTACCTTTGTCATTCGGCCCACCACTTCCTGTTTCGAACATCTGCCCTTTCTTTTTGGGTTCGGGTTTAAGACCGTATAAGAAGGAAGAAACTATATCCTCAAAGTCAACATTCCTTCTTGTCGGTTTGGTGGCAAAGAGTTTAAACTCGCTCTCTTTCCCGTCAAGTTCGGGATACTTAGTCAGATTGGCGACATCGGCAACAAACTCATCCACTTTAGTCACCCAACCCTCCAAGTCTTTGTTCTCTTTAACAATCTCATCAAGAGCTTTTAACCTTTTAGCATTGGTTATACTGTCCTTCCCCATCTTCTTTTCAAAGTCACTCATTAACTCCCAGTCTGGAAACTCTTGTATCAACTCATCGTTGGTTGGTTCGGCAGTCGCAAGTGCCTTGTCAAGTGCTTCGGTCATCTTTTTGTTCTTGGCATGAAGGATTTGAGCCTCCTGAGCAGACGCAACCAGTCTTTCCTTCTCTCTTTGGGCGACATCTTTAATAATTTCCTTAGAAGGTACCGGTTCTTCTACCTCAACCTCTGGTGTTTCCTCAACGGGAGTCACTTCAACCGGAGTTTCTTCGGGAGCTTCAACCGGTTCTTCCTGTGGGGTTTCTTTTAGTGCTTCGGCTTCTTCAAGTGCTTTTTGAGCACCAGCCTCTAATTCATCGGTGGTCGGTTTAACATGGAGTTTGGGCATATTTTCCTTTCGTCCTATTTCTAGGGTTAGATAATAATAATTACTTTCTTTTTTTGGTCGCTATCTTCTTTTTACCCTTAACTACCTTGTTTCCATACTTCTTGGCCCATTTCTTAGCCAACTTTGGTAATTTGGCAAACATATATTTTTTTTGTTTCTCGCTTTTAAATGGCATAGTTCACCTCGCCTTCACTAACCCTGACATGGCTTCCTCTAAGGCTTTCTTTGCCTTCTCTGGTGTTAATAAAAAGGCTTCCAATAACATATAGTTTCTTAGTCTTGCTTTTAAAAATAGGTCTTGTTTGGTTTCGTTACCCGTCTTGGTCAACTCACTCTCAACCGCACTCCGCATCGAGACAATATAGTCTTTGACACTCTCGAGAGTAACCTTCTTGTCGTTTAGAGCTTCCATCCAAGAGTGAAGCGTCTCACGCTCTCCGACATTTAAGTCCTCATACTTGAGGTTGTACTTTTCGAGTATGTCGTCTATCTTCATATTGGTCTCCCTCCCATTTGCATATTAACTTGCGGTTGTCCTTGTGGTTGCGCTTGTGGTTGGGGTTTTGGTTGTGCTTGACCCGGCTGACCTGGCGGGGGTTGACCCATATTCATTCCCCCCATACCCATCATCATCATATTCTCCATCTTTTTCTTCTCGTAGTCCATTACTTGATTTACTTCGTCAGGAGTCAATTTGGCAAACTCAACCAACTTTCTCTTATAAATCTCATCCAATTTAGGATTGTCGGGCATATTCATCTTAGCGGCATTCAGTTTCTCTAAAGAATCGGTATTCTGAGTGTCCTTTTCATCCTGACTCCATACTTTAACCTGATAACCCGATTTGGTCATCCAGTCGGCAGGGGTAATCTCTTTGGTGAAAATGTCATCAGTGTTTCTTCCCTTCTTGTATATCTTAACCGCATCTAATTTATCGGAGGCCGCTTCAACCAACTTAATGAATATCTCTCCTCTGTCCTTCCATGCTTGGGTATAGAACTTAGAGAGTCCTTTAATTCGCTCTTTGGCCTCACCTAAAGCCAGTTGCACCTCACCTAAGGTGATTTGTCTCTCGGTCTTCATTCCCTGTTGGGTGGCGGTTGCCCCAGTTCCCCTCTCGGTCATATCGATTAAGAATTGCATTTCATCTAAAGACTCGGACAGGTCGGGGATATCTACCTTTTGCATAATATCTTGTGGTTTGCCCGGCACTCCATACCAACCCCAAGGTACAGGGGTGAATGTTTGGGGGACAAAGCCTTCAATCGTTGAGTCAAAGTAGTGCATCCCAAAGTTTCTAAGAGTCCTATTCTCTACTAATTGAGAGAACCATGAATTTAAGACCTTATTTGGGGTTCGGACAACATCCGCTATTCCATCACTCCAGAAATCTTGCCTTTCAACATCTCCCGCCCATGAAACATAAGGAAAGTGATTTCTCCAAAAGTTATCCTTGGTCTTGCCAATGACTTCTTCAAGCGGTTTCTTCATTAGTATCTCCATATCATCACACTCAACCATCAGATAAAGTTGTTCTTCGCCCTTCTCTTCCCGATAAACAAAGTGCATCGTCAACTCAACATAAGTCTCGCCCAACACCGGCTCGTCTATATCGGACACGCCTAAGTCGGACAACTTCTTGTTCTTGTTTTGAAGCATATTCTTATTCTCTTGGGATTTAATCAATCCTTGGTCGGTAGCGTGCCATAGTTTAAGTTTAGCCACCGCCTCTTGGTCGTAGTCTTTATTCTTTTCCAGTGTATTTAAAGGAACGAATATGTGCGTATGAATCAAAAACCTTGAAGAATTAAGATTTGAGGGGTCGCAATATCTATCGACCAGAATGTCCATCGGGTCTTGAATCGTCATCTTGACCTTGCCGTCTACTATCTGCCATTGGTCGAAAGAACGGCCGAATAAGAATTGTTGACGCTTATCTACTATGTCTTGAATCTCTATCTTGTTGTGTTCGGCGGTGTACTTCCAGTATTCATTCTTAAAGATTTCGGCCTCTTTGTCGTTGTCTAAATTCTCGAAGTAAAGCACCGGCATATCATCAACATCTTTCATTAATGTCTGAATGGAGAGTTTCATCATCGGAAGATTGACCGACTGTCTTTGTGTTAAGCGGTTAATAATTACTTTGTCCCTATAAAGTTGATAGTTCTCATCCCAATCGTTCTGCCGTCTCTCACGATAGTTGTACCCGCTTTCCTTGTTGAGACGAAGCATGGTCAATTCGGGGTCTTCTAACTTGATTCCTTCTTGTGGCATATTTTTATAATATACTAACGCTTTATTTTAACACAAGTATTATCCTGGCAACCCCTGGAAGAAAGGTAACACTCCTCCCGACTTGGTATTTGTCTTGACCCTAGCGATCGGCCTGAAACTATCAAGTCCATAACGAATTGCATCCATACAATGATTCATAAACTCTTGTGGTTCGTTAATAACCTTGCCGTCCTTGTCGGTCATCCATAAGTAATTGCGGTACTCTTTAATTAGATTGATACTTTGGCTGGTAATGGAAATCCTTTGCGCCTGTATATACTGTATGCCCTGTCTCACTGAATCATTCCCTTTTTGTGAGCCAATAACATTAATACCATGTCCATCGGTTCTAAATCCTTTTATCTCATCAATACTCTTTGGCTCGGCACTATCCGCAATCGTTAAGGCCGAAGGATAGTTAATTAATATATCGTAAATGTTTCTATTACTTAAACCATATTGATAAGCAACTTCGTCCAGTATGTATCCCCCATTGTAAACATAAATGGCGACAATCGCCGTAGGGTCGTTCGTATAACCAAAATCTATACCATATCTCCTTAATTCTGCCTCATGGGGAACGGAGTTGACTATCTCCCAATCCTTGTAGATACGACCTTCTACGATCCCTAGTTGCCCCAAACCATAGACCTGCCACCAGTTCTTGTTCCCTTTGCGTGCTTCGATTGCTTTAACGATGTTAACATCTAAAGCCTCGTTATCTAAATAAGTTAGAGTGACAAAATCTACATTGTCTTGGTTCATCACATCAGTATAAAACCAAAATTCCTGCTCGGGATTCCAGTCAAGCCATATAACATCTTTGGTTCTAACCTCAAGTTGAGTATAAGTTTCATAAGTTAAATGGTTGGCTTCGTTTATAAATATCACATCACGCCTTGCACCTTTAACCTTTTCCCATGATTCAACCCCGAAGAATTCAATCACCGAGTTGGTCTCGAAAGTATAAATTGAATTGGTCTTTTCCCATCTATTGTCTTTAAAGTATTGATGCTCTTTCATTATGTTTAAAAAGTCTCTCATCGCCCCCTTTCTTAAGTGAGGCATGGACTCGGAGACGATTGAAATCACCTTGTTATCGTTTCGTTGGGCGTAATCAATTAAGATAAGAAGAATAGAAATAGTCTTAGAAGCTGAAGTCCCACCGCTTATACCTCTAATCCTTTTATTCAGTTGTTGGAGTTTCTTTGTTGCACTGGTCTGTAGATAAAGCATTGTTTGTTAATATTGGTATTGGCTTCCCGCCGGAGGTTACATCGGTTCTTTCTACTAATTTTCTTTTAAGTTTTAAAGCTGTTTCTAAATACTTGTGTCGTGCCATGAAATCAGGAACATCAACAAAATCAGTGCTACTAGCCGTGGCGTTCTTAGAAGTATTAACTGCACTTACCGTTCTTGTGGAATCCAGTCCCTCCATTATCTTTTCTTGAAGAAGTTTATCAGTTATCCCTGCTTCTTCAAGAAAATCGGAAAAATCAAGTTTTGTTAAGTTTTCCCAACCTATCTGTCTAGCACTATCTCTATCCCCACAATCATATACTTGGGCCGCCGCTTCAGTCGCATTTCCCAATTCAAGATATAGTTTGAGCCACTTGCGTTGTTTAAGAGTTAAATCATCTTGTGCCATAATCTTATCTTATCAGTTATCTCTACTTGTTGGCAAATTACAGACTACCCAGTCGTGTCCGGTTAAATCGGCTTCGGAAATAATCCATTGATAGTCTTTGTTATCGTCTTTGTGTAAAATCAAAAAACCGTTTCTTAATACAACATAGACATTACTATTTGCCCACTCTAACTTAGTAATTGTTTTGCCGTCAATCACTACCTTTAAAGCGGTTGGTAAATCCATTCCTATCGGCATCCTAGAAACTATTTGTCCTTCTTCCATATACCTCCTCTCATATAGACCTTAACATTACAAAATAACTTTTGTTGCTAATTATACAAGCCCGTCTCAAGTAACCCTTACGAAGCAGTCCATTAATTGCGTTTATAGTTGTCGGGTTTCCTATCTTTTGTTCTTTCATCTTTGTTTTTATTTCTACCAATGATATTGGTGTTTTCTCTTGGTGCGCCCACTTGCTGACAACTTCCATAATCCTCCGTTGCAGGTCTGTTAACTCGCTTAACCCGTTAAAGTCGGCGTAGATGGTTCTCATTTAGTTCTTTCAGTCTCCTCTCTAGTTTAAACTTAATGTCAATATATGACAACTCTTTGGTCTGTAAATCTTCTTTGTGGTCTTTCCAGTAATTATACTTGGTGGGGTAAGTCTCTTGCAACCACTCGCTAAACTCCAGTGGATGATGATGCCCCCAAAGAATGTGACAGGCGTAACAAAGGGTGATGGAAGAGTTTTCGTCCCATCGGTGAGCCATGTGGCCAATGTTTATCAGGTGAGCTCGTTGCAGATTATTCTTTGTCCCGCACCGCATACACTTACCGTCTCTTAACCGAATAATTAACGAGTGCAATTCGTCACACTCTTTCTTTAAAACCGAGGTAGAGTTGGCTTTCTTTAATTTCTTTGTTTGGGCCTCGGCTCTGTCTATCTCTCTCCGGCAAGAAGAGCAGTATTTGCTAATTCCTTGCCGTAATTTTTTACCGCAGGACTTACAAAGTGAATCTTTTTTAAAGGCGATTCTTTTCATTCTTTTTTCTCCATCCCGCACTTTTCTCTTTCGTAGTGTTCCATAACTAACCACATCCCGATTAAGAAACCAAGAGTAAAGACAAGTAAAATTAAAAGTATTAAAAGTATCATTTCTTGTCCTTCCATCCATCCGGTTGCATTATGTCCAGCATTTCTTTAATAACCGCAAATGCCTCCCATGTGATGCAAATAGCACAGAAGCGGCTCTTGTATTTACACTTCTTGCCCGCAACCTCAATTAGTCTTTTTTCAAGTCTATTTAATAGTTTTTCGTCTCTTGTCATTTTCCCCACCCATATTGTGTATCAATCAGTATTTTCTTAATAAGAAGCATCAACTCGTCTAACTCTTGCCAACTAAAGGTATATTTAATCCCTTTGATTTCCACCGAGTAAAGACCAGTCTTTTTGTTGAATGTTATAAAAAATTGGTTCATACTCGCCTTTTAAACGCTTCCTTAATTTTTAACTCTTGTGCTTTAACGGCGTTATTCCAACCTACCTGGTCGCCAAACCAATCCTCATAGTCTTGTTTCTTTAACTTTATTTCTTCAGCAAATTCAGAAAGTTCTTCAATAATTAACTCAAGGAAATTAGGAATACCGTAAATTTGGCCTTTATCGTACTGCTTTAACAACTTACTTATTTTCTTACAGATTACCCAACCCCAATTTTTATTTTTCATTTCTTATAAATCAATCTTACTAACTTGTTAATCAACCCTTTGGTTAGTTTGTGTCTCTTGGTTAGTTTTTCCAAGCCTTTAATGTCTTGGGTGTTCATTCTTTTAATAGGTTAATTTCAGCCTTGTTTCTAATTCGGTCAAGGCACTATTCCAACCAACCGAATATCTATTTTTATCAGTTTCTCTCTTGTCCCACATTTTATCTATTGCCTCCTCCACCTTTTTCTCTAATTCAGTCTTTTGGGCTTTGAGTGCTTTATAGTGTAAGTTGTCCAAGAAATTAGTTGTTTGGTCAATAACGGCAGACGAGGAGTGTGGTTCTTCGCTGGCATAATAAACCCCACTAATTAAATGTCTTAATTTTTCTTTGTCCCAAGTAGTTATTTTTTTATCTTTCATTCTTTCCTTTCTTATTCTTTTAATAGGTTTTTGTTTAAAAAAGTAATCGTAATTCTAGAGATGCCTGTTCCTTTCAAAAGTTTTATCAATTTGTCAATCGTTTTTGTATAGTCAGGCGGGTTAGTCACCATGTGTTTATCAGACATAAAAAAATAAATCATCTCAATTTCTTCTCCGCCTTTACTTACTTTTCGGAAGTAATCCACATTTTCGGTATCATAAACTGGCTTGTAAATTATTGACATATCTTTCTTCATTCTTTCCTCCTTATTCTTTTAAGTTCCATATTAGTATTTGTCATTTTCAAGCAACCAATCGTTAAATCCCATTCCTCCTGCTTCAAATTTATCTTTGAAAGCTCGCTTATAAATTTCCTTCATAGCTAATTTATGAGCCCTTTTTTGTGCCTTAATTATTATCTTCTCCTTTTTATCTTTCATTCTTTCCTTCCTTTTATTTATTAAAACTTATTAAGAACTTTGCGAGGGGCTTGGGTTGGCCGTTACGGGTATTTCGTCCCCCCATTGTTTCCAATTTCCCCGACCCTGGCAAAATTCTCAAAGTTTTATCTTTCATTCTTTCCTTATTCTTTTAAGTTAGTAAATTATTTTTCTATAATATCCACTAAATCTTTAATTGACCCCGTGCTAAACCTGTCATGCTCACACTCTATATTTACCCCAGAGCTTAAAGGAACAAGAAATCTTTGTAAACAAGTTCTACATTGAAATACTTTGTATAATTGTTTCCCGGTCTGGGGAGAACCCGTTGCTGGTACTTTACCATTTAGTGGACCTTCAAATGTTTTACTTTCCATTTTCATTTTCCTCCTTTAAACAAATAATTTATTAACCAAAAAAAGAATGGCACTATAAAACTACCAATTACCATCCCGGCTAGAAATAATATCCAACCGTGGTCAAGTATGTATAAGACTATTTCTATTTCTGGTATGTTCATTTAATTACTCCTAATCCTTGAAGTCCCCATAAAAAACCTATCACCATTAGTAAAACCAAAAAAATATAAAAGAGACCTTCTCTAAATTCTTCATCTACTATTGTTGCCACAATTATTATTACTCCAAATATAATTGCGGGTATAAATCCCAAAAGTTGTATTTTCATTTCAATATAAAAAATAGTGCAACTATGACCGCCCCAATCAAGCACCCTAAAATAAACTGGCCTATCATTTCTTCATATCTCTCTTCGTTTTGGGTAAGTTTGGTTAGTATATTCATTTTGTTTTCCGGTGCCGTAATACTCTAATTAAAAAACATAAAAGCGAGTATTGAGAAACTCTGTCGAGAACAATAGAGTTATATTTATCGCTGGCAGAAACCAGCCCACCTTCTTCAAGTTCCCAAATACAGCCTCTTTTTAATTGAGTTCTCATTTACATTCACCTCTACTAATTGGCCCCCACTCTTTGCCATAACCTCTTACAAGAGCGTAAGCTGTAGTCTCTATTGAATAAAATGGGCTAAATCTATCTCCTAACTCATTAACTAAACCTTTCTTAATCATTTCTTTTCTTATCCGGTTATAAGTAGCCTCTCTAAATTGCAAGACTCCACAACTTTTACCGGAATCACCGCAACTTTCATTCTCGCCGAAGTTGCTCTCTTCTCTTAACAAACAGTATAGTTGGTAAATTATGTAATTCTTTTGCTTGGCACTGCCGGTAAACCTCTCGGCGGTCATTTCTACCATATTGGGAATCGATTGTCGCACAATCTCTTTTGCCTCCATTAGGGTAAGAAACTTAACCTTGTAATTATTATCTACCGCCCCAACCTCCGGCACCGGACTTATAATCGGGGCTTTTAATTCTTTCTCGTACCAAAGTGAGGCCAAATATATAAGGGCCATTATCATTAAGAACATGAGAGCCATTCTAAAGAACCAATGGTTGCGGTAACTAACTTTTTTCCAGGCTTTGTAGGCTTTCTTGTATTTTAACATTTGGTTAATTCCTCCGGGTTCGGGCCGGTTATCTGCTCGGCAGGACAGGCCCGACTCCGGGGGCATCAACGCCTCCGGTACTATCAGTAAACAACTTCTTCGACCTTTGTACCTTAAGTTCAAACTTGACAAGCGACTGACACGAGAAACACAACTCCTCACCGAAAGCGTGAAACGAATAACTCGCCACCTTCTCGTGAATTATTGTCCCGCACTTTGTACACTTGTTTGAAAATTCCATATTAGTTGTTCCCGTCATTAATAAACTCGGCCGGTAATTCTTCCTCAAAAACCTTTGTAACGCTTATGGTCGCCCTTCTTGCCCCTTCTTTTAACCCCATCTCGTACCCTTCTTTGTAAGCTCTCGCTTGCAATTCAATTACATTCTTGGCTAAAATATCCATTGGTATATTCATATTATTCCTTTCAGGCTTTAAGCCATTTAACTTTTTTACATTCAGGGTTTTGGCAAAAGACACCTTTCCATTTCTTATTATTCGTTTCCCCGGATTTCTCTACCGCTTCCCCTCCGCAAGCATCACATACCGCCTTGGGTTCTTGTTTAACGGCCTTTCCGTTAGTTTCGGTGTTCCAGCTTGGTTTAAATCCCTTCTCTACCATGTTGTTAACCGCTTCCATGATCTTGTCCAGTTTAATATCGCCAGAGTCGCTTCTTTTAGTGATGAGAACAGAAAAACCTTTGAAGTAACCCTTGACCGTAATTGAGACCGGGGCTTCGGGTAATGCTTTCTTGGTCAATTCTTCCGCCTTATCCATAACTTCTTCTATTTCTTGGGTTTCTGCAAGTTCCATTGCTTCCGATCCATTCATTTTGTTTCCTTTCTTAATTATTTTAAAAACTTTGGTCAGGACTATCTCGTAGGACAATGAATCCCCGTAAGGTAATTAACCAGATAGTCCTTATCAAAATCTTCAAACCTATTAACTTTTTAATGTTCTAATGTTTATTGTATCACCTATTATCTACCTTGTCAATAGGGTATTTTGTGCCTAATTTAGTCCCCTTTTAAAAACTGGCCGGTTTTAAAATTCCTTTTTCTTGCCTTTAAAACAATACCCATATCTCTTAAGTGGCGGTAGACCGACCCAACGGTTAAATCTATCTCTTTGGCTATTTTTGCCACTGAAGTGCCGGAATTGTACATAGAAAGTATCTTTTGCCGAATTTCACGAATGTAAGTTAGAAGCGCAACATCATATTCTTGCATGTAAACATTATATCATAGGTGTCAAGTGGCATCAAGTAGTTTGCCGCCGAATATATTTTCTATTTCTTGATCTTTATCAACAACACCAACACTTTCCGCAATCCGGACCTTGATTGATAACCCAACCTTTTCCCAAAGCGACATCATGGAGATATCGCCTTTACTTTTCGCTTCTAACCACTTCTTGCGGGTATCTATTAGTAACTGTTCTAAATTAGTCATATACTTTTGTTTATAAGATACTATATCCCTAATAACGGTTAAGTTACTTTTTAATTTCGGCGATGCTCTGAAATTCTCCTGCTTCTTCGTCTCAGGTCTGGCTTTACACTCCGCAGGCTTTGTCTTAGTTTCGGGGACTTACACCCCGACTTCCAGTACGGTCTTTAACTTCTGAGAGAGCTTCCAGTCTAATGAATCATTAGCTGGGCTTTTCTGTTCGCCTTTCTAATAACAGTATGTTCCTTATCAGACACTTCGGAACAGGGACTAAATAACGCTTGTTGGTTTTCTTCGTTGAAGATTTTAGAGAAAAGGTCGTTGGCGTCTTTCTGGTAGTTTGGGTGGTAACGGGAACAATAGATAAGAAGACACATTAAAGTCTCAAGTTCATCCTCGTTAAAGTTAATAGTTTTACTCATATATTCGTATACACATAATAATCATCCGGTTGTTTTTTACAATGAGGGATGCAAAGTTCGAACATTTCCATCGGACGACTTTCGAACAGGAAAACTTCCTTGACTACTTTATACTTTTTACAAGCTTTCGGCATAAATACTCGCTCCCCATTAGGGGTTCTTACTAAAACATATCTTGAAGACTTTTTTGCTTTGTCGAAGTAGGTTTTGTTTACACGGCAGAAATCATAGTCGGGCTGAACACTCATCGGTTTGTGTATGTCTACTACTATGTGGTTTCCTAGTGTTGTTAGTTGCATATTACTCCACTAAAAAGCCCCCCGTGAGCTAGAACGCAAAAGCGGGAGGCTGTAATATTATAATCTATAATGCGTTCTAGTTCATCCATAACTACAATTTAAACCTTTTTAAGAAGAAGTCAATAATGCAATCGCATACAAACCATATCATCACGCCAAAATCACGCAACTAATCACGCAAGGCTATTTTCGTTCTAACTTCAATAAACGGAGCTTTCGGAGATACTTCCATCCCCTCACACTCGCCCTCAAGTATTTTAAACTTATCGGGAAGATAGGCAAGGGTGCCATTCATTTTAGAGGGAAGTCTGTATCTTGGTATGTATTCAACCCCAACCCACTCATTTGTCGGAAAGCCTGAGGTAAAGTGTATTTCTTTCAATTTAGGCCTTTTATTTCCCTTAATACCGAAAAGTAATGATGTGCTTCTGATAAAGAATAAAAGGGGATAATTTCTTTTCTGTCTGGGGAGAGGGCAAGGGTAATTCCTCCAAGGTTATTAAGCCTGTCTCCTCCATGTTCCAAGGCAAATTCGTCCTCAGTTTTATAGGTGCCTCCGACTATAGCAACAATGGTTTTGTCCCCCCGCCCGAATTGTTCTACGGACTTTTGGTGGGTGTGGCCAATAAAAACAATGTCTGCTTCTGGATATGAATGTTCCCAAAATCGTTTAGCAACATTGGTGATATTAAGACGGCTACTCCCCCAATGTTGGTGCGTAATTGCCACCCTATATTCCTGACTGCCGTGTTTAAGGTGAATAAGCCCGCCACAATTAAGCACCGGACATTTAAAGTTCCTCAACCAAGTGTTCTCAAATTTATACCCCGCCCCTCTTATAAACTGGTTGTGATTGCCAAAGCTGAAAGCCACCATCTTATCCTGGTCGTCTAGTTTTTTAAAAAGGCTCTGCATAAGCAAAGCCTGTTGTTGGGGGGTTATCGGGGTTTCATAGACCCCATTGGCTGTCTTGCCAAGAGTAATCATAAAGTGATCAACCTCATCTCCGTTGGATAAACAAAAAAAGTTCGGGGTGTCCCTTACGATGTTGTAATCTCTTAAAAAGGCATTATAATCCACCAGCTTTGAGCCGAGGTGGTCGTCACAATTAAGCCAAATAAAAGCTGGTAAATCCGGATACTTGGGTTTTAACTCAACTGTCGCCTCTCTTTGCCCTACTTCCATTTCCCGATAAAGTCTTTGGGATTCGTTTAGGTGAAGCAATATACTTTCTTCGTCAACTATCGGGGTTTTTTTGTCGATAAAGGTAGAAGATTCAATCGGCCGAATAACCTTTTCCGTTCCCTTCCCGTCTATGATTAAAATTTCTCTACTCATTTGACATAGTTAATACTATTTGGTATCATTCCACTATAAACCTGTGGGTCTGCAAACCAAGCTCTTTGTTAAGAACTTAAAAACACGGGTTTATTTATTTTCTAGGGCTCTCTTATAACCTTCCCCTTCTAATTCTTTTGCTAAACGATACAAAACATAGTTAATTGCCGGTGCGAATACTGCCGTCAACATAGGGTCTTTGGCAACATAGGTCGCCAAAACATAACCCAATCCGCCGGACAACACTAAATACCCCACCAGAGTCATGTCTTTTTTAACAACATCCGATACCGTTATTTTTGCTTTTGTGGCCATATAATTACCTCCTTTCTCTCCTGAATGTCTCGGTCAATTCTTTTGTCTGCTTCTTGAAAAAGTCTTTCTTCTAATATCTTCTCAAGGGGCAACCCCCCGCTTGCCACTAATGCTTTGCCTTCCGCCCGCAACCGGCAGACTGCAAACCACATGCTTGCTAAACTTTCTTTCATTTTTTTAATAGTTTCTTTTTATTGGCCGCCAGTGCTCTTGCTAACACTACCGGAAACCTTTTGTCTCTTGGTGTTTTAGTCATTTTTATAAATTCTGATAATATAATTTCCGAAACTAAACGCTTTTATCGCCCCGTTCCTTTTTAACTTCAACTGGCATTCCGAAAGTTTAGTGGTGAGTGTCAAATTATCGCCCCTGAGGGCCTGTAGTGCCCCAAGAAGGGCATCATCGGTCTCAAATGTGCCAACAGCACTCTCAATCGCAAAACGGAATTTATTGACCCTATCTTCTAAGGGTAACAACTTGGTCATTTCCGTTTCTATCTCTATCAAGTTTGACCCTGAAGTAAGTTTAAATTCTTCCACCCATTTTGAAACAAACCCGTCTAACTGTTTGGCCTTATTCTCCAAATCCTTATAGTTTGTATGTTCGCCGATTAGTTGTCTGACCAAACCTTCAAGACTGCCCTCATAAGGTGTTTGTTTAAGAAGGTCAAGACAAACCTTGTCTTCGGTAGATGCTTCCGGCGGTAAGTGTTTGGGTCTCAACCACCCAAGAACTCCGGTATATTTATGGGGTTGGTAGTGGCAAGGCGTATTAAGGGGGTCGTTTTGGTCGAAAGAAGTAAAAGTAGTGGTGTCGGCAATATCGGTGCACACCGCTATGTGGCCGTATTTACCATAGTTAGTCCCCCAGATAACAACATCACCAAGTTGGGGAAATCCAGTCGGGGTATTGGGAATTTTGTCATAGAAGTCGGTTTGGTAATTGTTCCAAATGTCGGGGGGGTTGCCGAAGATGTCGGGAGCGCCAACTACTTTGCGGTTATAGGTTCGCCAAGCATCGATACACTGCTGGTGGGTCGTGGGGTCTGTTCCCTTATTGGTCTCTACCCACAGGCCAAGATAGGCGGTAAAAAACTCTTGAACAGTCATTTTATAACAAGTTTAATTATAGCACCTAAAACTGCCACTAAAATTAGAGTCGTCATGCCGTAAACAATTTTCTCAATCGGAGTAAAACGGGAGATTGGGACGAAACTATGGTCTAATTTCTCGTCTATCTCCTCAATCTTTTTTAAAATTTCTGCATGGTCACTATTGTTTGTCTTAACCATATTCCCCACCCTTTCTTCAAGTACATTAAGTGTTGTCATTTTCTTTATTTTGTTCTTAATAACTATTTATAGGCAATTATTCAACTAACTTTTTAATAACTTCCGTTTCGTCTTTTTGCCCTTGTGTCTTTGGTGGTGTCTTATAGGTAAATCCGTATTGGTCTAAAACTTTCTCTTGTATCATCGCCTTACCCTTAGTTACCACACTTGCCTTGCCCTCATCCGATAGACCTTTGTATTCGGCACTATTGGTCGTCTTTGAAAGCCATTCATCGAAATTTCTATTAAACTGGTCATTGGCTCTTTTAAACTTTTCGTTCCCGACCTTTTCTTTAAATTGCAACAAAGTTTTACTTGTACTTTGTTCCCAGTCGGTTGTTGCCGAGTAGGTATTCAAGTTAGCACCCAACAAACCCGCAAGAGCAAAAGCAAACTTACCATCGGTGTCGCTTTTAAGAAGTTCAACTAATGAACTAACATACATCGGTTTAAACCTGTCAATAACTGATTGGGGTATGGTTTTCTTTTCTCCAATCGCATTAGCCTTAGTAACCGCATCAACCAACAAAGAAGCATTGGGTGAAAGTTTGTATCTCAAAAATTGGGCAAGTAAATCAGCCCCGGAAGTTTCTCCATAACCAGTTCCCAACTTTCTGGAAACGCCAGTTGAACTTTTTATCTTTCCAGTAATAAGTCTTGACAAAAGATTAAGATAAGTGGCGTTGCCCCCACTTACATCAAGCCTGGTGTCCCCGACCCTAATCTTTCCAAATTCGGAACTTGTCGGGTCTGCTTCTTGTTCTTTCCCACTAAGTAGAGAATACAAAGCAATTACCCCCGCCGAAAGAGCCAAACTGCCAATCATGTTTCTGGTTCTTTCTTTTCTGGCGGTTTTGCTTATCTTCGGGTCAATATATTTAAGAGGATTAAGCATATTAACCGTTGAGGTTATTTTTCTAGGTGAAAAGAAAGCCGCATTTAGAAGTGGGACGGCACCCTCGATTTTACCAACCCTAGCCCCTCCGGTGAAATCATTGACCGCACTCGCTAAATCTTTTGTGGTTTGTGAACCCTCGCTAATATCTTCACCTGCTACTTCTGCTTTTTTAACTAAGTCTTTAAAAGAGTCGAATCTTAGTTTATTTAAAAACCCAGTGTAGGCTCTTTGCGAGGCGGCAAATCCAGGAACCTTATCGAGGAGTGTGGTCATAAATTGTTCTTCTCTTAATTCAAGTTTATTCCCCAACTCGGTTAATCTAAGACCCGCTTTTTTCGCCAGTGGGTATTCTAGGCTTGTTATTATCGAAGCCTGTAAGTCTCTATACGCCCCCTTGCTTTTTACATATTTCAACATACTTCCCAAAGAAGTATAGAATCGTTTTCTACTCACCATTCCCCAGCCCTGATTAAGTGGTGCGGACAAATCAAAAGAAGCCATTGTTGCCCGTGGAACTCCCAATATGTTAGTGGCAAGGTCAACCTTTTTTCCCTTGAGAGAATTGACATAATCGGTTAGGTCAATCATCGCTCTCCCCAAAGTTATATCGGGTTTTGTTATGTCGGTTTTACTTCTTAACTCCGAAATCTTTTTAGACAACTCGGAGATATTTTTAGCCTCCTTTTCAGTAACCTCTAATCCTAATCTTTTAGAGGCCAAATCTTGTAAGAATTGCTCACCCTCTTTGGGGTCTAATACTTTGTCTAATCTTTCAATTTTCGAGAGAATATCCATTCTTGTCTCTTTAGTAATTCCAACCACTCGTTTAGCCCAACTAACCATTCCTGCCTGTTGGTTCTTTAAAAGCAATTTACTTTCAAATAAAACATTTATTTGTTTAGCATTGTCTTCACTGATAAACTTGCCAAACATAGCGTGTCGTGCCGCACTTGTCATCCCGGCCAAAGTAACCGGGTCTAACTCTCTATTTAAAAATGCTTTTCTTATTTTTGCTGATTCACTTTTTGTTAAACACCACATATTTCTCCTTTAATATTGACATTCAATCGATTTTAAAAACTCGACCCACGAGTCTTTTAACGGGGGTTTGATTTCTTTCTTAATCTTAGCCACTTCGTCTTTAATTACTTCCTTAACCTTTTTTCCCGTTCTCTTTTCAATCGCCTCTTCCCTTACTTTTTTCAATTCTTGAAATTTCTTTGTTAGACTATCTTGTTCTCTTTCAGCCGCTAACCTCATTTCTTGCGCCGCCGCTGAAGTTTCTGAAACCAATGGTGAGTTGGCAAGTTCGTAAGCAAGTTTGGCATCGCCTGTTTCCTTGATGTATCCCTCGGCGGCGGTAATCAAGGCCGTTCCCCTTAGTCCCTCTGGCAAAGGTTCTTCGCCCCGAATAACCTTACTTGCTTTTTCAAGGTCTCTCATCAAATTAGAAGCCAATTCTGCTTGTTTTTTAATGGTTATCT
>Ga0315284_10002765_pt1 | contig 25012 bp, 19 predicted proteins | sample YL17G09_16_MG_FD_203696 | JGI IMG/M metagenome (GOLD analysis project Ga0315284, IMG submission 203696) | Sediment microbial communities from Yellowstone Lake, YNP, Wyoming, USA - YL17G09_16 | ecosystem: Environmental > Aquatic > Freshwater > Lake > Sediment | place: USA: Wyoming | collected...
ATAAAGATACTCCCTTGAACGCGCAACCGCCGGGGAGTTTGAGGGGGGCGGAGTGGCCCCCCTCAGGGGTTCAGCGGAGCGAAGCGAAGCGCCGAAGGGGGAGCTTGACTCCCCCTTGGAAGTGCCCCGGCTCTGCGAAATACTGGAACAAGAAATTTATGAGACGGGGCACTAGCTCCTCGTAACGACTGAAAGCATCCGTTTATTTGATTTCAAAGAGGGGTGGGAATCGCCCTAGGCCCCCTTGGGAACCAGTCCCCTCGGATACTCTTGGAGGGAAACCCTTATTCCGGGTTTCCCTCCAACGATCGCTTCGCTCTCTGCCTCCTTTCCAAGGAGCATCTGGCGATGAATTCATGGGATGATGCACCTTGGAGGGGTGGCAGGGCCGGCGGGTAGTCCCGCCGCCCGTTGGAGGGGGAACCTGCAAAAGGGTCCTCCTCCAAGAGTGTCCGGGGCCCCCCTCCGCTATGGGGGCCTCAGGGCGATTCCCACCCCTCTTTGAAATCCCATATTTGCTACCGTAACGACTTCATCGGATCGCAACAATAAATTCACGCGTTCCTATGATCTCGGAGGGTCCTTTGGGGATGGGTCCCGGTTCAATCCAATGATGGTTTTTTGAGCAGGGCGATGTGGTAGGCATGGACGCCGCGGATGAGCGGATAAACTTTCATCACCTCAAAGCCCGCCGCTTCGGCTTCCTTCTCGAACCGGCCGGGCTCGATCATTTTGATCCGTGTCCGGCTCTTGTTCACCAGGCGTCTCAGCCGGCGCTGGAAGAGATGGAGCGCGTTCATCCGGTAAAAAGAGACGACCGCCCACGCCGAGGAAACCCGCAAGAATTCTCCGAGAATCGTCTCTCTGTCCAGAGGATCGTGGACATGGTGAAAAAACCGAATCGAAAAAACGACGGGGAAGACGTCTTTTCGAAACGGCAGTCCCTGCTTGGCATTCCCTACCACGCCCAAGGCGTGTTTCGGAGACGGCCCCGGAACGCTGCCGTCGCCGCTCACTGCCCCCCCGGCTTCTTCTATTTTCTGACAGGCGCGCTTCACCATATGGAACGAGAGGTCGCTGTTGACAAGGCCAAGCCCCTGCCCCAGCAAAAAGCTTGAAAAACGTCCGTATCCGCACGGCAAATCCAGGATCGGACCAGGATCGGACATTGTTCTTTTGATGGATCGAAAAATTTTTTTGAGGATCCGGATTTCCCTGGCGTGGACGATCCTCTGGTCGATTCCGCGATATCGCCTTTTCTCGTAATCCCTTACCCCGTCGGCTGTGAATTTTGAAGACGACGGCCCCGAGGGGATCGTCCCGGGATTGTTCGGGGACGATGCCGCGTCAGCACCCCGCCTTGTTTTTCCCTCATCCAAAGAAGACATACTTTGGGCTCCGCTCGATCTTAATTCGTCCCGGACGCACCCCCAAATCCTTCCCGTCCCGGTCTAAAATGCGCTCCACCGGACGCGAAAATTCATGCTCAAACGGAACCCCCTTGGTCCAGCACACGGCAAAATCCCGCCCCTGTTTCTCGAACAAAAAGATTTCGCCGCCGGCCCTCTTCGCGTTCTCCGCTTTTCCGACGAACGTGCTGCCGCCGACGATCCCGGCCATCGTCCGAAAGGCAAAATAACTCGGCCTTTTCCTCCACGGCGCCTCCCGGTTGTCGATGAGCCCATATCCAGGGGCCGCCAGCTGCCACCAGAAGACCCGTTCGATCAGCCCGCCGGCCAGGCAGATGAGATAATAGCGGACAAGGTAGTCCGCCTGCTCCTCCTCCGTGACGTTGGGCTCTCCCGACGCCGGCGAGAATTTTCCGGTCCCCCGGAGCGGCCAGTTGACCTCGGTGATCCAGCAATCGCAATCGCGGCCGGCCGAGACGTCCGCCACCGCCTTGAACAGCGCCACTTTCATGGCCGTCGTCCAGCCGAACTGCCCGTTATCCGGCGCCCCCACCCTGTCCACGTACAATAGCGAGCTGATCTTATCGAACGGCAGGCGGCTCACGGTCGGCGGATAGAGATGGAACTCAAAATCGATCACGGCCGGGCCGACAAGCGTCGCCCGATATTTTTCGCGGAGCCGCACCGCCGGCTGGGCCAGCCTCAGATATTCCGTGTAATCCCAGACGCCCCATTTGGTCCTGTTCCAGGCATGCCCGACCTCAAAATTCGGGCAGAAGGGGCGGAACCGGGCAAAAACGTCCTCCAGGAAACCGGCCCAGGCCGCCTCCTCAAAAACATCTTCGCGACGCTGAAGCACGGCGATGGTCAAGCCCAATCCGTGGGCATGAAGTCGGGCGGCAAATTTCTCGTAAGCCTCGAGCCGGCCTTTCTCCCAGGAGGGGATCCGGACCAGCGTTTCTTGGACGCCCGCCGCTTTCAAAAGCTCGATGACGTCGCCGCTTTTATCAGACACCGGTAGAGCGGCGGGGGAAACGGAAACGGCGAAAGCGCTCGGGTCGATCCGGACGCGCTCCCGATACATGTTTCTCCGGTAGCGGCGATAGAGCCACAGTCCGGGGAGTCCGTAGCGGAGGTCGGCCGCGGCCAGCGAAAAGTAAGTTCGCCAGTGCTTGAAATGGTGACGCGTCCGCTCAGACCTCGGCGCCACGTTATGGGGCTGGTCGGCGAATTCATTCCATTCAAATGAATACTTCATCTCGCCGGCTCCTCATGATGTCGAGGAATGATCATTGGATCCTCAATTTGCGCGCCCATTTTTTGAGCTTCAGCATTTTTTTCAGACCGAGATAGGCGGTGAAGATTGTTTTGTTCAAACGGTACCATAAAATGAATACCGGTGAGGACGATTCTCCGCGGCGGCCGGCATATTGCTCTAAAAAGTAACGCCGCTGCGCAGCCGGGATGCCCAAGCGGATGAGGTTCTTGGCGCGTGCCGGGAGGCCGATGTTTTTGGGGGGGCAAATGCGGATGCGGTTAGTGTCGAGAAAATAAAAATGGAAACCGCCCGGAGCTCCCGCGTCTTTTTTTACGAGGATGTTTCCATCCGAGAGGTCCCGGTGGAGAATCCCCCTCTCATGGCAGATGCGGAGCGTGCGGGCGAGGGCGGCGAGGAGGGGCTGAAGCGCTTCCTCGGGGAGCTCCTTGAAGAGATGGCGGATCTCGCGGCCGCCGAAAATTCTCTCGCTCAAGAAGAAACTCTGGGCAACAAATCCGCGCTTTCGTTCTTCCATCCAGGCCAGGGGAAAGGGCGTTTCCAGGCCTCGTTCGAGGAGGGCGCAGGCTCCCCGCCAGGCCTTGGCCGCCTTGGAAGCCTGGAAAAGACTTTTTAATTTATTGACGCCAAAGGAATAATATTCTTTAATGACGACCGTCGAGGCCCTCCCGGCTCCAAGCGGGATCGACACGGCGCCGACCCTATTCCTGCTGTCCAAGAGGATTTCCGCGGCCGGGCTCGCCAAGAGCTTTCGGCAGTCGGAAATGGCGGCCAGGAAGGAGGAGGTCGCCGCTAAGGCCGCAATGCGCCCTCTGAAAGGAGGGAGGTTGAGGGGATGGCTGTCGATTCTTTTATCCATTTCGATTCAAAGGAACCTCGTTCTGAGAATTTCGATGAGCCGGACGGCCACGGCCAGGGGCGAATGATTGTCCCTGACCAGCTTGTGGGAGTTGGCGGCGATTTTATCGCGCAAAGCCGCGTCATTTTTTAGCTCGAGGATCGCTTTGGCCAGAGCCTGAGGAAGCGGTTCATCACAGAGATAGATATTCTTTCGGTGAGCAAAAAATTCCTCGACGGCCGGGGTCCTGGCCGAGATGACGGGCTTCCGCATTCCCATCGACTGAAAGATCTTGTGGGGCACGACCCGCTGCGCTTTTCCGGTGCGGCCGAAAATCCCGAGACAAATATCCGCGGCCTCGATCGCCCGCGGCAGCTCATCCTGGGGAAGCCAGTCTGAGAAATCGACGTTCTTCAGCCCGGAGGCAGCGGCTTTGATTTCGGGAAGCGTCTGCCCCGATCCAACCAAGCGAAACCTGACCGCGGGGTCCTGGCCGGCGACGATGTTCGCCGCCTCGATGATGATATCGGCTCCGTGCAGGGGAAGGAAGGACCCGAAAAAAAGCACCCTAAACTCCCCGGCCACCGTTCCGGGAACCGTCTGCGGAGGCTTCGCGGACAGGCCGGAAAAATTTTCGGGGACATTCCCTGGCTTGAAAAGCTCATCGTCATAGCCAAGCGGCAGGACTTCGACTTTCCCAGGCTTAACCCCGTATTTCCGGCAATAATAGTCTTTATGCGCAGCCGTATCGGCCAGGATGAGGTCGGCCATCCTAAAAGCCAGCCCGTCGATCTTTAGATTCCACCAAGCCGAGGGCGAATCAGCCGGTTTTCTTTTCCAATCCATGATCTTTGTCTCATATCGCGAAGCCAGCGGATCGAAAATGAGCTTCTTGGAGGTCAATAAGGATAAAAGCTTAGCCAGAGGAACGTCTTTTTGGCAAAACTCAGGGACGAACAGGTAATCAGGGGGCCGTCCCGGGGCCGTCCGATGACCAACCCGGAGGCGTCCCCAAGAAAAAAGGAGGAGGGGGTAACGCGCCCAGACCTTGAATTTCGCCCGGACTCGGCATTCACGCACCTCCGCTCCGACCAGTTTCAGCCCGCGCCGGAACACCGCGCTCCGCGGATAGGCCGGATTGTAGGCGCCGAAGAAGACAAACCTCATTTTTTCTGGTTTTAATCCATTAGGCGCCTTTTGTCAATGAACGACCAGCGCGCCGTTGACAGCCGTTTGGGGTCGAGTGTAAGATGGCCCCTGAGATTTTCGATCCGGTCCGCGAAAACTAAAGGATGCAAATCGTCCTCACGATGAAAGGACATTCTGCCTCTTTATTCTTGTCATTGAAATTACACAAAGGTGGTGAAACATGAAAAAATTATTGGCCATGGCTTTTATGATCCTCTGCCTTGTCGTCTTCATCCGGGCCCAGGTCAATGCCCGAATGATGCAGAATCCGGATGTGTCCAAGACGCACATCGTGTTCTCCTACGGCGGAGACCTGTGGATCGTTCCTAAAGAAGGAGGGACGGCGCTAAAACTCAGCTCTCCCGACGGACAAGAGCTCTTTGCCAAATTTTCTCCCGACGGTTCCGAGATCGCCTTCAACGGCATCTACGGCGGCAATTCCGATGTCTATGTCATGCCCTCCCTGGGCGGCATCCCAAAGAGAGTGACCCACCACGGGATGATGGACCGATTGATCGATTGGTATCCCGACGGAAAAAACCTGCTGTTCGTTTCGTCCATGAACAGCGGAAAGCAGAGATTCAATCAATTCTATAAAGTCGGCCAGACCGGGGGGCTGCCGGAGAAGCTGCCCATTCCCTACGGCGAAATGGCTTCTCTTTCGCCTGACGGAAAAAAGATCGCCTATACGCCGATCAGCCAGGCCTTCCGAACATGGAAACGGTATCGCGGCGGCTGGCATGCGGACATCTGGATCTTCGACCTCGAGAAAAAAACGGCCGAGAATATCTCCCGCAGCGCCACTAGCGATGAATTCCCGATGTGGTCCGGGAACAAAATCTATTATCTGTCCGACCGCGGTCCGGAGATGAGGGCCAACGTCTGGTCCCACAACCTCGCGACAAAAGAGAACAGGCAGATCACGAAGTTCACGGATTTCGACATCCACTTTCCTTCCCTGGGGCCTGCTGACATCGTTTTCGAGAAGGGCGGCGAGCTGTATCTGTTGAGCCTGGCCGACGAGAAATATCATCCGGTCCAGGTGAAATTGGTGACGGATGAAGTCACCTTGATGCCGAAAGTGGCCAAGGTCTCGATCCTCGTCCAGGGCGGATCGCTGTCACCCGACGGCAAGCGCGCTGTCATTGAAGCCCGCGGCGAAATTTTTTCCGTTCCGGCCGTCGAGGGACCCATCTATAACCTGACCAAAAGCTCCGGGGTCGCCGAGCGATATCCCGCCTGGTCGCCCGACGGCAAGTCCGTGGCCTATTGGAGCGATCGATCGGGCGAGTACGAGCTGACGATCAGGGACATGGAGAAACCCGGCGAGGAAAAAAAGATGACGTCGTACGGGCCCGGCTACAGATACCAGTTGTTCTGGTCCCCGAACAGCAAGATGATCGCTTTTATCGACAAGGCGATGGAGATCTTCATCTACGACTTGGATAAAAATACGACCGTCAAGGTCGACAAGGCGTATTATTTCTATCAGGGCAGCCTTCAGTCGTTCCAGGTAAGCTGGTCCTCCGACAGCCGGTGGATGGCCTATTCGCGGGACCTCCAGACGCGGCATACGGCCGCTTTTTTATACGACGTGAAAGCGAACAAGGCCCACCAGGTGACCTCAGGCTTTTATGCAGACGCCAATCCGACCTTCGATCCCGATGGGAAATATCTGTATTTCGAGACCAATAGGACATTCAATCCTGTCTATGGCGATGTCGACAATACCTTCATCTATGCCAACTCGACGAATATCGCCGCCATCCCCCTGACCGAGGACGTGGCGTCTCCCGTAGCGCCCAAGAATGACGTGGCCGCCGTCAAAAAGGACGAGCCGAAGAAAGACGAGCCGGCGGCGAAGAAAGACGAGAAAAAACCGGAAAAAGAGCCGGCCAAAGAGGAGACCAAGGATAAAGAAAAGCCCAAAGAAGTCAAAATCACGCTGGAGAATTTCGAAAAGCGGCTGGTCGTCCTGCCGCCGGCCCCCGGCAACTATGGAGACATGGCCGCCGTCTCCGGAAAACTCATTTATCATAAGCTGCCCAACACGGGAGCGACCAATAAAAACAAGGCCGTGGTCTATTATGACTTCGAAAGCCGCGAAGAAAAAACGATCATCGACGATTCGGACGTCTTTATGGTGAGCGCCGATGGCAAGAAGATTTTGGTCGGCAAGGCCGGGAATTTCGCCGTCGTCGATATCGCCCCGGGTCAAAAGATGGAAAAGCTGATGCCGACGGCTCAGCTCGAGATGACCGTCGACCCCCGGGCCGAATGGAGGCAGATCTTCAACGAAGTCTGGAGATTGGAGCGCGATTTCTTCTACGACCCCAATATGCACGGCGTGGATTGGAAGGGCTTGGGCGAGCGCTACGGGAAATTGATTGAGAATTGTGTGACCCGAGAGGACGTCAATTTCGTGATCGGGGAACTGATCGCCGAGTTGAGCGCCTCGCACACCTACCGCGGCGGCGGGGATACGGACGAGGCGCCTACCAGAAACGTTGGCTACCTCGGCATCGATTGGGAGATCGCCGACGGCGCCTATAGAATCGCCAAGATCATCGCCGGCGCTCCCTGGGATTCTGAGGTCCGTTCGCCCCTACAAATGTCCGGGCTGAAGGTCAAGGAAGGGGATTACATTCTCGCCGTCAACGGGATCCCCCTGAATATCCGGGAGGATCCTTGGTCGGCTTTCGAAGGCCTGGCCGGAAAGACCGTGGAATTGACTATCAGCAGCAAGCCGACACTCGATGGCGCCCAGAAGGTCATCGTGAAGACGCTGGAGGACGAAACCCGGCTGAGAAATCTGGCCTGGATCGAATCCAACAGAAAACGGGTCGAGGAGGCGACAAAAGGCCGGATCGGATATATTTATGTTCCCAGCACCGGCATCGACGGCCAAAACGAACTCGTCCGGCAATTCGCCGCCCAATATGAAAAAGCCGGGCTAATCATCGACGAGCGCTTCAACAACGGAGGGCAGATTCCCGATCGGTTTATCGAATTGCTCGACCGGAAGCCCTTGGCGTTCTGGGCCGTGCGGGACGGGATGAACTGGCAGTGGCCGCCGTTCGCCAACTTCGGCCCCAAAGTCATGCTGATCAACGGCTGGAGCGGTTCGGGAGGCGATGCCTTTCCGGATTATTTCCGGAAAGCGAAACTGGGGCCGCTCGTGGGAACGCGGACGTGGGGCGGCCTGATCGGGATGAGCGGCTCGCCGGGCCTCATCGACGGCGGCATGGTCACGGTTCCGACCTTCAGGATGTATGATCCGGACGGGAAGTGGTTTAAAGAAGGCCATGGCGTCGACCCGGATATCGAAGTCATCGACGATCCGGCCCAGCTGGCCAAAGGCATCGATCCGCAGCTCGAACGGGCGATCCAGGAAGTGATGAAGGCCCTGGAGAAAAATCCCCCGGTCAAGCCGAAACAGCCGCCTTACGAAAAAAGATGATATAACGCGATCAGAATCCGACGGCTCTCTAGGAGGGCGAGGAGCGCAATAGCCTCTCGTTCTTTCATTCCTGCTTCATAATTTTTCTTTCTTCTCCGTTTTTTCCGCGACAGAAGCGATCAAATCCAACTTTTCGACCACTTCGGCGTCAATTTTATCTTTGGAAATCAGCCGCACCAAGAAATGATAGTCGGTCTTCCGAAGCAGTAGAGGCAAGCCAAGTTTCGAGAAATATTTCTTAAATATGGGATTCAGAAAATCATCCGAAGCTTTGATGTCGGCCGACCAAGGTTTTGAATCTGGTTTATCCAATGTTTCAAGGGCTCGAACGACTTCCTCAATAGCCCTACGCATGATCTTTTCTTTCCTGTCTGCTTCGGCGCGTCCAAATAGATCGTCCGGTTGGCCGGATCGCGCATAAGCCAACAATACTTCTTCCGTGCAAAAATAGTTTTCGATTTCGCGTCGCTGCCACATCATCTCATAGAGAGGCGTGTCTGTTTTAAGGTCTTTATCCAATCGATCAAATAGAGCAACACCAATAAGATCCGGCTTCGCTTCTTGCAGGCCATAAAAATGATCTCGGCATCTCTGGGGAAGATTATTCGAAACGTAATGGACAAACGGCCTGGAGAGGGCCTTTACGGCCCGCTCGTGTTTAAGGATTTCGGCAAAAGAGCGCAGGATTTCCAAGTCCGAGGCGCTTTCCAAATAAAGGACCCAGCCGGTTTGTTCGGCTTGATAATATTGATCCCAACCGATATCGGTCAGCGATTTTAGAAGCTGAGATTTTCGATCATTGATAAGATGAGGTTTGCCTATAAAGGCTATGACATTTCCTCGCGTCGCGGCCTCGCCAAGAACGACCTCGGAGTGGCTGGCCGCGATTATTTGAGATCCCTGTTTATCCGCGACCTCATTAATGACCCGGAAAGTCTCGCGTTGCCTTAATATTTCGAGGTGTGCATCCGGTTCATCCAGTAATAAAACGGTATTTGGATTGGCATACAGGTGGGCCAATAGCAACAGTGTTTGTTGCACGCCTCTCCCGGAACTGGATAAATCAAGACGAACTCCTCGTTCCTCGTATTCCATCGTGATTTCGCCACGTTCAACAATGAACCTGGGAGGGAGAAGTTTGACTCCAAATAGAGAATGAATCCATTTCGTCATCTCTGCCCATGCCTGCTCTGATTCTTTATTTTCATAAATCTGATAACATAAATTCCTTAAAACCTGGGCGGTTTGACCTTGGCCGAGCAATACATTTATGCGGCCTGGCTGTAAAAGCGCTTCTTCAGCGGATAAACCCGACATGGGTGGCAAATATCCGACTTTGACAGCCGTCGCTTCCTTTGGAATCGTCGAAAATTTCGCTTGATTGACGGGAACATTTTTATACTCTGGCAGCCGAAGTGGTCGGCAAATGAATGATTCTTCATTACTGAAGTCGAATTCCAGACCACAGTCCCATGCTTTGTCATTCGTCACACCAGACACAATAACGTCAATTCGGATATTCTCCGTGCCTTCGCCTAAGCTTTTCTTACGCCTGACATGGAGACCCTTCCAGAGAAGACTCGACGCTGGGACTGGGATATTAATGAGATCGCGGCGGTTGATCGTCACTCCCGGGCGTTTTTCCGGTGAAGACTTGCCCTCTCGCTTCAAGCTCCAGGCTTTAATGCCGATGTCCCAAAGCGTTAAAGCTTGAAGAGCCGTGGTCTTTCCCGAATTATTCGGGCCGATGAATACGACCGCATTTCCAAGCGGAATATCGGCCTCTTCGAATCTTTTAAAATTTTTGATTCTCAGACGAGTTAACATGACTTCTCCCGATTTTTTATGCCTTCATCCATTGATTATCTTATCGCTTTTCTTGCAGATATGAAATAAAGAATTTTCCTTTCTTTAAAAAAACAATCACCGGATTCGTTCTTATTAGACCCAAAATTGCCGATAGAGCCTGTCATCGCGAGGAGCAACGCGACGTGGCGATCTCGTGGGCCTTCGCGAACATCACGAGATTGCCACGCGCCCAAGGGACGCTCGCATGACGCGAGGATCAACAACTTTCCATTTCTATCGGCAATTTTGGGTTAGATCACTTGCTTGCTTTCGCGATTGAAACCTGCTAACCTTATATTGGTTCTACGATAGAACCGATTTAGGGCTATTTAGTTCTATGATAGAACCGGAGGGCGAGTGAAAGCGCAAGACATCATCGAGCGATTAGAGATTATCCAGCAGAGACTTCTGCTCTTCAAACCCGAAATTCTTAGGCCATTTTTTAAAGCCATCAAGCCGACCGACCGGGCCATCATATTAACGGGCGCCCGAGGAACGGGCAAAACGACCTTCCTCCTCAGCCGGCTTGGCAGCTCTCATATTTTATATTTTTCCGCCGACAACCCAATAACCTCCGGGCATTCTCTTTATGATCTTATCGAAGCCGCATTCATGAAAGGCTACGAAGGTGTTTTTATCGATGAGGTCCATTACGCCTCCAGTTGGGCACGAGATCTAAAGGCGGCTTATGATGCGTTTCCGGGAAAGATGATCTGGGCCTCCGATAGCAGCAGTCTAGCCCTCCGGCGCGGTATCGAAGATCTTTCTCGGCGGTTCCTCTTCATCCGCCTGCCTTTGCTCTCTTTCCGGGAATTCATCGCCTTGATGACGGGAGAGGAATATCCCGTTCTCGATGCTTTCGAGTCCGGATCTGAGGCAGCGAACATCCTAAAAAAAACGAATGTCCTGAAACTCTTCCGCGACTATCTCGATCATGGTTTCCGGCCGATCTTCCTCGAAAATGCGGCCACTTATTCTCTAAGACTCATGGCCATGATCGAAAAAGCCCTGTCCTCCGATATCCCTTTTCTCGTCCCTCAACTCTCCGATAACAATCTTCGCTTCATGAATGCTGTCGTAGGCTACCTGGCGGTTTCAAAAATACCGGCGCTGGCCGTGAACTCGCTCAGCAACCAGTGGGGCCTCGGCAAAGAAAAGCTATATCTTCTCTTAGAGGCGATGGAATCCGCGGGGATCATCCGTATTCTCAGAATCAAAAGCGACCGCCGGGTCCATACGTCCGGCCGCAAGATATTTCTCTATGAGCCTTCAATTTACGCCTATTTCGGCGGTGACAAAGGGACGATCCGTGAGGCGTTCGTGGCCGGAATCGCCATGGAAGCGGGACATAAAGTATTCGCGGCTTCAGACGAACGGCGGGGCGACTTGATCGTCGACGATTTCTCCATCGAGGTCGGCGGTAAAACAAAACAGAAAAAGCGAGCGGATTTCGTCGTCCGGGACGATATCGATCTGCCCGTCGGCAAAGCCATTCCTATGTGGATCTGGGGCTTCTTATATTGACAATTCCTCGAAAGCTTTTTCAACTCCTCCAAGGGCCGACGGGATATTTCAAACCAAATCATCGAAGGCCCGAGAGGTCGGCTCGCCAAACGTCAGGCTCACGGTCGTAATCTTTTTTTAGATTTCCTGCGGCTTAAGATCGGAATATACGCTGCGTTTTTTGTCAATGAAGCTCGGACTGATTGGCTAAAAAGGAAGACCGGTCATTCATCTTTCTGTTCCGGTTGACGGACCACGGAATGTGGTATATTCTGTCTGAGCTTAGATTCGCTTCCAGGAGAGCCAATATGGCGCTTGATCCTCAGCTTCTCGAGATTCTCGCCTGCCCCGTATGCAAAACGGATGTCAAGCTGACCGCGGACGAAAAGGGCCTGAAGTGCGTGAAATGCCACCGCGTCTATCCCATTCAAGACGACATCCCCGTGATGCTTATCGACGAGGCCACGATTGACCCAAAACGGCCGACCAAAAACTGACCCCGGCCCCGGCGACCTCAAAAAAATCCTCCTCATCCGGCTGCGGCGCATCGGCGATATCATCATGACGACGCCGGCTGTGGCTCTCCTTAAAACCCGGCTCCCCGGGGCTTCCCTCACATATCTGGTCGAAGAACCTTACCGGCGGCTGGTTGAAGGCAATCCCTATTTGGATAGGGTTATCGTCGTCAAAAAAAAGCAAAAATTCCGAGATTTTGTGAAGCTCATCCTTCAAGTCCGGGCGGAAGGCTACGACGCGCTTCTCGATTTTCACGGCGGGCCGCGGGCCTCTTGGATCACGTTTTTCTCCAAGGCGCGCCTCAAGATCGGCTACAGGATCAAGCACAAAGGATTCCTCTACGACATTCGTGTGCCCAGGGGCCGGGAGGAAGGAGACGAAGGCGGCTTTGTCCACAGCGTCGAAAACCACGCCAATCTCGTGCGGGCTCTGGGCATTGCTTTTGATGAGTCCGCCATTCCGCCGCTCGTTCATCCCGACCCGACCAAAGAAGAAGCCCAGCGGGTGCGGAAAATCCTTGAGGAAAAAGGCGCCATTCAATCGAAAAACGTGGTCCTCCACATCGGCGCCGGCAATGAATTCAGGGATTGGGGCACGGAAAATATCACGGGCCTCGTCCGGCGGCTGGCCGGGCTCTCAGGTTTGAAAGTGATATTGATCGGTTCGGCCTCGAGGGAAGACAAGAGCGCCGAGGCAGTTATCTTAAAAGCGATGGCAACGGGCCGGGATGATATGACCCAAAATATCATCTCTCTGGTCGGGCAGCTCAATCTCATTGATATGAAAGAGGTTATCTCTCGCGCGGCGCTCTTTGTCGGCCCGGACAGCGGCCCGATGCACATCGCGGCTTCGACATCGACCCCGATTGTCGCCTATTTCGGCCCGACCCTCCCCGCCCACTTCGCGCCGTGGAAGGCCAAGGCCATAATCATCGAAAAGGCCATGGACTGCCGCCCCTGCAAGCAGCGCCGGTGCGTCACCGCCGATTTCCGCTGCATACGCGCCATCACGCCCGATGAGGTCTTTGCCGCGTGTCGGAATTTTTTAATCCCCTCGACATCACCAAGGGGCTAAAGGGATTAATATTATCAGCATTCTTTCTTCCTCCTTATTTTATTTTCCCAGAATGCCGATATACTCATGTTATCCCAATGAGCCGAAGCCGCGAGCGGAGCGCGGCGGGAAGCGCGGTGATCTCAATTATTTATCATGAGATCGCCACGCACCCGATGGGTGCTCGCGATGACAGGGTGAGCGTTCGTCGATCGGCAAACACCGAATATCGCTTGTGGGCATCGCATCCATAATATGTCTTCATCTTGCGGTACCTCCTTATTCCTGTTATACAACCTCTTCCCGAAGTACCGCAGCGCTTTCATATAATCAATTTCGGGTATTTTGTAATGTATTGAAATGGCATGATATAATAGCCGTTTCTTAATCAGCCAATGAAAAAATATGTTGCTTCAATCGGCCGGTCGTTTGCGAGCGGCAAAAATCCGTGGGAAATGTTGTTGACTCTGACAGTCGCCCTCGCCGTTCTCTTCTCGTTCATCTCGATCAGCGCGACCGAAGGCTTCCTAGCCCTCGCCCTCATCGTTTTGCTCATTCTGATTATTCAGAAAAAACGGCGCTTCGCTTTCCCGGCGTTTTTCTGGCCCCTTCTTGTCTACGCCGGGCTGTCGCTCGTCGCATCGATTCTCTCGGTCAATCCCGAAATGAGTCTTAAGGACTCACGGGACCTGCTTCTGTTCCTCGTCGTGCCCCTCGTCTATACAGCCGTTGCTAAAAAAAAGGATCTCGACCTGGTCGTTTGGGCTATCCTCGCCTCCGCCCTGGCCAGCTCCCTGTATTCTTTTTATTACTATTTCTTCATGGCCTCTCCGGGGGAGCGGCTGAAGGGATTCATGGGTCACTATATGACCCAGGCCGGCCTCCTGCTTCTTTTCGGCTCGCTGGCGCTGGGAATGGTTTTTTTCGGGCGGGGAAAAATGAGAATTCTGTGGGGAGCGGGCTTCTGCCTGGCTGCCGCAGCTCTGGTCATGACCTTAACCCGGAGCGGCTGGATCGGACTGGCCGTCGGGCTGTCCATCATTTTGTTGCTCTGGAAGCCGAAAACGCTCATCCTGGTCCCGGTCCTGGCCGGGCTCGTTTTTATCGTGAGCCCGGAGACGGTCAAGAAGCGCGCCCTGAGCATTTTTAGCCTTCGCGGCGCCTCCAACCGGGAGCGGGTCCAATACTTCAACGCCGGAATCAAGATCATCGGGGATTATCCGCTCTTCGGAACCGGCCCGGACACCGTCGATATGGTCTTCCAGAATCCCAAGTACGGCCTCGGGGAAATCGCGAAAAGAAACGTCCACCTCCATAACAACTTCATTCAGATCGCGGCCGAACGGGGAATCGTGACACTGGCGGCGTGGGTCGCCTTCATCGTCTGGGCGTTCGCCCAATTGCTGAAACTCGTGACAAATAAAGCGAACCCGAAATCTTTGCCGGACCCGCTGGCCGCAGGAGGGCTGGCCGCGCTGGCCGCGTTTGTCGTGGCCGGCCTGTTCGAGTATAACTTCGGCGATTCCGAGGTCGTCACGCTCTTACTATTGATCCTGACCCTTCCTCTCATTCCCCGGGCCCGTTTTGGGGACGCTTTGGGATCAGACCCGGAAACGTCCGCCACACGTCCCCAACCTGTCCTTGACCTGTCCGCAAAACTGACTCCAGAATGAGCAAGAAGAGAATCGTACTGAAAGCAGTACTGGCTGCATTCCTGATCTATGCCTGCTGGCTCGGCTGGCAGGTCCTCCGTTTCAAGACCTACCCATCCGCCCCCGCGCCGGCCATCTCCCCGGCTGAGCCGGCCCCGCTGTCCCGCGAGATTGAGGGCGTTTACCACATCCATTCGCGATACTCAGACGGCAGAAAAACTCCCGACCAGATCGCCCGGATCGCCGCCGGCGCGGGCCTCGATTTCATCATCCTGACGGATCATGGGAAACCGAACTACGCCTCGCTCGCCTCCCAGGGATGGAAGGACGGGCTGCTTGTGCTCGCCGGGTCGGAGCTGTCCGTCAGCCGCGGCCATCTGGTCGGTCTGGAGTTTAGTCAGCCCTCCCGGACATTCTCCCAGAACACAGAGCTGGCCGCCCGGGAAATCAACGCCCTTGGCGGCTTTTCCATCATTGCCCACCCCTATTCAAAGACGCGCTGGTCGTGGGGAACAGCGGTCGAATTCTCCGGCATCGAGATCATCGATGCCGACACCATGATCCAAAAGAACGCGCTCCGCTTCCTGCTCTATCTCCCGGCGCTGTTGGTCCAGCCGAAATTGACGCTTCTACGGATCATCGATCCGCCCAGCCAAACGCTCCGCAAGTGGGAAGAGCTCAACAGCCGGAACAATGTCTCCGGCCAGAGCCGCGTATACGGATACTTCAGCACCGACGCCCATTTTATTTACAAGGCCGTTTTTCCCGTCTTCCATCTTCATGTCTTGCTGGAGAAGCCGCTGTCGAGGGAATTTGAGGCGGCCCGGCGGCAAGTGTTCGATGCCCTCCGCACCGGCCGTTTCTTCAACGCCGTCGACGCCGCCGCCAAGGCTGAGGGATTCAACTTCTGGGCGGAAAATGATGGTAAAATATACCCGATGGGCGAAGAATTGGACCTTGAGCGCGGGGAGACCGGGCCGACCGGACCGGTGAAGCTCCGTGTCCGAGCTCCTTTTTCATTTGCCCACGAGATCCGGCTCGTCTGCAACGGCCAAATCCTCATGCGGTCGAGCGAAAGAGAAGCAACATTTGAAGCGTCCGTGCCGGGCGTTTATCACGCCGAAGTCTATCTTAGAGAAAAATCGCCTCTCCATGCGGCCGTTCCCTGGATCCTCTCCAACCCGGTATTTTTGCGTGCTCCTTTAAGAAAGGAAATCCGATGATCAAATACGACCTAAAAAAAATGCGGCGCATCATCCAGAATTTCGAGGGCCGCCGGGTCCTCGTCCTGGGCGACTTGATGCTGGACCGGTATATCTGGGGAAGCGTGTCGCGCATTTCGCCTGAAGCCCCTGTGCCGGTTGTGGAGGTCCAGAAGAGCACGTCGTGCCTGGGCGGGGCGGGGAATGTCAGCCAAAACCTGGAAAGCCTTGGCGCACGGCCGCTGCCGGTGGGAGTCGTGGGTGAGGACGAAGAAGGGTTGTGGATCAAGAAGCATGTCGGCGAGGGGCTCGGGATCTTCGTCGATGCGGACAGGCCGACGACCGTCAAAACGCGCATCATCGCCCATCATCAGCAGGTTGTCCGGGTCGACCAGGAGCGGAAAAAGGCCATTTCTCCTGACGTGGAAGAAAAGATCGTCCGGTTGATCCGGAAAGAAAAATGCGACGGCCTCATCATCTCCGATTACAACAAGGGGATCATCACCGCGCGGCTCATGGAACGCGTGCTGCCGTTCGCCAAGGGGAGACGGATCCCGGTCTTCGTCGACCCCAAGATCGAAAATTTCCGGCTTTATTCGCCCGTCACTTTTATCTCGCCCAATCATATGGAAGCGGAAAAGATCGTTCACCATCCCTGCCGCACGGATGCAGAGGTGGAGAAAGCGGGCCAGGAGATCTTGGCCGACCTGTCGAGCCTTTATCTCATTATCAAGCGCGGGGAACAGGGCCTGTCGATTTTTGAGCAGGGGAAGAAGCCTGTCCACATTCCGGCCAACGCCCGGGAAGTGTTCGATGTGACCGGAGCGGGGGACACGGTGATCGCGACGGCGGCCCTGGCGCTTATGTCGGGGGCTACGATCCAGGAAGCGGCGATCCTGGCCAACGCGGCGGCGGGTGTGGTCGTGGCGAAAATCGGGACAGCCACCTGCTCGCCGGAGGAGCTTCTCGCCGCCCTTTAGCCTTTGGGGAAGGAGCTCGTCCAAGGTTTTCTCTTTTTATCGGGGGGGAAAAATATTATAATATCTTCCTATCAGGCCATTGAAGGACTTTACATACGATGTGCGGCGTCATCGGTATCTTCAGCAACGGCCACGTTTTCCGTGACCTCTACCAGGGACTGCTGGCCATCCAGCACCGGGGCCAGGACGCGGCCGGAATCATCACCTACGACGGCCGTTTCCATACCAAAAAAGGCAACGGCCTGGTCCGCGATATCTTCACCGCCGAGCATGCCCAGCGCTTGACCGGCAGCATCGGACTCGGTCACACCCGCTACCCCACCATCGGCGGCGGCCGGGGCGAGGACGCTCAGCCCTTCCAGGTCAATTCGCCGTTCGGGATTATCATGGCCCACAACGGCAACGTCGTCAATTACGCTGAGCTCAAACAGGTCCTTTTCGAGAAATACCATCGCCTCCTCAACTCCGACAACGACGTTGAAAGCATTCTCAACGTCTTCGCCCAGGAGCTGGCCGACCAAAAAGCCCGGAAGCTCCTACCCGAGCACGTTTTCAAGGCCGTAGCCGGCGTTTTCAAGAAGGTCAAGGGGAGCTATTCGGTGGTGGCCTACATCGCCGAACAAGGGCTGGTCGCATTCCGCGATCCTTACGGCATCAAGCCTCTTGTCTACGGCGTGAGGCGCGACGGCATCCTGCCGTCCTACGCCGTCGCCTCGGAAAGCGTCTCGCTCAACATCATGAATTTCGGAGAGATCAAGGACATCGAGGCCGGCCAGGCCGTCTTTATCGACCAGTCCCGCAACTTCCATTCGCGCCGGATCGCCCGGCGCCCGCATTCGCCCTGTCTCTTCGAGTGGGTGTATTTTGCCCGCCCGGATTCGTTTATCGACGAGGTCAACGTCTATCGGTGCCGCGTCAACCTGGGCCGCCTCCTGGCCGAGGAGATCAAAAAACAAAACCTGCACATCGATGTCGTCGTCCCGGTGCCCGACTCGGCCCGCGATGCCGCCATCGAAATCGCCCGCAAGCTCGACCTGAAATACCGCGAAGCCCTCGTCAAAAACCGTTATATCGGCCGGACCTTCATCATGCCGGACAACGACGAGCGCAAAACCTCGGTCCGGACCAAGCTCAACCCCATCGCCGGCGAGTTCAAGGATAAGGACGTGCTGCTCGTCGACGACAGCATCGTCCGGGGCAACACCTCGCGGGCCATCATCAAGATGGCCCGGGAGTGCGGGGCCAAGCATGTCTACTTCGCCGCCTACTCGCCGCCGCTCCGCTATCCCTGTGTCTATGGGATCGATATGCAGACCAGGACGGAATTCGTGGCCCGCCATTCCGATGTCGAGCAGATCGCCAAGAAGATCGGCGCCGACTGGGTCATCTACCAGACGCTCGACAACCTGAAAAAGGCCGTCCGGATGGAGAACAAGAAGCTGAGGAATTTCTGCGCGGCCTGCTTCGACGGTTGCTACGTGACGGGGGACGTCACGCCAGAAATGCTCAAGACCATCGAGAAGGAGAGGAAGGCGATCCAAGAAGGCCAACTCGAGCTGAATATATAGGCGGCGGATCTCCGGCGGACGATACCGCAATGGTTCGAGAATCGTCCCGGGAAAATCCCCCCTGAGATTTCTCAGAGACTGAGGAGGAAGGATGAGAGTTCTGATCACGGGAATCACCGGGTTCGCGGGCAGTCATCTCGCCGAATACATCCTGGCCCATCACCCGGACGTCCGCGTCTGTGGCATCGTCCGCTGGCGGAGCCGGATGGACAATATCTGCGGCATTACCGATAAAATCGAGCTCCACGAGGCCGATCTCAAAGACATCGTCTCTCTCAGGAAATGCTTGGCCGAGATCAAGCCCGACCGCATCTTCCACCTGGCCGCCCAGAGCTTCGTCCCCACCTCCTGGAAAATGCCGGCCGAGACGTTCGCCATCAACGCCATCGGCCAGATCAACCTCTTTGAGGCGCTGCTTAGTCTCAAGATGAATCCGCGAATCCAGGTCGCCGGATCGAGCGAAGAATACGGGCAAGTCTTTCCCGACGAGGTCCCCATGAAAGAGACCAATCCCCTCCGGCCGCTGAGCCCCTACGCCGTGAGCAAGGTCGCCCAGGACCTCCTGGCCTGGCAATATTTCCAAAGCTACGGGATGAAGACGGTCCGGACGCGCGGTTTCAACCACACCGGGCCGCGGCGCGGCGATGTCTTCGTCACTTCGAATTTCGCCAAACAGATCGCCGAGATCGAGAAAGGGAAGAGAGAGCCCGTCATCTCTGTCGGCAATCTGGAGGCGAAGCGCGATTTTACCGATGTCCGCGACATCGTCCGCGCCTACTGGCTCAGCCTGGAAAAAGGCGAGCCCGGCGACGTCTACAATATCGGGACCGGCAAAGCCTATTCCATGCAGGAAGTCCTGGACATGCTGCTGGCTCTGAGCAAAACGAAGGTCAAGGTGAAAGTTGACCCGGCCAGACTGCGGCCGTCGGACGTGCCCATCCTGTTATCGGATTCGAGCAAGTTCGTTTCGCTGACGGGGTGGAAGCCGGAGATCCCGTTGAAGAAGACGTTCAAGGACCTTTTGAATTACTGGCGCGGAAAAGTCGGAAAATAAAAGAGGAGATGGTCAGGACACGGATCTGGCGATGACAATGAAAAAGGTTCTGATCACGGGAGCGACAGGGTTTGTCGGCCGCCATCTCATCCATCGGCTCGCTTCGTCCCTGAAGCCCCGCACCGAAATTTTCGGCTCCTGTTTTCCGGAACGGCCCGAGCACTGCATCGACCTCTGCGCCCAATTCCCGGACTTGAAGCTTCTGCACCTGGACTTGCGCTCGGAGGATTCTGTCCGGGCAGCCGTCCAAAGCGTCAAGCCGGACTGGATTTTTCATCTCGCCGCCGTCTCCCAAGTCCGCCTGTCGTGGGAGAACCGGCAGGAGACCATCGAAACGAATCTCATGGGCACGCTCTACCTCTATGAGGCCGTGCGCACGTCCTCCCCCAAAACGCGGATCCTCTTCATCAGCTCCTCCGACGTCTATGGATGCCTGGCGCCAAAAAGAAGAACCTTCCGGGAAGAGGAGCGGGGCTGCGCCGTCAGCCCCTATGCCTTCAGCAAGATCAGCAGCGAGATTCTGAGCGAGTTCTACGCCGCGACGGAACGATTGGACATCGTCATCGCCCGGCCATTTCCGCATACGGGGCCCGGACAGAGCGCGGATTTCGTCTGCGGAGACTGGGCCCGCCAGATCGCCTCGATCGAAAAACAAATCGGCATCCGTCCCCCGGTCATGACGGTCGGGAATCTCGAGATTCGGAGGGACTTCTCCGATGTCCGGGACATCGTCCATGCCTACATCCTGCTCATGGACAACGGCCGCCGCGGCGAAATCTATAATGTCTGCTCGGGCCGGGCGACCTCCCTCCAAAAAATCCTCGACATTCTTCTATCCCTCTCCTCCGTCAAGATCGAAGTCCGGGTCGATCCGACGAAAATCCGCAAGACGGATATTCCGTTCCTCGCCGGCAGCCGACAGAAAATTAAAAAGGAAACGGGCTGGGAACCGCGCATCCCCTTGAAAAAAACACTCAGCGATGTGCTGGAATACTGGAGAAAGAAGGTCTAACTTCCCCATGGAACACCCGAAAATTTCACAAACGGTCCTGGTGACAGGAGGGGCCGGCTACATCGGCTCGCTCCTCTGCGGAGAGCTGCTCTTCCGCGGCTACCGGGTCATCGTCATCGATAATCTGACGTTCGGCGGGAACTCTCTCCTCGGCTACATGGCCCATCCCCATTTCGCTTTTCACAAGGCGGATGTTTGCGACAGGACGAGCCTCGAGCCCTATTTCGCCGGCGTCGATCATGTCGTCCACCTGGCCGCCATCGTCGGTTTTCCCGCCTGCCAGAAGGTGGGACACAAGGCCTCCTACGGCTGCAACCTCGACGGAACGAAAAACGTTTTTGAGCTCGCCGAGCGGCATGGCGCCCGGCGCTTCGTCTTCTCCTCGACCTACAGCAATTATGGGGTTGCCGACGACGGCAATCTCGTGACCGAAGATTCGCCCCTCTACCCGCAATCGCTTTACGCCGAAACCAAGATCGCCGCTGAGAATTACCTCCTCGAGCAGGCCAAGCGCTCGCGCTGCGCGCCCATCATTCTTCGCCTGGCCACGCTTTTCGGGCCTTCACCGCGGACGCGCTTCGACTTGATCATCAACCAGTTCGTGCTCGAGGCGGTCCAGAAACGAAAGCTCGTCATCTACCAAAAAGAGTTCAACCGCTCCTTCGTCCATATCCGCGACATCAGCCGGGCCTTCCGGCTGGCTCTCGAAGCCCCTCTGAAAAGCGGGCGCGGCCAGGTGTTCAACGCGGGGTCCAACAGCGGAAATTGCACGAAGGAGGAGATCGTCCGGCTGATTCAGAAATATGTCACGGGCGTTGAGGTGGAATACAAAGACCTCCATTTTGACGGAGATATGCGGGATATCAAGGTTTCGTTCGACAAGATCGAGCGCGTCCTCGGCTACAAGGCCCAAATCACAGTCGAGGAGGGAATCCGGGAGATGGCCGAGGTCATCCAATCCGGCTTTCTGACGAAATAAAAATCCCCTGGCAGAAAAATAAAGACAAGTCTCGTCAGTCTCCGGATTGTGGCTTAATGAAAACGGAATAAATACCCTGACATAGTTATCGCAAACCCTGAAAGGTCGGGACAAGCTTCCCGGTTGAGTTTGCTGAGATCGCCACATCGCTTCGTTCCTGGCGATGGCACTCAAATGGTTGGGTTGCTATCCGCTATGTCTTATCTTTGTAATACGCGTCGTAGAAGGATTTGAACTCGGCGCTGCGCTCTTTGATCTTCCGCCACCACCACTCATTCTCCGCGTACCAGTTCACGGTCGCGGCCAGCCCCGCCTCGAACTCGACCCGGGGCTTCCATCCCAGCTTGCGGAGCTTCCAGCAGTTGAGCGCATACCGCCGATCATGCCCCAACCGGTCCGGCACAAGGCGGATGAGATCGCGGCTCTTGCCCAGCTCGTTCACGATCCGCTTGGCCACATCAATGTTCCGGACTTCGTTGTTGGCGCCGATGTTATAGGCCTCACCGACAATCCCCCGCTTGATGACGAAATCGATCGCCCGGCAGTTGTCCTCGACATGCAGCCAGTCCCTGACGTTTGTCCCTTTCCCATAAAGCGGCAGGCTCTTTCCCTCCAGGGCATGCGTGACAAAAAGAGGGATGAACTTTTCCGGATATTGATAGGGGCCGTAGTTGTTGCTCGGCCGGACGATGATAATCGGCAGGCCGTATGTCACCGAGTATGAATAGGCCAGTCTGTCGGCCCCCGCCTTGCTCCCCGAGTAAGGCGATGACGGGTTCAACGGGTCGTCCTCGCTGAAAAACCCCTCATCGCGGCTGCCGTAAACTTCGTCCGTCGAGACATGGATGAACAACTCAACCGCCGGCGTCCGGCGGAGCGCCTCGAGCAGGACAAACGTCCCGAAGACATCCGTCAAGACGAACTCGCCGGCGTCCATTATCGAGCGGTCGACGTGCGTTTCGGCGGCAAAATGGACGACTCCCTGGACCCGCTGGAAGACCTCCGCGACAACCTCCTTATCTCTGATGTCGCCGTGAACGAATTCGTAGCGCGGATCACCCCCCACGTCTTTTAGGTTGTCCAGGTTGCCGGCGTACGTCAACTTATCCAGGTTGATGATTCTTGTGTTTTTATAATGCTTCAAGACATAATGGATGTAATTGCTGCCGATGAACCCGGCCCCTCCCGTCACCAGCAGCGTCTTCCCTTCGAGGCTCCGCTCCTGAAGCCGATTTTTACCTGAGCGGCTCGCCGACGCCTTCTTTATTTTCTTGGGATTTTCCTTTTTGGGAGCCATTTTTCCTCCTCCTGACAGTCCCTATGTCAATGGCCCAGCCTTGAGAAAATAATCTATCATTTTAATGTCCTTTTTTAAAGAGAGAATGGCTTCGAATTCCTCATTCTAAAAAGACGTGTATTGACAAAAGCCAAAGCGAATCGAATCCGGACCGTCGATAAAAAAAAGCTGGTGAAGCTGATGGCCGAGCTTCCCCCCGATAAATTGACCGCACTCAAGCAGGCCGTCTATATCCCCCTGGAAATATAAATTGCCGTTCATTGCAATCAGCCTAAGTGGAAAAAACTAAAAATCGTTAATGATATTCATACATTTCAATTTGAAACGACTTTGTGCCTGCTAGATAGGACAAAAATTCCTTTGAAAACCACCCAACGATAGCCCTGCTGTCGTCCATTTTCTGATTTTCTATTTTCACAAAGACATACTGCTTTTGATACTCCTTGTCGCCATAAATATTTTTGAGGTACATATTCGTTCTCGATTCCCTAAGCTGTTTTTCATTATATTGCCACGTTGCCCTACGGACCAAGTGAGGGCACACGACATCGGGCTTCAACTCGTAGAACGTGGCCTTTTCAAATGCCGCATGGCCCTTCCGCCCCAGTCTTTTTCCTCGATTATGCGCCATACGCGTATTATTTAGGCCTAGTAAATCTATAATCTCGCCCTGGTAGCTGTATTTATGCCCTCCCGCCGTGATATAGCCGATCCTGGGATATCGCGGAAGCCTCGAAAAGAGCCTCATCATGAAATCTCCGTCCCTTCGCCCGGCCTCAGCCAGGGAAAACTGATGGGCGAAGCCTAACTCGGAGCCCCGCTCAAAATAAATCCAATGAAAGGCTTGGGCAATAAAAGCCATTAAAACGACGAGGCATAAAGCTATCCGCCCCTGGCGAATAGTGAATTTCGCCTGCCAACCTTGCGGAATGTAGCGCGGGAATACATGCTTTATGCCGTAGAGAAGACATAACAAGAGAATCGGATAGATCATTTGATAAAAACGATACGAACCAAAATGATCTCCGCCCCAGAAGACCGGAATCACCAAGCCTGTAACCGCGAAGAACGGCAACAGCATCCGTCCGTCTTCGATTTTTTTCTTCCGATAGATCCCCAGGATACTGTCGACCGCCGTGAAAAGGACGGCTAAGATGCAGATGGCGATGATCGGATTCGAGATGATGTAGCCGGCAAGATAGAGCGATCCTTGCGCCAAATCATAGAATATGGAAGGGGATACCTTCGCATAGAACGTGTTCGGCAACGGGTAGCCGAAGTATTTCAGGCGAAAAAGCGTCAAGCCGCCGATCGTAACGACATAAAATGCGATGGGGAGCCAAACACTTTTGAGCGCCCCCACCCAACGATGATTAGACAAGCGGACGGCAAAAAGCCCCAGGATAAAAACGGCGTCCCAGAGCAGGGCTTCGGGTCTTGTGATAAGAAGAAGGATGAGGAGACCGCTAAAAATAATATTCGTTTTTTTCATGGAGATGGAGTGCGCTTGGACAACGACGACGGTCGTCATCAAAAGCAGGGTACTCCAGATAGCGGTGTCCATCAAGGTGATGACAATCCAGATCACGTAGGCCGGCATGGAAAAGAGAAGCGCCAGGAAGATGACCGGCGAATTGAGAAACTTGAAAGCTCCGGAGCGGAAAAACAGAGCCGACTCTATATAAGTCAAAGCCACCGCCAGTCCCAAAGAGACCAAGATCCCGCTGATCAGAAGAAGCAGGAGCTCCGGGTAGGCGGATATCTTGAAAGCAAAGGCGCAGATCAAAACCCATAAGAGAGACGTAAAGCCTTCGACTCTTTCACCTCCGATGTTATAGACAAAGCCGTGTCCGCCGGCGATATTCATCGCATAAACAAAGAATATGTTGGCGTCCTCGATGCCTATGAAAGGGAACTTGAAGCGTTGCGTGTTGATCAAGACAAAGAGGCAGATCAGAGCAAAAATAATGAGATATTTTATAACGAAACTGCGCCGACGCAGGCAGTTCATCGGATCCTGGCCAAATCCCCCTCTACGTCCCTTTAAAAAGGGGTGAGGAAAGGGAATTTCAAATCAGCCGTCCTTACGGCGCCAGTCGTAGGGAATATCGCTTTTGTGCGGGTCCAGACGTTGTTCGTCCGGGCTCGCGTAGTTGTAGGCTTCGGTGGGGATATTG